>Ga0209254_10002279_pt1 | contig 17403 bp, 8 predicted proteins | sample FrelakmetDIP11DI_FD_187148 | JGI IMG/M metagenome (GOLD analysis project Ga0209254, IMG submission 187148) | Freshwater lake sediment microbial communities from the University of Notre Dame, USA, for methane emissions studies - DIP11 DI (SPAdes)... | ecosystem: Environmental > Aquatic >... | reverse complement strand
CGTATCGGGTAATGCAGGACATTTTCCAGGAAAAATGGCATTAAAAATATCGTGCCTGCCATGCATGTGAAAGTCAGGAAACCGGTTATTAAACCAGTGGTGAAGACTGGTTCTGAAAACAATTTCAGGTCGATCATGGGCTGGCTGCTGGTCTGCTCGATGCGGATAAATAAAACTGATAACAAGATCCAGGCTACAAATAAGATACGAATCCGGGTATCTGAAAAACCAAGCTGCTGTCCCAGGGTGAGGGCAAACAGCAGGGAAAGAAGGCTCAACAACAGCACGGCAGCCCCCCAGTAATCAAATTTTTGCCCTCCTGCCGGCTGGATATTAGGGACATAAAGAAATACCATGCAGACCCCGATAATGCCCACCGGCACATTGACAAAGAAAATCCACTGCCAATCCAGCGCATCGATAATGAATCCACCAAGTGTAGGTCCCAGGATGATACCGGAGGAAACAATGGCACCCGTGATACCCAGGGCCATCCCACGTTCGCGGGGTGGGAATGCTTCAGTAACAATCCCCATCCCGAGCGCCATAATCATTACTGCGCCAACAGCCTGCAAAACACGGAAGGCAATCAACCAGTAGACAGTAGGGGAGAGACCGCAAAGGAAAGAACCCACTACAAATATGAAAAATCCAAGGGTGTAAATTGGTTTCTTGCCTTTGATATCTGCCAGCCTGCCAATTGCGAGCATTAATGTGGTGATCGTCAGCAGGTAGGACAGAGTCACCCATTGGATGGTTGAAAATGGGACTTCAAATTCCTTGACCATGGTTGGCAGGGCAATGTTAACAATACTGCTGTCGATAGTGGAAAGGAAAAGCCCTGAGCCCACTGCAACCATCGTGTACCATTTGCGGCTGTAATCAACAGGAGGGTTATTCATGGACACCTGGAGATAGAGACATTGCCTCGATTATATCAAAGGGCACAAGGATGAAGGAAGTAATAGCGGTTGGCTAATGATAAATATGGTATATTAAGTTTTTAGATGGAACCTCCCCGATGAGTTATGCGGTGCCAGAGAAATCGTCCTGAAATTATTATCTGATTTGCAAAGGTTCTGGATAAATAGGAAACAATAATCGAAGTGACCATGTCCCTCCCTTGTTCATTTGGATGGGATGATCCCAGCCAGGACACGCTATCCTGGAGATGCCGGTGGTAAATCAAATTTGACCGCCTTGAAGAGTTGACCATTGATCATTGAAAAAACCCTTTCCACTTTCCTGAAAATATTTATCAACAGGCAATTGAAATTAAGCAAAACATCCCATAATATACTTCCAAATCCAGGAATGGGCAGCAATTATGTGCTCTATGTGCACATCCCTTTTTGTGAATCGCTTTGCCCGTATTGTTCATTTAACCGGTTCATATTTGTTGAAGAGCATGCCCGGAGTTTCTATCAATCCTTACGCAAAGAAATACAGTTGGTTTCAGATCTGGGCTATTCTTTTAAATCCATGTATATCGGCGGCGGGACACCAACTATCTTGATGGATGAACTGGCTAGAACCATTGATTTTGCCGGTAACCTGTTCGGAATAAAGGAAGTATCCTGTGAAACCAACCCGAACCATCTTACCCCGGAGATCATAACCTCACTGCAGGGCAGGGTGGACAGGCTGTCGGTTGGTGTGCAATCTTTCAACGATGAACTGCTGATGCAAATGAACCGCTATACCCGGTTTGGCAGCGGGGAAGTGACTCTCCGAAGGATCCAGGAAGCTGCAGATAGAATACCTGTGATTAATGTGGATATGATCTTCAATTTTCCCAGGCAAACCGCCAAAATGTTGAGGGAAGATATCCAATGTGTAATTGCCTCAAACGCCAACCAGGTTACCTTCAACGCCTTAATGGCTTCGCCGGGAGTTGAAAAATCCCTCGAAAACGCAATGGGAACGATTGACTACAGCCATGAAGAACCTTTTTACCAAATCATCTCCCGGGACCTTGAAGAACATTTTTTCCCCGTAACCAGCTGGACATTTTCAAGAAAAGACAGCGGATTGATCGATGAATACATTGTGGATTATGAAGAGTACCTTGGGGTTGGCCCGGGATCATTCAGCTACCTGGATGGGACGCTCTATGCCAATACCTTTTCACTACGTGAATATGACCATAAATTGAATTCCGAGCAAATGCCTGTTACCGGATTCCATCTATTCAAGACGACTGACCGGATGCGCTATCGTTTCTTAATGGATCTGTTTGGGCTTTGCCTGGACAAAAAGAGATTTAAAAAGGATTTTGGTATGCCGATTGAAAGGGGCCTCCCGCTTGAGATGGCATTCATGCAAACCGCCGGTGCTTTCGAAAAGAACGATGAGAGTGCAATCACGCTTACCCAAAAAGGGCGCTACCTCATGGTGGTAATGATGCGGGAATTCTTTTCAGGGGTCAACCGGGTTCGCGAACAGGCCAGGCAGGCACTGACACAAGAAGAACAAGCGCTGCTAGTCACATGCGACCGGGCACCCCTGGCCGGATCAGCAAAAACTTTACCCCAGGGTGGATTCGGGAATTTATCCTAATGCAACGCTTTTTTGCGAGAAAATGGCGAACTGCGGAACCGAATGCTAAACATTGTAAACTAACAGCCAGAATGGATGGTCATTGCTGTATAACGGATCGATGGTTTCTATTATTTATAAAAAAGTATTTAAACATTAATATCTAGCGAAAACATCCTTTACAGGCAATCCCTCCATTTATTCACGCACCAATTAAAAAAAACTCGGCGATTCGTTTACAGGTAATGTTAACCGAGATTTTGTTTGCGACCTGGCAACAAAATAATAAGCTGATTCAGCGGCAAGGGCAATCCTTTTCCTGGCATCGAATTATTCAAATTATCTTCATGGAGCAGACATTCACCAAAAATCCTTGATAGACCGTAGATGGGTATGGCTGATAGCTTGGGTTTGTGAAACATGATTAAGACTGTAATAAAAAATAGATTTTTATTGACCATAAATAAACCTGGGATTGATGTTTATTCAATCCCAGGTCTTTTATTCTCAAAATATTTGCTTAAAACGAATTTATCTCGGCAACCACTCTTTCCATGATTGCCTGCATGGTCAAGGGATGGTCATTCCAGGCCCCAAGGTTCACTAAAGAGAAGTTCTCCGGGTATTTTGCTTCATACATTAATGCTGGAATATCCCATTGGCTGTGGATAGAATCAGCGCTGATGCCCGTGGAAAAGAATAATATTTTTTCCACTCCATTAGCCAGCAGCTGTTCAACTTTTTTTGCCGGCTTTGGTTCTTTGAATTCCATCCAGGCCAGGTCAACATTTTCTCTTGAGTATCCATTTTCTACCAGTTTATCCAGAATTTCCTGACGAAATGTATTTTCCTGTTCAGTCTCTGTGGGCCATTCCACATCCCACTCGTCGGGTTGGCCATGTCCAACCAGCATTACTCCGACTTTAGAGCGGTTACCTTCCCCAACGGCGGCATTGGCTTCCTCAATAAACATTTGCTGCAGGGTTTCAGAATCCCATAACGGGCCGGTAAAACGGATGGGGACACCATAATCCTCCACAGCGACTGATTCAATCTGATGTTCCCCTTCTGCGGTGTGGTTCGATATGGTGAGAAATACTTCTGATACAACAATCCGGCTGGCACCTTCATTCAAAGCCTGAATAACGGCTGCATCCGGGCGAGGGTTGTCATCCAAAAAGGAAAGATATACCTTCACATCCGGGTAGCCATTTTTATGCAGCATCTCTTCCAGCTGATTGGACATCTGGATATGCATCTGGCGGTGGTGACTGGTACCAACCTCAAGATATTTATTGCGCAGCTCATAGATAAACAGGGGTCTGGCAAAAAATGGCACAAATTCAATTCCCTGCTCATCAAATTCACGGAACTGATTCAGCCAGCCAATCGGATTGTAAGTTTCCGGTTCTCCATGAGTAAAATAAATTACCGCTGTATGGCCCAATCCCGGATCAGTTTTCTGGCGGATTAGCTCAGGAATTGGGCGGGAGTCCTCCCGGGATAGTACAACCCCTGCCTGCACATAATATCCGGCGATGATGAAAGCCAGCGCCAAAACGACAGCCAGGAAACGTTGCAATTTTTTAAAGCGGGAAATGATCAAAACAGTGAGGCCAAATACACATAAAAGGGTTAAAACGAGATAAAGGCTCATCTGCAGCGGGTGTACAGTCAGGTAGTTTAATGCGAAATACCCACTGAAGAAGCCGAGTACAGCAACAAGAATCCAAATTATTATTTTCATATTTCACCTCATTTTGAGAAAGTTGAAAATTAAGAGGCAATCACATCCGAATAATTTTCTTTAAAGAACCTTGTTAATTGAATGGACCCTGAATTTCATGTCAATATTAAATTATATTCAAATTATTCAACTGGTTGAGTATTTTGTATGGATATTCCTTTTGAATACCGCCTTAGTTTAAAAAAAATCTCCACTTACCTTCAATTGGGCGAAGAATTTTTGAAATATTCTTTATTGTATATCATTTACGCCTTCATATAGATGCCGAATCTGACGAGTAAAACGTAATCGTTCCGTGTTTGGTTTATTGATCTTATTTACATGTTAAAATACACCATCATTGAAAATTTGTATTCCAAAGACAATATACCTAACCAAGACCATAAAAAGCTAATAAATTACTATTTGCAGATGATATATTTACTTTTTCTGTGAGGTACTCTGATGGATCCAACAACCCTGGCCATTATTTTTATTATTTGTTATCTTTTGGGAGCGATCTCGTTTTCCCGCATAGCCCATAAAAAGTTGTCAGGGGAGGGGGAAATCGGTCCTGTAGATGTAAAAGTTGCCGGCACCGATCATACATATTCATTTAATAGCACAGGGGCATCCACCATGGGTATGCTTCACGGGGATAGGGTTGGATGTCTTGTGGGGATAATGGACATGCTTAAAGTATTTTTACCTACGCTGGTGGTACGACTTTTGTATCCCGGGCAGCCATATTTTTTATATGCTGCCATTGCAGGAATGGTTGGTCATATCTGGCCGGTATTTTACCGATTTAGAGGCGGCAGGGGATATTCGTCCATCTACGGGGGTCTCATGGCAATAGAGCCAGTAGGTGCGATCCTTTGTTCCATGACCGGATTGCTTGTTGGGATCTTTATTTTGAAAGATTTTGCTATTGCGTACCTGGGAGGTCTGTGGTTGATCATCCCATATCTCTGGTTCAGTACCCATGATGTACATTTCCTGATTTATGCAATCATAGTGAATATCCTCTTCCTGATAGTGCTGGCACCAGATATACGCAAGGCATACAAATTCCGCAACCAGGTGGATACCAATATCCGCAAGGATATGGCTGAGTGGCCAATGGGCAGGGGGATATTAAAATTGTGTGACAAGCTCGGTATTGAGATAAAGTGATGATTTTACGTGGAGGACAAAGCCATGGGAAATGACCTGCTCATCCCTTTATCCGGAAAAAAGAAAATCTCCTCCATTGGTGGTAAAGGAGAGAGTCTGTTAAAGTTATCCCGGGCAGGATTTAAAATCCCGGTTTCCCTTGTTATCCCGTGGACTGCTTACCAGCGGTATATTCAAAAGGAAAATTCGCTTCTGGGTGATTTGAAAAAGGAAATTAACCAAAAACTGGAGAATAAATTATATGCGGTGCGCTCCTCGGCAAACAGGGAAGATGGATCTGATTTTTCCTTTGCGGGTCAGTTTAAGACTATGCTTAATGTCCCAAAAAGCCAGGTGTTGGACGCGGTTATTGAAGTGTGGAATTCGACAACAAATGATGTGGTGAAAAATTATTTAGAGAAAATCCAACTGGATTACAGGCAGCTTCAGATGGGGGTGGTTATCCAGGAAATGGTGCCGGCAGTTTACTCCGGGGTTTTGTTTACCAAAAATCCAATTACAGGGATGGATGAGTTTGTAGTTGAGGCTGTTAAAGGTTTCGGGATAGGGCTGGTCCAGGAAGGACTTACCCCATACCGCTGGGTGAATAAATGGGACAGATGGATTACCAAACCTGAGTTGACTGACATAGATTCCGAGTTTTTAGACAGACTGATCAAGCAAGCGAAAGACATTCAAGCCAAATTAGATCGTGATATTGACCTGGAATGGGTCTGGGATGGTGAAAGTATCTACTGGGTGCAGATGCGGGATATCACCTGCCTGAAACAATTAAATATCTATTCCAATTCAATAGCAAAAGAAACGCTTCCAGGAATAATCAAACCGCTGGTTTGGTCCATCAATATTCCCCAGGTAAATGGAGCCTGGATACGTATCCTGACTGAGTTTATAGGAAAAAATAACCTCGATCCTTACAAACTTGCAAAATCCTTTTATTACCGTGCGTATTTCAACATGGGAGTCCTTGGGGATATATTTGTTCGCCTTGGATTACCCAGGCAAATTCTTGAAATCATGATGGGTATGGATAAACAGCACGGGAAAATGCCTAAAATGAAGTTTACCAGGCAGATGATCTGGCTGACACCTAATATCATCCGATCTATGGTTGATAAATTCCACTTTCCACAGAAGATTGATAAATTTATTTTAGATCTTGAGGCTGAGCAAAGAACATTTAATCTAAACGATCTGACAAAACTCCATGAAAAGGAACTCCTTGCAGAAATTGACAGGCTGTTTTATATGAATCAAAGAGCAGCCTATTATTTCATCCTGGGACCTTTGCTCATGTATGTCTATAACGGAATGCTAAACCAGCAGCTAAAGAAAATTGGGGTAAGTTTTGAAGAAGTTGATGTGACTGAAGGAATGACTGAATTGGAAAGGTTTGATCCTTCTATTGGGTTAAAGCGGTTGTATGAAGAATATCTTCATCTAACTGATGACCAGAAAAGACGGCTCCATGAAAAGAGGAACAATGAGCTTTTCTCTCTCGAAGGTTGTGAGACTTTCAAAGCAGCATTTCACCGCTTCATAGAGGATTTTGGTCATCTGAGTGACAGCGGCAATGATTTTTCCACGGTTCCCTGGCGAGAGAACCCTGATTTAATTCTCCGACTGGTCGAGAATTACAATCCGCATCACAGCGCCTCCGGGAAAAAGCTATCTTTTGCTGATATCCAAAAACCATTTCCACGTGTTTTGGCATTAAATATTCTCTACAAGCTGGCGCGCACATATCGATACTACCGCGAATATATCGGATATGTTTATAATTTCGGGTTTGGCTTGTACCGGAATTATTTTCTGGCCATAGCAGACCGCCTGTTAGAAAATGGGATCCTGTCCGAGCGAGACGATATCTTCTTAATCAGCAGGGAGGAGATTATCCGGCTTATAAACGGGGAAATCGGCAGTAATATGGCCATGCAATGGATAACACAGCGGAAGCAGGAGATGGAAGAATTTAAAAATATCATCCTTCCGACTGTCATCTATGGAGAAACACCGCCACCCATTGAACTACCCAACAGCAAAAAAATCACCGGCACTCCCACATCTAGCGGTTATTGTGAGGGTTTAGTCAAGAAAGTATGGGGTTTACAGGATTTTGAAAAACTGGAGGATGGTGATATCCTGGTAATACCCTTTTCAGATGTAAGCTGGACCCCCTTATTTGCTAAAGCAGCCGGGATTATCTCTGAATCGGGAGGGATGCTCTCCCATAGTTCCATCATTGCACGCGAATATAAGATACCAGCAGTGGTTTCTGTAGCAGAGGCGCCCATGTTAAAGGATGGCACGAGGGTTACAATTGACGGTTATAAAGGCGAAATCAGCATTTTTGATGATGCTTTATAGATAGGCCGGAAAAAAGGGTCAGAAAGAGGACACCGTGGCGGTTTTAGAATGCAGAGAGCTTAAAAAACGATACCAGCTGGGGGAACACATTGTCAATGCACTGGTTAATGTGGATTTCAGTGTTGAAAAAGGAGAATTCATTGCCATAATGGGACCATCGGGCAGTGGAAAATCCACCTTGCTGCACCTTCTGGGAGGGCTTGATAAACCCTCCGATGGTGAGGTCGTCCTGGCGGGAAATAATATTTCCAGGTTGAATGACAAAGAATCAACGCTTGCCAGGAGACATCATGTCGGTTTTGTTTTCCAATTCTTCAATTTGCTTCCCACATTGTCTGCTGAAGAAAATGTTGCCCTGCCGCTAATCATTGATGGGAAGGATCTCCGTAAATACCAGGATAGGATTGACAAACTGATGAGCCTGGTAGGTCTGGCAGACCGGAAAAACCACAAACCGGACCAGCTCTCCGGTGGAGAACAACAACGGATAGCCATGGCACGCGCATTGGTGACAGAACCCACCATCGTGCTGGCTGATGAACCGACCGGCAACCTGGATACAAAGACAGGGAAAGTCATCATGGAAACACTTCGTAAATCCTGCAATGAATTAAACCAGACTATCATCGTGGTCACCCATGATCCGAGAGCGGCAATATATGCCGACCGGGTGGTGTTTTTACGGGACGGACTGATCTGCAAGGTAATAGAATTTGGTGCTGCGTTCCCTGCGGCGGAACGATTAAGCCAGATCATGGATACCATGGAAGAATTGGAATCGTAGATTATCCAGAACTGCTTAAGGGAGAGAAACAATATGCACCTCTACCGGTTGATGCTCCTGCGTTCCTTTAAAACAAGGCCGGTCCGCGCAATATTAAGTACCTTTGGAATTATCCTGGGAGTTGCCTCCATTCTGGCAATTGGTATCACAAACCAGACAGCTCTCAATTCGGTTACCCGGCTATTCGCAGAGACGTCAGGAAAAGCCAATCTGATTATCACAGCTGTCGAAGGAAGCTCTGAGGGATTTTCCGAACGCAACATTCGCAAAGTAAATAACATTCCTGGTGTTGAGATAGTGGTCCCCACTATTAAAGTCAAGAGCGTGCTGGCCGATGAGGCTCCACAATCTGAAATCGGTTTCAATTTTTTTGGCGCCAGCATGGGGGGATTAACCCTGCATGGTGTTGATCCTGTGATTGAACAACAGGCCCATGAATACGTGCTGTTATCCGGTCGTTTTTTACAGGATGATGATGCCTATGAATTAGTATTGGTAAAATCTTTTGCCGAGGAAAACAAGATCCAGCTTAATAATTGGGTAGAAATATTAACCCCCAACGGCAGGGAGCGGGTGCAGGTAATCGGTATTATTGACCGTGACGGTGCCGGACAGACCAACAATGGAGATTTTGGTGTACTGCCTATCCGAGTGGTTCAAAAGCTTTTTAATCGCTCCGGCAGTGTGGACCAAATGGATATTGTTGCCGAGGAAGGATACATATCCACGGAAGTCTTGGAACAGCTAAAAACGGATCTTGAAAACCGCCTGGGTAAAAATTTTTCAGTGACCTCACCAGCATCGCAGGGCAAGCGCATGAACCAAATGCTGGGCAGCTACCAGATCGGGCTCAATTTTCTGAGCGGAATTGCCCTATTTGTGGGTGCTTTTTTGATATACAACGCCTTTGCCATGACAGTGGTTGAGAGGACGCGCGAATTTGGCATGCTGCGCACTGTAGGAATGACAAGCCGCCAGGTGACCACCCAGGTGCTAATAGAAGCACTCCTCCTGGGTTTGGTGGGCTCCCTTCTGGGGGCTCTTTTAGGGATTTTTCTATCCCGCAGCCTGACCGGGTTGATGGGGATGATGTTAAACCAGGATATGGCTGGCATTTCGATCCCCATCCCACTCTTAATTACCGGCTTAATTGTGGGAATCGTGGTTACCATGCTGGCGGCGGTTATCCCGGCTCTCCAGGCAGGAAAAATCTCCCCACTGGAGGCGCTGAGGGTAAGAGGAATCCAAAAAGAAGGCTGGCTATTAAGAAGGAGCTGGAGGATCGGCGTGATTCTACTGGTTGTAACCACCTTTATCCTGGTAATCAATCCATTTCCTTTTGATGTGCAATTTCGGATGGGAAGTGTGACCGTTTTCTGTTTATTTTTTGGTGCAAGCCTGCTGATACCCGCAAGTGTCACCCTTTGGGAAAGGCTTTCCCGGCCGATGATGCGGGTGATCTACGGAAACAGCGGCAGACTGGGCAGCAGTAATATCCAGCGATCCAAGGTACGCACCACCCTGACCGTGGCTGCTTTGATGATTGGTGTGGCAATGATATTAATCGTAAGGGGTATGACGGAGTCATTCAGCGGAGATTTGTCATCCTGGATCGATGCTTATATGGGCGGGGATTTGTATGTCAGTTCCTCGGTGTCCATGCGGGACGAGGTAAAAAAACACCTGGAATCTGTAGATGGTGTGGCGGCGGTTGCCCCCATCCGTTATCTTGAAGCCGACTGGCGCAAACCGGATGGAGTTACCGATTCAATTGTATTCATGGGCATTGATCCGTCTGCGCACAGCCAGGTGACTTCGTTTGTATTTTCAGATAGCAGCACCAACCCTGCAAAAGCACTGCAGCGCCTGGCAGAAGGAAATGCAGTATTCGTTTCCAGTGTCATTTCAGAGAAATTTAACCTGAAAACGGGAGATAAAATTCTGCTTAATACAAAAAGTGGTTACAGGCCATTTGAGATTGCAGCGGTGGTTGTTGATTTTTATAACCAGGGCCAGGTAGTACAGGGAAACTGGAATGATATGCGCCTGTATTTTCGGGTGAATGACGCCAATGCATTCATGGTTAAGGCCGCCGAAGGCTATTCCATTCCCGAAGTTGAAGATAATATTGATGCCTTATATGGCAAGCGTGACCGGTTGACTATCGAATCCAACGTAGATCTCCGCCAGCGGGTTTCAGTATTGATGAACCAGGCGTTCAGCATGTTTGATGTATTGGCGTTGGTTTCGATGGTTGTGGCTGCCCTGGGAGTGGTTAATACCCTGACCATGAATGTAATGGAACGTACCCAGGAAATCGGCATGCTGCGCGGGGTTGGAATGACCCGCAGCCAGGTGGTGAGTATGATCCTGGCAGAAGCAGCACTCATGGGATTAATCGGGGGGATATTGGGGTTGGTGATCGGGGTGATCCTTTCCCGGATTTTCTTCATCTCGATGAATACCATGTCCGGATACAATTTGACATACGTCCTTCCAATGGTAGCCATATTCGCTGGCGTGGTTCTATCCCTGGTAATTTCTCAACTGGCAGCCATCTTCCCTGCCCGCCGGGCTGCAACCATCCGCATCCTGGATGCGATCCATTACGAATAAATTGTCCAAAATAACATTGATATGGCTTTCATTCTCATTTCGGCATCAGGCTAAACCAAATTTCCTCAGAAATACCCTGTAAAACCTATATCGGGATGGCTCCTCTGGGAAGAAATTCACCCAATTTTAATGTCTTTCTCTTATAATCTGAAACTCAATTAATGGAAACTTATCTTTTAACAAAAGTATTAATCTTCAATATAATTCTAAAATTCGATAAGGATCAAAAACCACTTTGTAGTAACCAACCCTGTGATTAAGGGTTAAAGCTAACGTAACAAATCTTCAACGGCTGTATAGGGTAACAATCGTCGTTCTACAGTAGAGCGGTATTTTAAGGGGTTTTTGGAGGCAGGTTTGATGAAAGAAAAACAACAGAGTCATAGCGCAAAGGCGACAGCCAATTTGAGCCGCATTCCGGTAGCGATTATCGGGATTTCAGCGATCTTCCCCGGCGCGCATAATGTTAATGAATACTGGGAAAATATTATTAAGAAGATTGACAGTATTACCGATGTCCCCGAGGACCGCTGGAAGATAGAGGATTATTATGACCCTGATCCGAATGCACCGGACAAAGTCTACAGCAAGCGGGGAGGATTTATCCCGGATATTGATTTTGATCCATTGGAATTTGGACTCCCTCCTAATATCCTTGAAGTGACCGATATTGCCCAACTATTAGCCCTGGTGGCAGCCCGTGATGCACTGGCAGATGCCGGTTATGGCGAAGGGGTTGAGTTCGACCGGGATCAGACCGGTGTCATAGTGGGAGTGGTCGGGATGGGTATGAAACTGATCAATCCCCTGATTTCCCGCATGCAGTACCCGGTGTGGAGAAAAGTCCTGCGTCACAGCGGAGTTCCAGAACAAGACATTGATGTGATTATTGAGAAGATTAAAACCGCCTATATCCAGTGGGATACAAATACCTTTCCGGGCATGATTGCCAATGTGGTTGCCGGAAGAATTGCGAACCGGTTCAACCTTGGGGGTATAAACTGCGTTGTTGATGCAGCATGTGCCAGTTCCCTGGCTGCGATTAAGATGTCAGTCAGTGAATTGATTGAGGGACGCGCCAATATGATGATTACCGGCGGAGTAGATACGGATAACTCGATCGGACCCTACATGTGCTTTAGCAAAACTCCCGCATTTACTGGCGGTGATACGGTGCGGCCTTTTGATGAAAAATCCGATGGCATGATGGTTGGCGAAGGACTGGGGCTGGTGGTTCTGAAACGTCTAGCAGATGCAGAAAGAGATGGCGACCGGATCTACGCGGTTATTAGAGGTGTTGGCAGTTCAAGCGACGGGAGGTTTAAAAGCATCTATGCGCCGAGATCATCCGGCCAGGCGAAAGCTATCCAGCGTACTTACCAGGAAGCTGGCTTTGCACCTGAAACGGTAGGATTGATAGACGCCCATGGAACCGGTACAATGGCGGGTGATCCCGCTGAAGTGGACGGTCTGAAACTGGTTTTTGGAGTGGAAAATCTGAGGACGAATTCAATTGCCCTTGGCAGTGTAAAATCGCAAATTGGTCATACAAAAGCTACCGCCGGAGCGGCCAGCCTGATAAAAATAGCCCTGTCATTACACCACAAAGTGCTGCCGGCTACGATAAATGTTACCAAACCTAATCCAATCTTCGACCTGGAACACTCCCCTTTCTATCTCAATACAGAAACCCGACCCTGGTTCCGGTTGGATCCCCAAACACCGCGGCGCGCTGCAGTTAGTTCTTTTGGTTTTGGCGGAACAAATTTCCATGTGGTACTTGAGGAATATCAAGGAGACCACCAGGATGCCTATAGAATTCATGATCTCTACCAGACGATCATCTTAAATGCGCCCACCCGGATGGATCTGATTAATCTGTGCATGAATGTCATCTCCGAATTGGATAGCACGCATGCAAAACAGTCCTATAACCATTTGGTAACAGAAAGCAGTTCCAAAGCCATTCCACAATCAGATGCCCGAATTGGATTTGTGGCATCCGGGCTTATGGATGCCACCCAATCCTTAAAAACATCGTTGAATTTGTTACAGGAAAAGGCGGATGAATCCTGGGAGCATCCCAGGGGAATCTTCTACCGGGAGCATGGTTTAGATTCCGATGATAAGGTGGTGGCATTATTCCCGGGACAGGGTTCACAATACCTGGAGATGGGTAAAGAACTGGCAATCAACTATCCGGAATTCCGCCAGGCATTTTCCAGGATGGATAAACTTTTTATCGAGGAAGGCAGACCAAATCTCACCGGGATTGTTTACCCCCCCCCAGTGTTTAATGAATCTGCCGTCCAGACCCAGGAGAAGGGGTTAACCGCCACGGAGAATGCCCAACCTGCTATTGGAGCATTTTGTTTTGGGCTTTTCAAGCAGTTAAGCCAGGCAGGATTTAAACCGGACTATGTGGCCGGGCACAGTTTTGGTGAACTGACAGCTTTGTGGGCAAGCGGTGCAATCGATGATGATAGTTACCTGCGTCTTGCTTATCACCGGGGTAAAGCGATGGCTGCCCCGGCCGTTGATGGTCACGACAGCGGCGCAATGCTGGCGGTTAAAGGTGATTTGGAGAGAATCACTGATAGTTTGAATGATCTGCCAGGAGTTGGGGTGGCTAATTGGAACACCAGAAATCAGGTGGTCCTGGCTGGACCAACCAGGGATATTGAACAGGCAAAGAAATATCTTGAACAAAGGGGTTTTTCAACAGTGATGCTGCCGGTATCGGCTGCCTTCCATACAGCTATGGTTGAACACGCCTTGGAGCCTTTTTCCTTATCGGTTAAAAAGGAAATCTTTAAAAAGCCCAATCTCACTGTTTTCTCCAATTCCACCGGTGAGCTTTACCCCCAGGAACCTGCGGTCATCCAGACCATGCTTGCGGACCATGTACTAAAACCAGTCCTGTTTATGCAGGAGATTGAAAATATTTACAAGCATGGCGGCAGAATTTTTATCGAAATTGGCCCGAAAAGTGTTCTAACCAACCTGGTAAACAGTATCCTGGCGGATAAACCCCACCTGTCCATTGCTTTGAACCTTAACGGAAAAAAGGACAGCGATCTGCTTTTCCGGCAGGCAGTTCTCCAACTCAGGGTGGCGGGGTTAGAACTTGCAGATACGGATCCATGGAAGGATGACCGGAACCAATCCGAGGAAAGAAAATTGAGCGGGGTAAGCGTCAAATTAAACGGTGGATTTTACGTATCCGAAAAAACCAGACAGGCATTTGAGAATGCCCTGCAGGATGATTTCAAGATATCGATTCTAAAGGATAATATGCGGCCCGAGAATCAAATAGTAATAAGCAAGACAGGAGATGGTGGTGAAGGTCGCGGTTCTTTGGAAATGGCCGGTCCAGTGGCAATAGTTCCTCTCAAGCCACAAGAACAAATTACGCAACCTCAATCAGAAAATATTGCATCCTGGGGTTCACGGCAAATACCGGAAGGAACTCCCTCTGACCTGTCGGAGATTTTTAATCATTTCCAGGAACATCAACGCCAGACAGGACAGGTGCATTCCCAGTATTTACAGAATGAGGCAGAATTTATTAAAATCTTCTCCCAATTAATGCAGACAAAATTGACCATCCTTTCAGATAGAGAGTTCACCCGCCAGGCACCCGATCAGATTTCTCAAGTTTTACAAAGCGTTGATAATAGTCTAAAGCACTTTGAGAACCATCAGGTGGAAACACTGCGCATTCATGACCAATATTTGCAGGAACAAGCCCAGATATCCAGGCAGTTTGTAGAATTAGCCCGGGGCGAGTCCAAATTAAGAGAAATACCCATTACTGGTATACCGCCCCTGCGTGGTGAAGAGCAATCCAGACCCGCAGTTTCAGCAAATGCCATCGAATCCCCTCCGATCTTCAAATCCAAGCAGGACGTACTTTCAAACGTCAAGGAGCCTGCTGCCGTGGAGCAGGATTCCTGGCACGAAAGTACGATCAGCAACCAGGTAATAAAATCAGCTGCAGGTATTAATTTAGAAGAAGTCTCAGCAGCGTTTTTAGAGATCGTCAGTGAGAAAACCGGATACCCCTTAGAAACACTCGATCCGGAGATGGATCTTGAAGCAGATCTGGGTATTGACTCGATTAAACGGGTGGAAATCATGGGGGCATTGCAGGAACGATTTCCACAAATGGCTCAGCCGGATACACAAATCCTGGCTGGCTTGCGCACCATACAAGAAATTATTCTCTATATGTCGGATTCGTCTGCGGATGACTTGCCGGCAACGATACAAATTCCGGAAAACAGCCAGGTACAAAATGTTCAAACCCTCAGCCTGCCGGAAGCTGGTTCGGCAAAAGTTGACCCTCAGCAATTATCCGCAGCATTCCTGGAGGTTGTCAGTGAGAAAACCGGCTACCCGCTGGAAACACTCGATCCGGATATGGATCTAGAGGCTGACCTGGGCATCGACTCGATCAAGAGGGTTGAGATTTTAGGATCTATTCAAGAACGCTATCCTGAAATTATCCAGCCGGACATGTCAGTTTTATCGGAACAACGCACACTCCAGCAGATCATTGACTTGATGGGAAGCGATGGGCAAAACGAGGTAATTTCCAAGACGGAACCGTTCAGCCAGGAAAAACAGACACAAACCGTTGTTCCTCCCACTGAAACCGCTGAAGGGAAAGAGACGGACGAACGGTTGCCACTTGAGGAAATCTCCAGGGTGTTTTTTGAGACTGTTAGTGAGAAAACAGGATACCCGATTGAAACCCTTGAGGGAGAGATGGATCTTGAGGCTGACCTGGGAATTGACTCAATCAAGCGGGTTGAAATTCTAGGTGCAATTCAGACCCGCTTTCCACAGCTTCCACAACCGGACACAGAACGGCTTGGGATGATGCGAACCATGCAGGAGTTTATTGATTATCTCTCCCAGCCTGTTGAAAACGCCGAAGCAGCAGGACCTGGACCAGCCTTAGCGGATGCGACCGCAAAGTCTGCGAACGATTTCGTCAGGACAGTCAACCTTCAGCCCCTATCCCAACCGGATGTATTGGATTTTAACCTGCCGCCAGGCGGTGTGTGCCTGCTCACCGATGATGGGAGCGGGGTCACGGTAATGCTTGCCGATAAACTTATCCGTGAAGGTATGAAAGTCACTATCCTGGATTTATTGGGAAAAAGCCACCCTGGTGATCCACCAATTGCTAATGGGGTAGAGCGCCTCCAAATGGACAGTCTGGATGAAGAACAAATCCAGAAAAAACTGGCTGTCCTTCGAGATAATGGTGAATCAACGGCAGTTTTTATCCATGTGGATGCCTCATACAAGAAACTGGATGCAGAGGGCGGGTATTATTCACAGACCAGGGAAAATATTCTCAAACAGGTTTTCCTGCTGGCAAAACATCTCCAGCCCCAACTATTACTGGCTTCGAAAAATGGGCGGGCTGCATTCCTCACCATAACCCGCATGGATGGCAGGTTGGGGACGAAAGCAAACATTGAATTTGATCCGATCACGGGAGGATATTCCGGTCTCGTGAAAACACTCAGTTTCGAATGGCCGGATGTATTCTGTCGTTCAGTTGATGTCAGCCCTCTGCTGGATGATGAAAGAGTAGCAGAAATAATTTGGGCTGAATTACATGACCCTAATCGCCTCCTGAGAGAGGTTGGGTATGATCAAGAAGGACGTTACACACTCAGTCTGGCAAATGCAAATACAGAAGGTGTATCTTAAATGATATCAAGACCAATGATTTCCCCGGATTCTACTATTCTGGTGACAGGCGGGGCAAAAGGGATTACTGCCGACTGCATCCTCCAGCTTGCGGAAAAATGCCCGTGTAAATTTATCCTGGTGGGACGCTCCCGCCTTGAAACAACTCTCCCGGATTGGGTGCAAGAATTATCGGATGAAGCCGAAATGAAGCGGCGAATCATGAGTGACTTGCAAGCCGCAGGAGAGAAAGCCTCACCCCGGATGATCCAGAAGAAATTTCAGAACTACCAGTCACATCGAGAGATTACCAGGACTTTAACTGCCCTGCACAAAGCCGGTTCTGCTGCGGAATATGTCAGTGCAGATGTAGGCAATTTTGAGGAGCTCCGTGATATACTCCAGGATCCAATAAAACGATTTGGGGGTGTGAGCGGTATTGTGCATGGGGCAGGCAGCCTTGCCGATAAGTTAATGGAAAAGAAAT
>Ga0209254_10002278_pt1 | contig 17404 bp, 14 predicted proteins | sample FrelakmetDIP11DI_FD_187148 | JGI IMG/M metagenome (GOLD analysis project Ga0209254, IMG submission 187148) | Freshwater lake sediment microbial communities from the University of Notre Dame, USA, for methane emissions studies - DIP11 DI (SPAdes)... | ecosystem: Environmental > Aquatic >... | reverse complement strand
ACGTGCGCCAGGTGGGCGAGCGTGCCGCGCGTGATGAGGTCGGGATCGAGCAGGCGGTCGAACGGCGCGTAGCGGTTTTTCGCCTCGTCGTAGCGCAGCCCGGCGTGCAGGTTCCAGCGCACCACCAGCGGGCCCTTGAGCCGCCAGTCGTCGCCCTCGTCGTCCGCGGCGTCCATCGAGCGCAGCGCGGCGGCCTGCCGTGCTGCGGCCGGCATCGCCGCGTGGATGCCGAGGCACAGGCGGGCGCCGGCGTCGTGCAGCATGCGCACGAAGCGCGGCGTCAGCAGTTCGGCGTTGCGCAGTTCGACCGCGTAGACGGGCACCTGACCGTCGACGTCGCGCGGCAGCTGGCGGAGGAACACGCCGAGGCTGTCGATCACCTCGCGGCCGCCGTCGGCGGTCAGCCGGCGCGGCAGCGGCGACAGCTGGAACACCAGCGGACCGGCGTGGCTGCCCAGTCCGCGCAGGGCCGGCTCGACGAACTGCTCGCGGGCCAGCGCGGCATCGAGGAACGAGGGGTTGTCCGCCGCCGGCTGGCCGCGCTCGCCGCGCAGCAGCGCGTCGGTGATCGCCGACGGCGCCTTGACCAGGAAACGGAAGTGCGCCGGCACCTGGCGGGCGTAGGCCTCGTACTGCGGCTGCGTCAGCGGCTGGTAGAAGCCGCGGTCGATGCCGACGGTGCGCAGCAGCGGGTGCCGGCCGTACGCAGCCAGCCCCAGGCGCGCCAGTTGCGCTTCGCTGTGCGTGCCGCCGTAGACGATGCGCTGCCAGCCCGGAAAGCTCCACGACGAGGTGCCGAGGAAGATGGTCGGCGGCAGCCTGCGGCCTAGCCGCTGCAGTTCCTCGTCGACGGGGGCCGGCTCGACGGCGCCGGCGCCGCTCCCCGATCCGGGCGGCGGGTCGAACAGTGACGCCGTGGTGTCGTCGCCGCCCACCTGCGACCGGCCGCGATGATCCGCGCGCGGCTCAGCCGCCGCCTTCGCGGAAGCGCTCGATGATCGCCTCCGTGTTCAGGCCCATCTGCGTCGACGTGCGCGTCAGCCCGGTGTGGTACTCGGACAGCGCGTAGACGAACTTCACCCGCGTGCCGGTGCCCGGCACGCTTTCCAGCGTCAGCGTGCCGCCGACCTTGTTCGCCCGGCTGCGCATGTTGAGCAGGCCGCGTCCGCCGACGCGCTCGTTGGCAATGCCCTTGCCGTTGTCGGTGACCCGGATCTGCAGCTCCGGCGTGTCGTCGCCGACCTGCTTGACCTGCAGCGAGACCGAGACCGCGCGCGCGCCGCTGTGCTTCAGGGCGTTGGTCAGCGACTCCTGCACGATGCGCAGGATCGGCAGCACGTGGTCCGGGTTGACGTTCAGCTCCTCCGGCATTTCGCGCGCGTCCCAGATCAGTTCGATGCCGGTGGCGCGGAAGCGCGGTTCCATCCGGTAGCGCAGGTTGCCGAGCGCGGCGAGCAGGTCGGAGTTGCCCTGCGCCAGCGCGTCGATGGCCAGACGCATGTCGTCGATCGACTCGCGCAGCACCTGCGCCACCTGCGCCTGGGTCAGCGCGTCGCGCTCGACCAGCATCAGCGAGCTGACCAGCTGCGTGCCAAGCCCGTCGTGCATGTCCTGCATGATCCGCTGCCGTTCGGCGGCGGTGGCCTGCATGCGCTCGCCCTCGCGCAGCCGCTCGTAGTTGCGCTTGAGCATCTGCTCGCGCTCGCGCACCCGCGACTCGAGGTCGTTGCGCGCGCCCTCGGCCTCGCCCAGGATGCCCACGAAGCGGTCGACCACCGGTGTGGCCAGGCCGATCAGCAGCAGCGGGCCGGCCCAGTGCAGCGCCAGCATGGTGGCGTCGGGAAGCCAGCCCTGCGCGACGCCATAGTCGTAGCCGGCCGCGGCGATGGCCACGGTCATGGCGGTGACGACCACGACCTGCAGCGATTCGTGCTTGCGCACCGGCGACACCAGCGCGTAGGCGAGGCCGATCACGACCATGCCGATCAGGCCGGGCAGCCAGAGGTTGTCCAGGTGCGGCGCCGCGTGCCCGGAGGTGACCAGCAGCAGCAGCGGACCCAGCGCGGCGTACAGCGCGGCGATCCATGCCGCGCGCGTGCTGCCCCGAGCCGCCAGGCGCAGCAGCACCAGCGTCATCACCACCGCGAAACCGCCGTTGGCGACGTAGAAGAGCGCGTCGAGCCACAGGCGGGCGCCTGCCGGCACGGTCTCGATCAGGAAGAACGCGCTGCGCAGCACCCAGAAGCCCGAGGCCAGCGTCACCAGCGCGATGGTGGCGTCGTGCCGGCGCAGCCACAGCAGGCCGAAGATCATCGCGAAACACGCCGCCAGGGTGCCGCCGACCCAGGGCAGGATGCTGCTCGCCAGGTACTGCAGGTCGTAGGCGCCCCGGACCTCGGCCAGCGGGCCGGCTTCGACGCCGGCCAGCACGTGCACGCCGCTGCGGTAGGCGGTCTGCAGTAGGATCGTGTTCTCGCCGGCGGCAAGCAGCGACGGATCGATCGCCAGCAGGTGCGGCCGCCGCCAGCGCACCTCGGTGGCGGCGTCGGCCGACTGGATCTCGCCGATCATGCGGCCGTTGACGAAGATCCTGCCGCCGGTGGAGGCATGCGAGAGCAGGAGCGCCCAGGCCTGGTCGGCGGGCGCCTCGAGCGGGATGCGCATGCGCAGCGCCACCGCCCGCAGCGGCTCGCCCGGCCGCGACGTCCAGCGCAGCGGCAGGTCGAAGGACTGCCATTGGGCGTCGTCGGCCGGCGCCGCGCCGACCGCGGTGCTGGTCAGGTCGACCGTGCGGATGTCCATCGCCCGGGCCAGGGGCGAAACGAACAGCGCGACGACCGCCGCCAGGACCAGCAGGAGTGCGCGCAGGTGCGCGGGCACGGCCGGCAGGGCCGGCCGCGGGGCGGGCGGCAGGCGGGTTCGCAACTTCTCAGCTGGTCCCGCGCAGCAGGCCCATCTGCGTGGCTTCGTAGACGGCCTCGCCGCGCGAATGGACGGCCAGCTTGCGGTAGATCTTCTTGATGTGCGCGGTGACGGTGTGCGGCGAGATGCCGAGGATCTCGCCGATCTCGTTGAAGCTCATGCCCTTGGCGAGCAGCTGCAGGATCTCCGTCTCGCGCGACGACAGCGGGCTGTTCTCCGGCGAGGCGCCGCCCGGGCGGGTATTGCCGCCGGCGCCGCCCATGCGGTTGCGGATGGCGCGCAGCACGCTGCGCGCAACCACCGGGCTGACCGGCGAGCCGCCGGCGCGCAGCAGGCGGATGCAGGAGACCACGTCGGCGGCGGTCGAGTCCTTCAGGATGTAGCCGGTGGCGCCGGCCTCGATCGCCGAGACCACGTGCTGCTCGTCGCCGAACACGGTGACCACCATGATGTCGACGTCCGGGCGCTTGGCGCTGACCTGGCGGATCAGGTCGGTGCCGTTGCCGTCGGGCAGGCCGAGGTCGATCAGCATCACGTCGAACTTCGTGCGGTCGATCAGCTCCTGCGCCTCGCGCTTGCTGGCGGCCACGCCGACCAGCTCGAGCGTCGGTTCGCTCTCGACGATCTGCTTGAATCGCATTCGGAATTCCGGCTCGTCCTCGACGATCAGCACGGTGGTCATTTCACTGCTCATGAGTGGGCTCGCTCGGTGTGGGAAGCCGGCCGATCGGCGCGCCGTTCCAGGCTCGCGGCGCGCCGTATCGCAGCTTTGCGTCATTCTAACCACGCCACCCATTTGCGTCATTGCGTACGCCGGCCTACCGGAAAGGCAGTACAGCGGCGAGGGCCCGCCGCCTGCGCGAGCCAGGCGGCAACCGGCCCCGACGCATCACGGCGACAGCCGCGCGCGCGCCCAACCGGCTGCGGCACGCGTGTACTGCAGCCGGTCGTGCAGCCGCGAAGGCCGGCCCTGCCAGAACTCGAAGGACTCGGGCGCGACGCGGTAACCGCCCCAGTGCGGCGGACGCCTGGGATTCAGGCCGTGGCGCAGGCCCATCTCGGCCGCCTGCGCCATCAGCCAGGCCTTGCCCGCGATGGGCTGGCTCTGCGGCGAGGCCCACGCGCCGATCCGGCTGGCCAGCGGCCGGCTGGCGAAGTAGGCGTCGGACTCCGCCTCGCTCACGCGCTCGACCGTTCCTTCGACGCGGACCTGACGCTCCAGTTCGGGCCAGAAGAACAGCAGCGCCGCGCGCGCGTTAGCCGCGAGTTCGCGGCCCTTGCGGCTCTCGTAGTTGGTGTAGAAGACGAAGCCGGCATGGTCGAAGCCCTTGAGCAGCACCACCCGCGCCGACGGCCGCCCGTCGGCGTCGGCGGTGGCCAGCGTCATCGCGTTCGGTTCCGGCAGCTTCGAGGCCAGCGCCTCGTCCCACCAGCGCGAGAACTGCCGTATCGGATCGGCGTCGGCGTGCGCCTCGTCGAGCGCCTCGCGCTTGTAATCGGTGCGCAGGTGAGAGATGTCCATCGTGCGCCGCAGTGTACGGTTCAGCGCGCCGCCGCCCGGCGCTGCGCCTTGTGCGCCAGCCGCTCGAGGTGCGCATCGCGCAGGCCGGCCTCGTGCAGCGCCGCGACGGTCCGCTGCAGGTAGTCGAGGCTGCTGCCCCTGGCGCCGCAGGCGCGCACCAGGATGTCGACCACGTCGTCCTCGGCCAGTTCGCCGCAGTAGTTGAACGCGTCGCGGCGCACGACGAAGGCGAGCGCCTCGACCGCGCCGCCCTCGCGCAGCCGCGCGCGCACCCACGCGGGCCGGTACGAGCCCAGTAACATCTCGCGCTCCCACAACTGGCGGAAGACCTCCGGCACGCGCGCCGGGCCGATGCGGTAGGCCATGCCGAGGCACGAGCCGCCGCGATCGAGTCCGGCGACGATGCCGGGGCACTCGTGCGTGCCGCGATACAGCACCGAGCGCAGGCACAGCCGGCGGTGATGGCCGTGGATGCGCGCCGGCGCGCGCGCCTCGAAGTCGAACTCGGGCTTCCAGATCAGCGAGCCGTAGCCGAACACCCACAGCGGCGTTCGGCGGTCCCAGCGGCCCAGCGAAGCGGCCAGCGAGGCGTTCATCTGCGCCTCAGTCCAGCGGGCGGCGTCGACCGGGCTCATGCGGGCGAGCGGGCCACGCGGCGCGCGCCGATGCCGGCGGCGAGCAGCACCGCGGCCATCAGCAGGAACACCACGCGCGCGCCGAGCAGGCTGCCGGCGGCGCCGAACACCAGCGGCAGCAGCACGTGGCTGCCGTTCATGATCAGGTGGCGCAGGCCGAGCGCCTCGCCGACGCGGCCGGGCGGCGACTTGCCGTGAACCAGCGACATCACGTTCGGATACGCCGCGCCGAGCCCCAGCCCGAGCAGGAAGGCGCAGCCGGCCAGCGGCAGGAACGACCCGAACCAGGGCATCAGCGCGAAGGCCAGCGCGGCGGTGAACAGCGTGAAGGTCAGCACGTGCCACTCGCTCAGGCGGCGCGACAGCGCCGGCATCGCCAGCCGGATCACGAAAGTGGCTACGGCGAAGCAGCCGAGCACCAGACCGATCTCGGAGGCCGACAGGCCGATCGCGGTGCCGTGCACCGGCATCATGAACGTCTGCAGGTCCCACGACATCGAGATCAGCGCCACGGCGATCAGCACGTTGCGCACCTCGCGGACCGAGAGCAGGTCGAACATCGGCCGCGGCTCGGTCGCCGCCGCCGGCGCGTTGCGCGACGGCAGGTGCGCGCGATGCACGTAGAGCAGCGCGCCGTTGGCCAGCGTCAGAACGGTCAGGGCGGCGAACGCGGCGCGGTGGCCGACGAAGTCGATCAGCAGCCCGCTCGCCACCGGGCCGACCAGGCCGGCGACCGATGCGCCCACCGCGATCCACGAGAAATCGGCAGCCCGCCGGCCGGCATCGGCGCGCTCGCCGACCAGGTGGATCGTCGTCTGCTGGATCAGCATCGCCCCGGTGCCGATCAGGCAGGCCGCCACCAGCAGCGGCGCGATGTCGGCCGTCGCGTAGGGAAACAGCGCCGGCAGCACGGCGCCGGCACCGATCATCGCGGCCCCGGCAACGAGCGGCCTGAACGGGCCGACCGCGTCGAGCCAGCGCCCGGCGCGCACCGCGACCAGCATCGGCACGAGGGCGAACAGCGCCATCAGCACGCCGACGGTGAAGGTCGAGGCGCCGTGGGCGAGCGCGTAGAGCGAGCCGACCATGCGCGCCGACACGAAGGTCGTGTGCGTCAGCACGTTCAGGGTGACGATGGTGAAGAGCGTCATCGCGCGTGTGCCGGCATGGCGTTCAGTTCCGCCGCGCCCGCCAGGCAACCAGCGCGACGCCGGCGCAGGTCACCGCCACGCCGAGCACGGTCAGCGGCGTCGGGATGACCGTGAACAGCAGCCATTCGAGCAGCACGGCGAAGACCGGCGTCAGGTACAGCAGGCTGGTCACGCGGGTGGCCTCGCCGCGGCGCATCAGCGTGTGCAGCGCGTTGACGGCGAGGATCGACGAGAACACGACCAGGAAGCCGATCGCGCCGGCCAGCCCCCAGGCCGGCTGCACCGCGAAACCCTCGACGGCGACGGCCAGCGGCAGCAGCGTCGCCAGTGTGGCGGCGAACTGCACCAGCGCCGCGGCGCGCAGGTCGACGGTCGGACAGAACGCCCGCTGGTACAGGGTGCCGACGGTGATCGCCGCCAGCGAGAACAGCACGCAGGCCAGCGCCCCGGCGGTGAGGAGCCGCACGTCGATCTTGTGCCAGACCACCAGCGCCACGCCGGCGAGCCCCACCAGCACGCCGAGCCACTGGTAGGCGCGCAGCCGCTCGTGCAGCAGCCCGGCGGCGATGATGGCCGTGGCGAGCGGCTGCACGGAAAGCACCAGCGCCGTGACGCCGGCCGACATGCCGAGGTACTGCGCGTAGTGGCTGCCGCCGAGGTTGGCGGCGTGCATCAGCAGGCCGGCGACGACGACGTGCGCCCACTGCCCCGCAGCCGCCGGCCAGCGCAGCGGCTCGCGGCGATGCCACCACAGGGCCAGCGGCAGCAGCAGCAGGACGCCGGTGGCGAAGCGCAGCGCGAGGAAGGTGAAGGGCGGCGCGTACTGCAGGCCGGCCTTGGTCGCGATGTAACCGGAACCCCAGACCGTGACGAAGAACCACGCCAGCACCGGCGAGGCGAGCCAGCGGGCTTGCGCGCGAGCGGGCAGTGGAGCTGCGGTGGAGGTCATCGGCGAAGGCGCGATTGTCGCACCGGCCGTCGCCAATCAAGCAGGCGTGTGCGGTCGCGGCCGCGCAGGCCCGCGCTGCGGTCTGAGTGAAGCCGATCGACGTCGAAACCGGCATTCGAAGCGTGGGGCAGCGACCGGAGAGACCGCGCCAACGGGCCGCTTCCGCCCGAGCCACGGCACGCAAGGACCCGGGACGGAGCAAGCGGACTCGCGAGGACCTGCCCGGGAATGGAACCGCGAACGCTGCGCAACCGGGGCGGCGCGCATGCCGAGGAGCGCCGTCGACTCCCGCAGGGCCGCGAGTGAGACCATCCAGCCGTTGCCATCTGCAGCAATCGGCTTTACAAGACCCCGTCCGTCGCCATCGCGACGCGGCCGGGCACGACGCATTACCATCGTCTGCATCAAGAGGCGGACGGAACAGCATCATTCGAAGGGGACAAACGATGAAATCGACCCATGCAGTCAAGGCCCTCGTGGCCGCGATCTCCCTGGCCGCGGTGTGTGGCGCGGCGACGGCCCAGCAGAGCTCGGTCGAGGTGCTTCACTGGTGGACCTCCGGCGGCGAAGCGAAGTCGGCCGCCGAACTGAAGAAGATCATGCAGTCCAAGGGCTTCGGCTGGAAGGACTTCGCGGTGGCCGGCGGCGGCGGCGACGCGGCGATGACCGCGCTGAAGGCGCGCGTGGTTTCCGGCAATCCGCCGACTGCGGCGCAGATCAAGGGTCCGTCGATCCAGGAATGGGGTCGCGAAGGCGTGCTGGCCAACATCGATGCCGCCGCCAAGGAAGGCAAGTGGGACGAGTTGCTGCCGCCGGTCGTCGCCAACGTGATGAAGTTCAAGGGCCAGTACGTGGCGGCGCCGGTCAACGTGCATCGCGTCAACTGGATGTGGGTCAATCCGGAGGTCCTGAAGAAGGCCGGTGTGGCCGCAGCGCCAAAGACCTGGGACGAATTCTTCGACGCCGCCGAGAAGATCAAGAAGGCCGGGATGATCGCCGTGGCGCACGGCGGCCAGCCCTGGCAGGACGCCACCGTGTTCGAGTCCGTGGTGCTGGGCGTGGGCGGTGCGGACTTCTACCGCAAGGCACTGGTGCAGCTCGATGAGGCGAGCATCAAGAGCCCGACCATGGTCAAGTCCTTCGACACGCTCGGCCGTCTCAAGACCTATATCGACAAGGACTCGCCGGGTCGCGACTGGAACCTGGCCACCGCGATGGTCATCAACGGCAAGGCCGGCATGCAGTTCATGGGCGACTGGGCCAAGGGCGAGTTCACGGCGGCCGGCAAGACACCGGGCAAGGACTACCTGTGCGTCGACGCACCGGGCACGGCGAACGCCTTCACCTTCAACATCGACTCGTTCGTGATGTTCACGCAGAAGGGCGCCGGCGCGCAGAAGGCGCAACTGGCGCTCGCCACCTCGATCATGAGCCCCGAGTTCCAGGAGGTATTCAACCTGAACAAGGGCTCGATCCCGGCCCGCGCCGGCGTCTCGCGCGCCAAGTTCGACAGCTGCGCCACCAAGTCGATGGACGACATGGCTTCGTCGAACAAGGGCGGCGGCCTGGTGCCGAGCTTCGCGCACGGCATGGCGATTCCCGCGGCCACCGCGGGCGCGATCCAGGACGTGATCGCGAAGTTCATGAACTCGAACATGACCTCGCAGCAGGCCGTCGACGCGCTGGTCAAGGCGTCCAAGGTCAAGTAGGCGCGGCCTGCACCGCGGGCGGTGTCTCCCCGCCGCGCGGTGCCGGCAGCGGGGGATTCGTCCGCCGCTGCCGTCAGGCAGCCCCTATGCAACCTGCAAGCCTGACGCCCCAATCCGGATGAGCGCCATCGCTCAGTCTCGGGCGCCCGGACACGGCGCCGGCGCGCGCATCCGTAACCTGGCGGATGTGTGGCTGCCCAAGCTCGTCCTGAGCCCCACGCTGGCCGCCTCATTGGTGTTCGTCTACGGCTTCATCCTGTGGACGGCCTACCTGTCGCTCACCGAGTCGCGCCTGCTGCCGAACTTCGAGTTCGCCGGGCTGGTGCAGTACGAGCGGCTGTTCGAGAACGAGCGCTGGTGGACCGCGGCGATGAACCTCGGCATCTTCGGCAGCCTGTTCATCGGCATGTCGCTGGCGATCGGCCTGTTGATCGCCATCCTGCTCGACCAGAAGATCCGTGCCGAAGGCGCGCTGCGGGCGGTCTATCTGTACCCGATGGCGCTGTCGTTCATCGTCACCGGCACCGCGTGGAAGTGGATGCTCAACCCCGGGCTCGGCTTCGAGAAGCTGATGCGCGACGCCGGCTTCACGAACTTCACGTTCGACTGGCTGGTCAATCCGGAGATGGCCATCTACACGGTGGTGATCGCCGGGGTCTGGCAATCGAGCGGCTTCGTCATCGCCCTGTTCCTCGCCGGCCTGCGCGGCATCGACGACGAGATCATCAAGGCCGCGCAGGTCGACGGCGCCTCCGCTCCGCGCATCTACTGGAAGATCGTCATTCCGAGCCTGCGACCGGTGTTCTTCAGCGTGCTGCTGATCCTGTCGCACATCGCGATCAAGAGTTTCGACCTCGTGATGGCCCTGACCGGCGGCGGACCGGGCACCTCGTCGGACGTGCCGGCAATCTTCATGTACCAGTTTTCGTTCACTCGTGGCCAGCTCGGCCTCGGCGCGGCCTCCGGGATCATGATGCTGATGACCATCGTCGCGGTGCTGGTGCCGCTGATGTACATGGAAACGCGGAGCGCACGCAATGCGCGCTGACGGCCGCATCGACACCGGGCGCGTGGTGATCTACGCGCTGCTCGCCGTCTTCGCCGCGTACTACCTGCTGCCGCTGTACGTGGTGCTGACGACCTCGTTCAAGCCGATGGACGAGGTGCGCGCCGGCAACCTGCTGGCCCTGCCGCAGGCGTGGACCGTCGAGCCCTGGCTGAAGGCGTGGCACAGCGCCTGCACCGGCGTCGACTGCCGCGGCCTGCAGCCCTTCTTCTGGAACTCGGTGAAGATGGTCGTGCCCGCCGTGCTGATCTCCACGCTGATCGGCGCGCTCAACGGCTACGTGCTGACGATGTGGCGCTTCCGCGGCTCCGAGATACTGTTCACGCTGCTGCTGGTGGGCTGCTTCATCCCGTTCCAGGCGGTGCTGCTGCCGATGGCGCGCCTGCTCGGCCAATTCGGGCTGGCCAACACCACCACGGGCCTGATCTTCGTGCACGTGGTCTACGGCATTGCGTTCACGACGCTGTTCTTCCGCAACTTCTACGTCGCGGTGCCGGATGAGCTGATCAAGGCCGCGCGCATCGACGGCGCGGGTTTCTTCCTCACCTTCCGCAGGATCGTGCTGCCGCTGTCGGGGCCGATCTTCGTGGTCTCGATCATCTGGCAGTTCACGCAGATCTGGAACGATTTCCTGTTCGGCGTGGCCTTCGCCGGCGGGCAGTCGGCCCCGGTGACCGTGGCGCTGAACAACCTCGTCAACACCTCTACCGGCGTGAAGGAATACAACGTCGACATGGCCGGCGCGGTGATCGCCGCGGCTCCGACCCTGTTCGTCTACATCGTCGCAGGTCGCTATTTCGTGCGCGGGCTGACCGCGGGCGCCGTGAAGGGATAAGCACCGATGGCCAGCCTCACCCTGTCGCAGATCTGCAAGACCTTTCCGAACGGCGTCGAGGTGCTCAAGGGCATCGACATCGCGATCGAGGACGGCGACCTGCTGATCCTGGTCGGCGGCAGCGGCTGCGGCAAGTCGACGCTGCTGAACATCATCGCCGGACTGGAGACGTTGACGAGCGGCACGGTGAAGATCGGCGATCGCGTGGTCAACAACCTGTCGCCGAAGGACCGCGACATCGCGATGGTGTTCCAGTCCTACGCGCTGTATCCGTCGATGACCGTCCGCGACAACATTGCTTTCGGCCTGCAGATCCGCAGGGTGCCGATCGACAAGCAGACCGAGATCATCCAGCGCGTGGCCGACATGCTGCAGATCGGCCACCTGCTCGACCGCAAGCCGCGCCAGCTCTCCGGCGGCCAGCGGCAGCGTGTCGCGATGGCGCGTGCGCTGGCGCGCGAACCGTCGCTGTTCCTGTTCGACGAGCCGCTGTCGAACCTCGACGCAAAGCTGCGCGTCGAGGTGCGCGCCGAGATCAAGCAGATGCACGAGCGTCTCGGCGCCACCATCGTCTACGTGACGCACGACCAGATCGAGGCGATGACGCTCGGCGATCACATCGCGGTGATGAAGGACGGCGTCGTGCAGCAGCTCGGCGATCCGCAGACCATCTACGACAGTCCGGCCAACCTGTTCGTTGCCGGCTTCATCGGCTCGCCGTCGATGAACTTCCTGCGCGGCAAGCTCGCCGCAGTGGGCAGCGGCCTCGCCTTCGAGGCCGAACACGAGGGCCGGCACGTGCCGCTGCCGCTGCCGGCGGTGCCGGCGGCCGCCAAGCAATGGGTGGGACGCGAGGTGATCCTCGGGCTGCGGCCGGAGCGCATCACCGACCCGGACAGCCGGCAAGGCTTCAACACACTCGATTGCCGCATCGATCTGATCGAACCCACGGGCCCCGACACGCTCGTCTACACGAAACTCAATGGCGCGAAGGTCGGTTGCCGGGTCCGCCCGGGAGCCGCTCGGCACGCCGGCGAATCCATGCTGCTCGCCTTCGACATGTCGCGCGCTGTGCTGTTCGATCCGGGCACCGAGAGCAGGATTCGATAGCAACGTTGGCCGCAGGCTGATGCCTGCGGCGGGGCGTGCGACCCGGCACCAGGGCGCGGCGGCGCGCGGCAGACAGCCCCATCCCGGGACGGTCTGCGCGACAGCGGGTCCAGGCGGCATGCGATGGCCCGCAGTCGGCCGGACCCGGCCGACTTGCGCAAGGCGACCGGGCGGGACCGGCTGCCGGACCGGATCCCGGTCGGGACAGCCTGTCGACGAGGCCTCCTGCCCTACGCCTCGCGGATCAGCAGCAGCGGCGTCGCGCAGTGCGCGGCCACCCGCTGCGTGACCGAGCCGAGAACGGCGGCCTTCACCGCCCCGTAGCCGTGCGAGCCCATCACCAGCAGGTCGAGCCTCTTCTTCGCGTAGGCGGCGATCTCGTCGCCGGCGGGGCCGGTGAGGCAGACGGCGTCCATGGCCACGCCTGCGCCGGCGAACAGCGCGCGCACCGGCTCGACCGCCTTGTCGAAGGCCTGCTGCTGCATCGCCATGACTTCCTCGACCGAGTACGCCGGCAGCGCCATGCCGGCCATGTCGGGCATCGACGCGCCGCCGAAAGCGGGTGCGGCGTGAATCACGGTGAACTGCGGCTGCGCCCCGAACAGCGCGCGGTGCTTCAGGACGTAACTCACCGCGGCGATCCCGTAGTCGCTGCCATCGACCGCGATGCCGACCTTCAGCGAGTCGCCGGGCGTCTCGCCGTGGCCGCGCAGCAGCAGCAGCGGCTTCTTCGTGCGCCCGAGCACGCCGATCGTCACCGAGCCGAACAGCAGGCTGGCGAGCGCTCCGTGCCCGTGCGAGCCCATCGCGATGAGATCAACGTCGGCATCGTCGGCACGGCGGGCGATCGCGTCTGCGGGATGGCCGACCATGTAGGCGGACGCGGCGGTCAGCCCGACGCGCTTGAGCGCCGAAAGCGAGCCCTTGAGCGCCTTCTTCGACTCGTCCTCGTAGTAGCCGGTCAGGGCCGCCTTGCCGACCAGCCGTGCCGCGCGCACGGGCACCTCCAGTTGCACGTTCAGCAGCAGCACCTCGGGGCTGGCGCCGATCAGCGTCGTGCGCGAGGCGACGAACTCGATCGCCGCCCGGCTGTACTTGCTGCCGTCGACCGGCACCAGGATCTTCATGGTCGTTTCCCCGCGTCCTTTCCTGCCCGTGGTCCGGCGAGTCTACGTGAGCCCGGGCGCAGCCGGCCGCCCTTGCATAATCGGCAGCGGATCACGCGCCCATGTCTCCGCTGCTGCGCCATACGCTGCTCGCCCTCCGCGATTTCGCGCTCGCCGCCAGCCCGTTCGTGCTGATCGTCGCGGCGCTGCTGTGGGCCGCCTACGTGCTGCTCGACCCGGCGCCGCCGAAGCGCGTCGTGCTGGCCACCGGGCCGGAGCAGGGCGCCTACGCCGAGTTCGGGCGCGACTACGCGCGGGCGCTGGCCCGCCACGGCATCGAGGTCGTGCTGCGACCGACCGAGGGCTCGGCGGAGAACCTGCGGCTGCTGCGCGACGCGCGCGAGAAGGTCGACCTCGCCTTCGTCCAGGGCGGCGCCGGCGAGGCGCTGTACGCGGCCGACGAGGACCGCAGCGGCGTGCCGCTGGTGTCGATCGGCAGCCTGTTTTACGAGCCGGTGTGGATCTTCTATCGCAGCGCGCTGCGCCCGGGCCACGCCGGGCCGACGCCGCTGGCGCAGGTCGGCGAGCTGTCCGGGCTGCGCGTGAACCTCGGCCCGGCGGGCGCCGGCGGCCGCAACCTGATGCTGAAGCTGCTACACGCCAACCGGATCGAGCCGTCGTCGATGCAGGTTGCCGAACTGGGGCCGACCGCGGCGGTGGTGGCGCTGCTGGAAGGCCGGCTCGATGCGATCGTGCTCGTCTCGGCACCCGAGTCGCCGCTGGTGCAGCTGTTGCTGATCACGCCGGGTATTCGGCTCTTCGAGTTCGCCCAGGCCGAGGCCTATGCGCGGCGCTTCGGCTTCGTGAACAGCCTGCACCTGCCGCGCGGCGTGGTCGACCTGGCGCGCGACCTGCCGCCGCGCGACGTGGCGCTGGTGGCGGCGACCGCGACGATGGCGGCACGCGAGACGACCCACCCGGCGATCGTGCAGTTGTTCGTGCAGGCGGCGCGCGAGATCCACGGTGGGCCAGGATGGTTCGCGCGCGCCGGCGAGTTTCCCCGCGCCGAGTCGCCGGAGTTGCCACTGGCCGGCGAGGCCGCGCGCTTCTACCGGAGCGGCCCGCCGCTGCTGCAGCGCTACCTGCCGTTCTGGCTGGCCAACCTGGTCGACCGCATGTGGGTGGTGCTGCTGTCGATCATCGCCGTGCTGATCCCGGCCTCGCGGGTGGTGCCGCCGCTGTACGAATTCCGCGTTCGCTCGCGTATCTTCCGCTGGTACGGTCGCCTGCGCGGCATCGAGGAGCAGACCGGCGACCCGGCGGCCGACGGGGCGCGCCTGCTGCACGAACTCGACGCGCTGGAGGGCAAGGTCGGCCGCATCACGGTGCCGCTGTCGCACGCCGACGAGCTGTACGCGCTGCGCACCCACATCGAACTCGTTCGCTCGCGGCTGCGCGCCGCCGGCGGGGATGAAGCGCAATGAACAGCGACGCCGTGCTGCTGGTGATCGACGTGCAGAACGACTTCCTGCCCGGCGGCGCCCTGACGGTGCCGCGGGGCGACGAGGTGGTGCCGGTCATCAACCGCCTGGCGGAGAAGTTCGCCAACGTGATCCTGACCCAGGACTGGCACCTGCCGCGCCACATCTCGTTCGCCTCGCGCCATGCAGGACGCCAGCCGTTCGAGACCATCGAACTGCCGTACGGCATCCAGGTGCTGTGGCCCGATCACTGCGTGCAGGGCAGCCGCGGCGCCGAGTTCGCCGCCGCACTGGCCATCAATCATGCGCAGGCGGTGATCCGCAAGGGCTATCACGCACACACCGACAGCTACTCGGCGCTGCTCGAAGCCGACCGCGTCACGCCGACCGGGCTGAAGGGCATGCTGCACGAGCGCGGCCTCCGCCGCGTCTTCTGCTGCGGCCTGGCCACCGACTTCTGCGTCGCCTGGAGCGCGCTCGACGCGCAGGCGGCCGGCTTCGAGACGCTGGTCATCGAGGACGCCTGCCGCGCCATCGACACCGGCGGTTCGCTCGCCGCGGCGCGGCGCGACCTCGCCGCCGCCGGGGTGCGGATGACCTCTGCCGACAGGCTCTGATCCCGCGCGGTACCCTTCGGCTGCCGTCGAAATCCCCGTCACCGGATCCCCGTCTACCCGTGCTGAACAAGATCCTTTCCCGCTCGCCGCTGCACGAGCACGCCGATCCGGCGCAGCGCGTGCTCGGCATCGGTGAACTGCCGCCCGAGTCCGCCGAAGTCGTCCGCCTGCTGCACACCGATCCCGAAGTCGAGGTGCGGGCGGCCGCTGCCCGCCGATGCAGCGATGCCGCGGCGCTCCTCGCCGGCTGGCAGGCCGACGCCGAGCCGCAGGTCCGCTCGGCAATCGTCGAGGCGCTCGGCCGCTGGCTCGACGCCATGCCGGATGGCGAGCAGCTGCGCGCCGCGGTCGAGGGCATCGGCGATCAGGCATTGCTGGTCGAGATCGCGCTTGCCGCGGCGCACGCACCGGTCCGGATGGCCGCCGCCGAGCGGGTCAGCGACGAGGGCGCGCTGCGCCGGCTCGCCGACGGCGCCAAGGACAAGGATCGCGGCGTGGCGCGGCTTGCCAAACAGCGCGTCGATGCGATCGACCGCCGGGCCGCGCAGGCGGCCAGCGCCGATGCGCTGCTGGCGCAGGCCGAGGCGCTGGTCGGGCAGCCGGGCGCCGTCGTGATGGCGGCCGTCGAACTCGAGCGGCGCTGGAAGGCGCTCGACCTGAACGACGACGCCGCGCGGCAGGCGCGCTGGGAGGCCGCGGGCAACGCCCTGCAGGCGCGCTTCGAGCGCGAGCGCGGCGAGCAGCGGGCCAGAGCCGCCTTCGAGCAGACGCTCGGCGACTGGCTGGCCGCGCACTCGGCGACGCCTGCCGCCGAAAACCTGCCGCTGCTGCGCACCGAGCTGGAGGCGCTGCGCGCGCAGGCGGAGGAACTGAACGATGCCGGCGCGTTGGCCAAGCTGGCGCAGGCGGAGCAGTCGATCACGCAATGGGAGCAGGCCGCGCCCGCTCTGGCGGCGGCGGAGGCCCTGGTCGCCGAGGCGGAACGGCTCGCCGCCGACACCGGCATCGACAACGCGCAGCTGCCGCTGCGCTGGCAGGCGCTCGACCTGGCGGTGCGCACGCCGGACCTGACGCGCCGCTTCGAGGCGGCGGTCCTGGTGATCGAGAGCCGCCGGCTGGCGCAGATGCGCGCCATGCAGCAGGAGGAAAGCGCGGCGCGGCACCAGCTGCACACGCTGCTGCACGAGGCGGAGGCCGCGCTCGGCGCCGGCCATGTGCAGGCCGCGCGCGCTGCCGCCGACCAGACCCGGGCGCTGAAGGCGGCCGCCGGCACGCTGCCGAAGCCGACGGTGCAGCGCCTGAGCCGCGTCGTGCAGCAGCTCGGCGAACTCGAGCGCTGGATGAGCTTCGGCCAGCACAACGCACGCGTGCAGCTGGCCGAACGCGCCGAGGCGCTTGCCGGCGAAACGCATCCGCCGGCGCAGCTCGCCAAGGAGGTGCAGAAACTGCGCGCCGAGTGGAAGACGCTCGACGAGCAGCACGCCGGCGTGCCCAAGGCGCTGTGGGAACGATTCGATGGCGCCTGCGAGAAGGCGTACGCGCCGGCGGCGCGGCACTTCGCCGAACTGCACGCGCAGCGCAAGCAGGCGCGCAAGCAGCGCGACGAGTTCATCGCCGCCGCGGCGCAGGCGGCCGCGGCGCTGCTGGCGGCCGAGCCGCGCGACCTGCGCGCGATCGAGCGCTGGCTGCGCGAGACCGACCAGGCGTGGCACGGCGGGGAACTGGGCAGCGTCGAGCCCGAGACGTGGAAGAAGCTCGACGCGAAGATCAAGCAGGCGGTCGCGCCGCTGCGCGAGGCGCTGGGGCAGGCGCGTGGCGAGGCGAAGTCCGGGCGGCAGGCGCTGATCGCCGAGGCCGAGGCGCTCCTCGCCAAGGCGCAGGAGCGCGACGCGCCGGCGCAGGCGCGGCAGTTGCAGGCGCGCTGGACGGAGCACGCCAAGTCCCATCCGCTCGCCGGGCGCGACGAGCGCGCGCTGTGGGAGCGTTTCCGCGCCGCCTGCAACGCCGTGTTCGAGGCGCGCGACAGCCAGCGCAAGGAGGTCGACAACCGCAAGCGCGAGCAGCGCCGCGCCTTCGAGCAGGTGTGCGAAGAGGTCGAACAGCTGGCGCAGTCCGCCGAGGGCGACGAGGAGCGGATCCGCCGCAGCGTGCGCGAGCTGCAACTGCGCTGGAAGGACGCGCTCGCCGCCAGCGGCCCGGTGCCGCCGGCGCTCGATTCGCGCTTCCGCGCTGCGCGCAGCGCCGTCGAGGGCGCGGCCGGCGCGCGCCGCCGCGGCGAGGAAGCGGCGGTGTGGCAGGCGC
>Ga0209254_10002277_pt1 | contig 17410 bp, 13 predicted proteins | sample FrelakmetDIP11DI_FD_187148 | JGI IMG/M metagenome (GOLD analysis project Ga0209254, IMG submission 187148) | Freshwater lake sediment microbial communities from the University of Notre Dame, USA, for methane emissions studies - DIP11 DI (SPAdes)... | ecosystem: Environmental > Aquatic >... | reverse complement strand
TCAAAGCGATACCTGCCTCGGCTAAAATAAGCTGTTTTCTGAAAATGAAAAAAGGCCAGGCCGTACTGCACCTGGAAAGAAAAATGGAAACAAACATATTTGGATTATCCCTTTATTCCTCAATATATTGTAATACCGAAAAATATTCTATCTTCGGGAGGTTTTAAGATTTTTTCTTCTTTTTTAAATTACTAATATCATATTTTTACCATATATATTTAAGTATCAGGATTTAGCTAAAAATAATTCAAAATCTTTATTAATCTAAAAAAATGACTGACTTATGAAAGATAAGAAAAAAGCATGGTCGAGACGTCGTTTCCTTGGATCGGCAGCTGTGGGGATGGCCGGAATGGTAGTAATTCCGCATCTGGCAGTATCCTGCAAAGGCAAAACAAAAGCCACCGGAGATGCAGTTGATGAGATAACACTTGGGTTTATTGGCCTGGGACGGCAGGCAATGTTCCTCCTCAGCGGTTTTCTTCAGGTTCCTGGTGTAAAAGTGGTTGCAGGATGTGATGTATATGGAATCAAACGCACGAGATTTGAGAAAAGGGTATCAGAGTTTTATTCCAAAGCAGGTAAAGAGTACAAGGTTGAAATGTATGAGAAATACGGTGATCTGCTGGCCCGGCAGGATATTGATGCCGTAGTTATTGCTGTACCGGATCACAATCATGCAATGATAGCCATCGCCGCCTGCAAGGCGGGTAAGGATGTATATCTTGAAAAGCCTATGACATTCACTATAAAGGAAGGGCAGGAGCTTAGAAAGGCTGTCCGTGAAAACAACAGGGTACTGGCAGTAGGAAGCCAGCAGCGTTCTGATGCTGAATTCCAGCATGCAGTTAAAATGGTTCAGACAGGGGCTCTTGGAAAGATAAGCAAGGTAAATGCTTATGTGGGAGCACCTCCAAAACCTTATGATCTTCCTGAAGAACCGCTGCCTGCCGATCTTAACTGGGACCTGTGGCTCGGACCTCTTCCTGCTGATATCCATTTTAACAATCAGCTCGATCCTCCTATTTCTCTCGATCCTGAAAAGGATGAAGAGATCTGGGGTGCATGGCGCTGGTATAAAGAGATGGGCGGAGGGTTTACCACAGACTGGGGTGCACATATGTTTGATATAGCACAATGGGGCCTCGGTATGGATAAGAGCGGTCCGGTTGAAATATCTCCTGTCGGCGACGGTACTGAGTTTATAACATGGAAATATGCCGATGGTGTTGTTATGACCTCTGAACCATTTGATAATCAGTTGACAAAGGGTGTAAAGTTCTGGGGTGAAAATGGCTGGATAGAGGTGTCGCGCGGATACTATAAGTCGTCAGACCCAAAATTTGATCCTCCGGCTTCATCAGCACCGAAAGAGGAGGGACCATATGAAACAAGGATTCCTCACCAGATCAATTTCATTGAGTGTGTCAAATCGAGGCAGGATCCTGTTGCCTCAGTTGATACAGGTCACAGAAGCTGCACTGTTTGCAATCTTGGAAATATTGCATGTGAGCTCAAAAGGACAATAAAGTGGAATCCGGAGAGTGAGACTTTTGTTGATGACACTGACGGGGCTGCCACAAAACTGCTGCATTATGAATACCGCAGTCCGTGGCTGCTGGTCTGATTAGTATCTCCCTGTTTCAAACCGCTGAAGGTGGCCCATATATTGAATAGACCAAATGTATAGGATACCGGGGTAAAAAATAAAAGAGGCTGCACAATCGTGCAGCCTCTTCACATATAGTTCTGAGCAAATATTATTCTACTCTTCTTACCTTGATAGCAACAGGCCCTTTTTCGCGCATTTCGACCTCAAATTCTACAGCCTGTCCTGTTTCAAGATCGGTATGGGATACCTCCAGTCCGGAACGATGGATAAAAACATCCTTCTGATCTTCAGTCTGAAGAAATCCGTAACCCTTTACCCTGTCATACCATTTAACAGTACCTTTCATAGTTTTTGAGTTTTTTGTTTTCTACCTGTAATTATCCCTTCTGTTACCACCACCGCCTCTGCGGTCATCGCCACCTCTGAAATTACTTCTTCTGTCGGTCCTTTCAATAGATTCGTTAACAATTATTTTTCTGCCCTGAACTTCAGCACCATTAAGCTCCTCAATGGCCTTCTTTGCTTCAGCTTCGTTAGGCATCTCAACGAAACCAAATCCTTTACTTTTCCCAGAGTACTTGTCAATAATGATTTTTGCGGATCCTACTTCGCCATACTCTTCAAAGATTTCTTTTAATTCTGCTTCACTCATTTTAAAATGAAGACTTCCTACATAAATGTTCATGATTCAATAATTAAGTAAATAAAACAGTAACAAAGGTCATATTTATTTTTGATATCTGAAAATAAAATATCTAATATATTGAATTTAAGTGTCTTTTTAGTCTGAATACTGGTTTTCTTCTCCTGATATTATATTGTTTTACAATAATAGCCGTCATCTGTCAGATAAACGGATAAATTTCCAAATTGTTCTTTTTTGTCAATTATTTTCTGAAAGAATTAATAATTCATCGCGGTTTTTTGCAGAAAACCTTTTCCGATCAGCAGACTCAGAACAGAGTCACATGCTTTTTTTTCCGGTAACCTTTTGAATATCCAGCCGGAGGAGAAGTGTCCTGTCAAGAGTGCTTTGATCATATGAAAAACTCTTTTCCGGTGAATAATGTGACATTATCGAATCAAGTCCTGTCTTTTTCTCCTCATTATCAGTTAAAACCGATATCCTTCCCCATCCTACAACCGATCTGTAACTCATTCCGCAATCACAGGCATTCTTGCCTGTATGCAAATTATGATCAGTATCCATTTCAAAACATACATAATTATTCTTTCTGATCATCTCCAGCTTCTTTCCCTCAACAGCACAATGGAAATAGATTTTTTTCTCATTTCCGCCTGAATAACCGAAGTTCATAGTGACGATATACGGATCGTTTCCATCAGCAAATGCTATTCTGCAAACATCAGCACATGAGATAATTGACTCTATTTCTTCAATGTTGACTATCTCCCTCTCTCTTCTTCTCATGGTTATTCATTATTTTAATTTAACCGGTTTACTGAATGATCCCGCCATAATTGATCCTGTTTAATGAAAGCATAAAAATATTGAATAAAAATAAAGAATATTATTAACTTTGCGCGATTCATAAAAGAAGCTTAAATATAAACTAGATAATATGGGAAAAGGTGATAAAAAAACCAGGAGAGGTAAAATCATTCTTGGCTCTTATGGTGTAAGGCGCCGTAGAAAAAAGGCCGATAAACCAGTAATAAAACAGGTTATCATTCCGGAAGAAAAGGAATTAAAATATAAAAAGCCTTCAAAAGCGAAAAAAGAGATCCCTGAAGTTAAAATTAGTGAAGTTATCGCAGCTGAAACAGGCGAAATAAAGGAAATAAAGGAAATAAAGCCTGTTAAAGAGGTAAAGGAAGTAAAAGAGCCAAAGGTTTCAAAAAGTCCGAAAGAGGTAAAGCCAGTCGCAGAGACAAAAGAGGTTAAAGAATCTAAACCGGCTGAAAAGGTAGTAAAAGAGACTAAAAAAGCGAAACCGGCAAAGGTTGCCAAACCTGCAGCAGAAACTGCTGAGCTCAGGGAACCCGGTATTCCAAAGGAGAAGAAGGAGGTCAAATCACCAAAAGCTGCTAAGGAGAAGAAGGAATCTAAATAGAGTATTTCTGAAAAGCGGGAAGAATCCTATCCTCATTTTCTTACTACAAGCCACTTATAATCATCAGGGTCGATACGGGCGTTGATAATCACAGGTTTATTCATCGAAAGGGCGTCATTGAGTGCCGTTCTCATGGTTTCTTCTGAATCGGCAGTTAGCACACTTATGCCAAAAAACATTTCTGAATCAAATAAATCTCCGGAATAAAGTCTGGTTCCATAGGGTGCCAGGTTCTGCCATGACTGTTTCAGTCTGATCAGGTTCAGTTCCCCGTCAGAAAAAACAATTACGACCACCGGAAGGTTATATCTGCGGGCAGTAACGATTTCTCCGGCCATCATAAGAAATCCCCCGTCGCCTGTAACACAAACAACAGTGGCGCCCGGATCATTAAGTTTCACAGCCAGCGCGGCCGGTAATGCGAATCCCATACCCGACCAGCCGTTTGTCATTATTATGTTCTGCTTACCACAGGTTTTCCAGTACTGGCCTGCAACATGAAGATGAGAACCAACATCAATAGTCATAATTGTATCCACAGGAAGCTCTTCCTGCAGGACCTTGAATACTGTTACTGCTCCGAAATGGCCCGTGAATCCGTTGAATACCGAGACCATTTCATCCTGTACAGATTGAACAGATGATCTGTTGAAAATATATGAACCCTGGTCCATATTGTCCAGAATGCCGAACCATTCATCAGGATGCCCGGTGAATTGTAATATATTATCCAGGGCGGGCATATCTGTAACTTTTGTATCAAAATGAATCAGTGGCACTTCCGGTATCCACGATTCATAATTATACTCAACAGGATCGTATCCCAGTCCGATAATAAGGTCGCTCTTCTCAAATATATCTTCCAAATAGTCGCTTAAAGCATGAAACAAAACACCTGCGTAGCAAGGATGATCCTCGGGTATCAGTCCTTTGGCCATTGGTGTGAGGACAACCGGTATCCTGTATTTTTCCAGGAGATCGGAGAGCTTGCTGCCAATTCTGTACCTGGCAGCTGTAAGTCCGGCCGCAATCAGCGGTCTCCTTGACCTTCCAAGGAGAGATAATATCGAACTGACATCATTCCGATTGCTCTGAAAATCTTCAGGATGTAAAGAGTCTGTTGCATCTCCGGTTTCTGAATCTGCAATATCCGAAGGCAGTCCGATATGAACCGGTCCGGGGTATTCTTTCAGGCATACTCTTATTGCATTATCAATTACCTCCGCAGTATTACCCGGAGTAAGCCTGAAGGTTGCTTTTGTCACAGGTTCGTATAATTTCTGATGATTGATATTCATCTGGGTTGTCCGGAGAATCATCTTTTCCTCCATTTCACTGGTGAAGATCAATACTGGCGACCTGTCGAGAAGTGCACTTCCGGCCCCTGAAGTCAGATTGGCGGCACCCGGGCCATATGTGGCATGGCAAAGACCCGGAACACCTGTAATTCTGGCAGTTACATCAGCCATTATTCCGGCAGCTGCTTCATTTGATGCAAGGATAAAATCGATGCCTGCCGATCTGAAAGCTTCCATATATTGTATTGAGGGACCCCCGGGAATACCGAAAATGTACTTTATCCCTTTCCCGGAAAGCTTATGGGCTATATATTCAGCGACAGTCAAAATAAATCTCCTGGATGATAGACAAATCTATTAAATTAAATCATTATAATGAGTAATGGTAATAATCTGAAAAAATAATTTTTTTTGTCATCTTTGCGCCTTGATAAATTCAGAGTGTACAGTAAAGCAAATACGATCTTCTGGGCAATTATTGCATGTCTTCTCTGGTCGACAGCTTATGCCGGTATCAAACTTGGCCTTCAGTATGATACACCGCTGCATTTTGCAGGAATAAGGTTTATTATATCGGGATTAATGATCCTGCCTTTTACTGTGAAGCCTTCAGTTTACATAAAGATGATCAGGGATAACCGGAGGATAGTATTATGGGTAATGGTTCTTCAGACTCTTATCAATTATTCATTATTTTACATTGGACTTGATCTCGTGCCCGGTGCCCTCGGAGCGGTAATTGTAGGTTCACAACCTCTGGTAACAGCTGTTGTAGCAGCAATGATGCATGATGAAGAAAAGCTTACCAGAAACAAAATTGTCACCATAGTTTTTGGAATTTCAGGTGTAATACTTATAAGTGCCGGAAGGCAGGCATTAAGACTGGGAACTGCCATTGAATTCCTGGGAGTTGTTATGATACTCGGGGCAAATATTGCCACTGCTACAAGTAATGTGATTGTCTCTCTTAAAAGCAAGGGGATGAATCCACTGGTTTTGAGCTCTTCCTCGCTGGGAATAGGGGGAATTATTCTTTATCTGTTTTCATTTACGGTCGAAGGACCGGTGCCGGGTCCCAAGCCAATGGAGTACTGGCTTGTCCTGCTCTGGTTAAGCTTTATGTCAGCATACGCATTCAGCTTATGGTTTAAGCTGCTGCAGCGGCCAGGGGTAAAAGTATCAGAATTGAATCTCTGGAAGTTTATAATTCCGGTTGTCGGAGCGGTATTAAGCTGGTTGCTTGTGCCAGGTGAAAATCCTGAATGGCTCACAATTACAGGAATGATTATTATAACAGGGTCACTGATCCTTTTTTATTTTAGTTCAAAGGAAGCGAGAAGTGACAGAAAAAAGTCCTCTATATTACGAAAAGAAGACTAAAGGCTCTCAGAGCACTTGCATTATTCTGGTTGGCCTTTTTTTTGCTAGACTCTTCTTTCTGATAGTTCACTATAGTTACTGTATGATGATTACATAAAAAGATAAAATTATCTGATCATTCAAAATTCTGAAACTCCCCTTATTAATTTTATTTATTCTGCCATTAACCTTCATGTAAATGTTTAAATTTGTATATGGAGGTAAAGCCGGTAAAAATATTCACATTGCACGATGTCCCAAGGCTCAGGTATATAGCTGATCTTATACTGAACGGGATACTGGGTTTGTCCTGGGAGATAGTGACGGACAAGCGTAAAATCGGGAAATCCCCTCTCATTAATTACTCTGAGGAGCATATTACCGGATCGTTCTGGATTGTACCCGTCACTCTTTTATTTGAAGCTGGATTAAAAGAGCAGGCAATCTCGGTGGACTCATGGAAAGGATTGCCGGTTTTTTTTAAGTCAGGCGAGGATGCTGATTTTCCGTTTGATGTTTTTGCCGCATCGTTCTATCTTGTTGCCAGGTATGAAGAATATACTGATTATGAGACTGACGAGTACGGAAGATATAAATCATCCGGTTCCCTTGCTTTCAGAAACAATTTTCTCAAAATACCGGTTGTTGACCTCTGGGCAAAAGAACTTGCAAAATCTCTTGTAAAGAGATTCCCGGCCCTGACATTTAAAAGGAGCGAATATAAGGCTCTCACAACATTCGATATAGACGAACCATTTGCTTATCTGGGTAAAAACCTTCTTGGAAATATTGGGGGATTCTTACATGATTTTACTTCAGGATCAAAAAAAGCGAAACACAGGTTAGGCTGCCTGACAGGAGGGGAGAAAGATCCTTACGAGGTGTTTGATTATATTACCCAGCTAATCGCCAGGAATAAAACTGCCACAAAATTCTTCTTCCCGGTTGGTAATAATTCGGATTTCGATAAAAATCCATCATGGAAAAATGATGACTACAGAAACCTTATCAGAAGTATAGCGGATAAATCGGATGTTGGACTTCATCCTTCTTTCAAAGCTTCAACTGAAATATCATTACTCAAAACCGAAATTAAGAGACTGGCAACTGTTCTGAACAGAGACTGTATTATCAGCCGGTTCCATTTTCTGAAGATCGTTCAGCCTTATTCAAACCGTAATATCTGCAACTGTGGTATTACGGAAGAATATTCCATGGGCTATAGTGATGAACCGGGATTCAGGGCCGGAATTGCCAGGCCTTTCAGATTCTATGATATACTCGCAGATAACCTGACAGACCTTTTAATATTCCCCTTTCAGGTTATGGACATAACACTTTCGGAGTATAAAAAACTGAATGCTGATGAGGCCAAAAAGCTTATTGGTGAATTAATATTTCAGACTAAGCAGGCAGGAGGCTTTTTTGTAAGTATCTGGCATAATACATCACTTCTTGATACTGATGATTGCAGAAGATGGAGGGAAGTGTTTGAGTTCACCCTCATCGAACAATCACCCTGAGAACAAATTTTAAAAACCGGTTCCTGATTTAAACCGACTCATACAAAAAGGGAGTTACGGAGCAGGATATCAATGGAAATTAATCTGTTTCAGATTAAAGTTTTTCTAACTCAATTTCTTCATCATCCCTGACTTCAATTAATCTTCCGTTTTCACATTTTATCGTTCTTGCAGGAAATTTCTTAACGATAGTATAGTTGTGAGTGGCTATTATTACGGCTCTCCCGCTATTGCTAATTTCCCTGAGCAGCCTGATAATACCTTCAGAAGTCTCCGGATCAAGGTTTCCGGTAGGCTCATCAGCAAGGATTATCTCCGGTTCATTTAACAATGAGCGGCCAATGACAACACGCTGTTGTTCCCCCCCTGAAAGCTGGTGAGGCATCTTGTAGCCTTTCAGGCTAAGCCCGACCTTATCAAGTACTTCATTTATGCGTTTGTCAATCGTATCTCTGTCCTTCCAGCCTGTTGCCCTGAGAACAAACTCAAGGTTTTCTTTTACAGGCCTGTCAATCAGCAACTGGAAATCCTGAAATACAATACCTGTTTTTCTTCGGAGGAAAGGGATATCCCGATCCCTGATCTCAGAAAGATTGTATCCTGCAACGATGCCTTGACCCTCTTTGAGAGGAAGCTGTGCATTAAGGGTTTTGATAAGACTTGTTTTTCCGCTTCCGACTTTTCCGACCAGATAGGCAAATTCCCCTCTGTTGACTCTCAGATTGACGCCTGTGAGAACAAGATGATCATGCTGCCAGATGTTGCAGTCAGTAAGCTCAATTATTGTATCGCCAGACCGGGAATCATCCATTTCTCAATTATTTACCATGCAAAATAAGGAAAGAATTGATAAATAATATTTATATGTTAATAAAATCAGTAATAAAGGCCCGGGGGCGCCGTTTAATAATTGTAATTTTACCGTTGCTGAAAGAAATCGATTGTCGTTGTATGTGGCTTATTATTAATTTGTTATTGACAAAATGCAGTTTCTTGTGGCAGATGTCTTGTGATATTTTGAAGCCAAAAAAAATAAATTATGAACAGTAAAAAGGCTGTATTGATTTCAGGTTTTCTTTTTGCCTTTATCATTCAGGGTATTTCACAGGTCTCTTTTTCCGGTGATGATATCAGGTCGGAATTCAACATGGCAATGGACCTGTTTAATAAGGAAAAGTATGCCGCGGCCATCAGGCTCTTTGATTCTTATCTTGAAAAAGAAGATGAAAGCAGACAGATACTTCTTTCGGAGGCTGAATACTATGCGGCCCTGTCTGCTCTCAGGTTGTTCAATCCTGATTCTGAATTCAGGATGATCATTTACATGGCAAAACACCCCGAAGGCCCTAAAATTAATGAAGCAAGGTTAGCCCTTGGGGACTATTTCTATCAGAACAAAAGTTACAGGAAGGCCTGTGACTATTATGAGACCGTGAACAGGCAGAATATTACCAGCGGAAAACTACCTGAGTACTTTTTCAGATATGGCTATTCATTATATATCAGGGGGGATAAAGCAAAGGCATTGACAATGTTCTCAGAAATAAAAGATATTGACACTGAATATACCGCTCCGGCAATTTATTATTCTTCACATATTGCTTATGAGGAGAAAATGTATCAGACAGCCCTCGAAGGATTTATGAAATTGAGGGATGATGAGACATTTGGTCCGATTGTTCCATTTTATATTGCCCAGATCATGTACATGAATAAGGATTATGACGGCATTCTGGGAATAGCGCCTGATCTGCTTAAATCGGTACCAAAAGAGAGAGCACCTGAAATATACAGGTTTATTGGCGACGCATACTATCACAAGGAGAATTATAAGGAGGCTTTAACATATCTCGAAAAATATAATGCAGGTACGAAAACGAGCGGCAGGGAGGATAAATACCAGCTGGGCTATTGCTATTATAAATCGGGAGAATTGGATAAGGCAATAAAAACACTTCTGGAAACAGGCGCGAAATCTGACATTCTGAGTCAGAATATCTGGTTCGTTCTTGGTGACTGTTATCTTAAGAAGGATGATAAAAAGCGGGCACAATTTGCTTTCGGACAAGCGGCAAAAATGAATTTTGACAGGAAACTCAAGGAAGAATCGCTGCTCAATTTTGCAAAACTCTCATACGAGACTTCTACTTCCCCTTTCGGTGAGGCAATCGCGGCCTTTCAGGAATACATAGAGTTATATCCCGGTTCAGACAGGATAGAAGAAGCCTATAACTACCTGGTGGCAACTTTTACGGAGATGAAGAACTATAAAGCTGCCCTTACAGCCCTCGATAAAATAAAAAGCAAAGATAGCAGACTTGAAGCCGCATATCAGAGAGTCGCATTTTTCAGAGGGCTTGAGTTATTTAAAAACATGGAAATAATACAGGCTGCTGACCTGTTTAATAAATCCCTGAAATATGAAAAATATGACAGGGAAATAAGAGCCAGGGCCATTTACTGGAGGGCCGAAGCCGAATACAGGCTTGGACAATTTGAGGACGCAAAAATTGATTATGAATTTTTTATTGGGCTACCTGGTGCCTCCCAGCTGGAAGAATTCAGTATGATCAGGTATAATCTCGGGTATGCCTGTTTTAACCTTAAAGACTACACCAACGCTCTTACACATTTCAGGGCATTTGAATCGGTTTCTGCAAATATTAAACCTGAAATAATGCTGGACGCTAAGCTCAGGATTGCAGATTGCTATTTTATAACTACAAACTATCAGCAGGCAATAAGCTATTATGACAAGATTATTGAAAACGGAAAAACAGATGCCGATTATGCTCTTTATCAGAAAGGATTCTGCCTCGGCCTGATACATAACCAGAAGGGAAAAGCAGAAGTCCTTACATCACTCAATACAAAATATCCGTCTTCTTCATATGTTCCGAACTCACTTTTTGAAAGGGGAAGGGCCTACCTTGTGCTTGAGGAATACAGGAAGGGAGAAGCAGATTTTACAAACATTATCGCAAACTACCAGTCGAGCTCTTTCGTTCCAAGAGCTATTGTTCAGTTAGGCTTGCTTTACTATAACCAGGGTGAAAATGAGAAGTCGGTTACACAGTTTAAAAAGGTAATAGAGAACTATCAGTCGACTCCAGAAGCAAGGTATGCACTTACGGGACTGAAGAATACGTATGTCGAGATGAATGATGTGGAGAGTTATTTTGCATATGTGAAATCACTGGGTTATGGCGATGTTAATATAGCCGAGAAAGATTCACTGCTCTATATGTCAGGCGAGAACCTGTATATTTCCGGAAAATGCGACAGGGCATCTGAAGTATTCAGGAATTACCTTCGTGAATTTCAGACAGGGAGCTTCCGCCTCAATGCACAGTTTTACCTTGCCGAATGCCTCAGGTCATCAGGGAACAAGGATGAAGCACTCAATCTCTATCATGAGGTTATAAGAACTCCAAACAACCAGTTTATGGAACAATCGCTCATTGCAGCATCAGCAATACTCTATGACAAGGAGGATTTTTCACAGGCATATGACTACTTCGAACAACTCGAAAAAGTCACAACCTCCGATGAAAACAGACTCCTCGCCCTCAGAGGAGAGCTCAGATCAGCCTACCAGGAGGGCGACGCCCAGAAAAGCATAAAAGCTGCAGCCAGGATCAGGAAAACCTCAAATATCCCAGAGGAATTGATGCGCGATGCAATATTTATCAGCGCCAAAGCCCATTATAGTCTAAATGAGTTTGATGAAGCTCTGGCTGATTTCAGAAGAACAGGAACCGAAGCAGTAAGCAACGAAGGTGCAGAATCAAAATACAGGGTGGCTGAGATTCTTTTCATGAAGGGAAGCACTGATGAGTCTGAAAAAGCGGTGACACAGTTTATCAGCCAGAATTCACCACACCAGTACTGGATGGCTAAAATGTTCCTTCTTCTTGCTGATATCAGCATAAAGAAAGGCGACAACCTGCAGGCCAGGGCAACACTCCAGAGTCTGAAGGAATATTATACAACAGATAATGATGGTATCCTGGATGAAGTAAGACTGAAACTCTCTTCACTTGAAGAAAAGAATTGAACACTGTTATATGCATTTCAACAGATATCTTTTAGTTCGGAAGCGATAAAATATGGAAATGAAACTGACATGACAAAACGTAAAATAATCATTTTATTACAGATAATTGTCTCCTTTTTATCTGCCAGTGGCCAGGTCAAGAAGGATGAAGCTGATTTTAAAAGAGAAGTGACCTTGTACAATCCATATAAACCTACTCTGGGCGATGCAAGGAAAAAAAGCTTCCTTCCTGAAATTATTGACACATCAAAGGTCAATCCGGTATTTAGTTACCAGATATCAGCAGAACCTTTTTCCCCGACCTATAGCATTATCCCGATAAAGTCAGCTACTTTGCTTTCAGATCCTCTTCCGAAGCTTTATAAGAGCTATATAAAATTAGGATTGGGCAGCAACACTACACCACTGGGTGAAATCAGTATCACCAATCTCCGGTCAAAAAAAGTGGCAGTTGGTATTTATGCAAAACACTATTCATCGAATGGAACAGTTCCGCTGAAGAATGATCAGAGAGTATTTTCCGGGTTTATGGATAATGATGCTTCTCTGTTCGGGAAAAAGTTCTTTAAGAAAAGCTATCTTGATATTTCAGCAGATTTCCTCCAGAGGATAAGGTATGCTTACGGGTACAATACTGATATATCTTACAGCTTTGATAAAAAGGATATTAAGCTGAATTATTATGATCTGGGTGCAAAAGCTTCGTTTTCATCGCTTTTACTTGACTCCGCAGATCTTGCCTACGATTTTGACGTTGCCTATAACTATTTTCACGATACAGATGAAAGAACAATGAATCATATAGGTTTCTCAGGGACAATGGGACAACTGTACAAAGGATTTTACCTGGGTGCAGGATTAAAGATTGATAATTACAGACTTTCAGATTCCATAAATATTGATCCTAAATATATCCTTTCATTTAATCCTTTTGTAAGAAAAGTTACAGGACAATGGAACTTCAACCTTGGTATCCGACTGGCTGTTGAAAAGAATCTCTCCGACAATTCAAGTCTTTACCTGTACCCTGATTTTAAGCTGGGATTCAGCATTGTTCCGGAATATATGCAGCTTTTTGTCAGTCTGAACGGAAAGCTTGAAAATAACGAACCATTAAATGTGATTTCCGAAAATCCTTACCTGGTGCCTGACGGTTCACTCTTCAGGGTACCAAACACAAACTATTCGTCTGTAATTTCAGGCGGGTTGAAAGGGAATAACGGTCTGGGCGGTAACTATCTTGCCTCAGTCAGTTATTCTCAGGTCAGGAACTTGCTTCTTTATTCAAATATTGTTTATCCTGATACCGCTTCAAAATCTGAAAGAGGAAATCATTTTATTGTACTCCCTGATGATGCTTCAATTTTTAATATTCATGGTGAATTCAGCGGTATGATTACTGATAAAGTGTCATTTAATGCTTTGGCAAACTATTACCATTTTACCCTTTCCGAGAATGAATATGCCTGGAACAAACCTGACTGGGATGGTAAATTCGGACTGGTTTACAACCTGCGAAACAAGCTTATAGCCGGAACTGAAATTACTGTTGTAGGCAGAAGAAAACTTATGATAAGTGAGAGTCAGACCGGATGGATGACCCTCGAACCCTCTGTGGTTGAAGAGCCGGTTCAAATCAACCTTGGACTAAGTGCCGAATACAGGTACACCAGAATCCTCTCCTTCTGGTTCAGGATTAATAACATCTCCTGGAACCGTTATTACGAATGGGCTTATTATCCTTCCCAGATGTTCAACTTCATGCTGGGATTCACCTACAGTCTTTAAAGGTACTGGTATGAGGTTCAGGGTGAAGGGAAAACCCCTGTTTTATTGATTTCCCGGCAGCCGGTCCCGAATGGCAGCAATACCGCATGATACCAAGAGTGCATGACCACTTCCGAATGTTAATTTCTTTAACAAATTGTGCATTACTTTTAGATAGATTTAACTAAAAAGCCACATAAAATAGGTATCTTTGTGCCGGTAATTAAAATTCATTGAATCAATTGTTTGCAAATAGCAGACAAGAAGGCGGAATGATTTTGAACCTGAAGAGAAAATGTCGATGTAATTATGTTGAACAATGAATGAGAACGAAAAAAAATTGCAGGATAGTGCTGAATATTCTGCTGAGAGTATTCAGGTGCTTGAGGGTCTTGAAGCTGTCCGGAAGAGACCTGCAATGTATATTGGGGATATTGGAGTTAAAGGACTGCATCATCTTGTTTATGAGGTTATTGATAACTCGATTGACGAAGCTCTGGTTGGATACTGTTCTTTTATCGAGGTGATTATCCATGAGGATGGTTCCGTAACTGTCACTGATGATGGCCGTGGTATTCCCACAGGCCTTCATGAGAAAGAACAGAAATCAGCTCTGGAAGTTGTTATGACGGTTCTCCATGCCGGGGGTAAATTTGACAAGGATTCATATAAGGTGTCCGGAGGCCTTCATGGAGTTGGCGTCTCGTGTGTTAATGCACTCTCGAGTGTTCTGGTGGCAACCATAATGAGAGAGGGTAAGATTTTCAGGCAGCAATACGAAAAGGGTAAACCTGTTACAGAAGTGGAAGTGATAGGTGAAACTGATAAATCGGGTACCATAATTAAATTCACACCTGATGATACAATCTTTCAGACTACAGATTTTAATTTTGAGATTTTATCAGCACGGCTGAGGGAACTCTCTTTCCTGAATAAAGGAATTCTCCTGACAATTAAGGATATGCGGGAAATTGTTGAGAATGGGAATGGTGGGAAAGCCCGTTATGAGGAATTTCAGTCAGAATTAGGATTGAAAGAGTTCGTTGCATATCTCGATGTCAACAGGGAAAGACTTATCGAAGCTCCAATCCATATATCCCATGAAAAAACAGATATCCCTGTGGAGATTGCCCTTCAGTATAACAACTCTTTCTCTGAGAATGTCCATTCCTATGTGAATAATATCAATACTATTGAGGGAGGAACCCATCTTGCAGGATTCAGGAGAGGACTTACCAGAACCCTGAAGAAATATGCCGAGGATTCCGGTGCAACATCCAAACTGAAATTCGATATTAACGGAGATGATTTCAGGGAAGGACTTACAGCAATTATTTCAGTAAAAGTTGCAGAGCCCCAGTTCGAAGGTCAGACCAAAACGAAGCTTGGAAACTCTGAAGTTATGGGCGCTGTCGATCAGGCCGTGAGCACTATGCTTACAAATTACCTCGAAGAGAACCCCAAGGACGCAAGGATTATTGTACAAAAAGTAATACTTGCCGCAACCGCCAGGCATGCAGCACGAAAGGCCAGGGAGATGGTACAACGCAAAAATGAATTTTCCGGTTCCGGATTACCTGGGAAACTTGCAGATTGTGCCGACCGTGACCCTTCAAAATGTGAAATCTACCTCGTGGAGGGTGATTCAGCAGGAGGAACCGCCAAACAGGGTCGTGACCGGAGGTTCCAGGCTATCCTTCCTCTCCGCGGAAAGATACTGAACGTGGAAAAGGCAATGCAGCACAGGATTTATGAAAGTGAAGAGATTAAAAATATTTTCACAGCCCTTGGAGTGAACATAGGAACTGATGAAGACAGCAAAGCTCTGAACATTACCGGATTAAGATATCACAAGATCATAATAATGACCGATGCTGACGTTGATGGCTCTCATATCACAACACTGATAATGACCTTCTTTTTCAGATATATGCAGGATCTTATAAAGGGAGGCTACCTGTTTATTGCAACGCCACCGCTTTACCTTGTTAAGAAAGGAAAAACTGAACAATATTGCTGGAGTGAAGAGGAAAGAGAATCGGCTGTAAAAGAAATGGGACAGGGAAAGGATACTTCCGTTGGCGTACAGCGATACAAGGGCCTTGGTGAGATGAATGCATCCCAGTTGTGGGAGACCACTATGAATCCTGAAACGAGGACTCTGCGACAGGTCACTATCGAGAGCGCAGCAGAAGCCGATCATATATTTTCAATGCTTATGGGAGATGAGGTACCTCCCAGAAGAGAGTTTATTGAAGCACATGCAAAGTATGCCAAGATAGACGCCTGAAAAATCTGCTGACTTGTATCCCCCGGTATTCTTCAGGGGCCTATACCCCAAAGAACTTGATTCTGACATCAACTGCTTTATACCTGCATACTTCGCTGCAACAGAAACATCTGATGCATTTCCTGTCGGTTAGCACTACATAATTCTTTTTCTCAGGATGCATTGATATTGCATTTTTTGGACATATCTTGATGCACTCCCTGCAGCCTGTGCAATTGTTATGAACAAAAACAGGCCTCCTGTCAAATTTCCTGAGAAAATGAATCCGGTTCTTTATAAATTTTATTGAGACATTTGTGTCGCGGGTGATGTGGATCCTTCTGAAATTCTTCTTAATAAGTGAATTAAGATCCGGGCCATCATATTTTATCTCATCGGTCGATGTTAACCATAAACCTCTTGATAAAGCTATCCTGTTGGTTGGAATATCCTGCGGATTATATCCCGCGATAGTGGATGCTGTTATGTCGAGTGCCAGCGGATTTGTTGAACCCAACAACACTCCGGTACCGAAAGGATTGCCCTGACCCGGACCTGGCCCGTCCATTCCCATAATCCCGTCCATCAGAAAGAAGTGAGGTGTAAATGCCTCTGTAAGATCAACCAGAAACCTGCTGAAGCTTTCCCTGTTCTGATGCAAAGCGTGCTGCTTGGCTTTGGTAAATCCGGGAACCATTCCCAGTGTATTCTTTATTGCGCCTGTAAAAATGACAAGTTCATGATTCTTTAATTTTGGAATGGATATGACAAGATCTGCTTCATTAACAGCCGAAGCAAATCTGATCCGCTTGTTTCTCAGCTTCAAAGTAACCGGTGAAACTGTAAAATCAATCCATTTTACTCCTGTTTCTTCACAAACTTTGTTTATCCCTGATTTTTCGGGCCTGAATCCTCTTAAGTGAACCGGAGGGGAATCGCCCAGAAAAACAGTTGCTCCTTCCGACTGGAGATACTTTATCATGGCTTTGATAACAACAGGATGTGTGCTGATGCACTTTCCAGGCAAATCATCCGACAGAATATTTGGTTTAAGGAGGACCCTTTTGTTTTTCAGTTCAGGTCCCTTGCATAATTGATAAATCTCAGAGATATGATTGTAAACCTCCTGGAATTCATATTCCTTACATCTCCTGACAGCCACAATATTGTTCATCAAGCCACTTGAATTTAATTTAATTACTTTTCATTTCTCAGTTACCAGCTTATAATAATTCACGGCAGCCTGAGGGCGCAAATATAAACCCTGACCCCTTGGTATGCCCGTCTGGCAGCCATAGCTTCCCGGCAAGGTGACGCAAATATAGCTCAATGATTTAAATAAAAAGCTGATTGATTATTTATGCAATATTGCCTCCTTCAGCATTTCTTCAACAGCAGTTATGATTCTTTGGGAGGATCCTGAATAATTGTTGATTATTATACAGAATGT
>Ga0209254_10002276_pt1 | contig 17412 bp, 17 predicted proteins | sample FrelakmetDIP11DI_FD_187148 | JGI IMG/M metagenome (GOLD analysis project Ga0209254, IMG submission 187148) | Freshwater lake sediment microbial communities from the University of Notre Dame, USA, for methane emissions studies - DIP11 DI (SPAdes)... | ecosystem: Environmental > Aquatic >... | reverse complement strand
ATAGGCTACGAATGGGATGCCTTGACAAAACAATCTGTTTTTTTACATAATGGGTAAGATGAGGTGATCGGCGTATGCGCGATCCAGTAAAGGTTGCCTATTCGTGAGTGGCTTAATCTTGATCAATCCGACCAGGGTGCGATTTTTCGATCCCAGCGATGTGCCCGGAGCCTGCTGAGCAATTCCTCAGGCAAGCCCCTGCCATCGCTCACGCCAACATCCTCTTGAAGGTGATCCAGGCTTCGCATCCCGATGATGGTGGTGCTGACCGTCTTGTTTGACAGGACAAAGCGGAGTGCCATTTCGGGTAAGCTCATATTTTCAGGCATCAGTTCCATTAAGGCGTTTGCCCGCACCACCGTGGGATGCAGGTTTTCAGGACCAAAATATCTTGCCCGCCAGTCAGTTTCAGGAAAGCGCATTTCATCCGTTAACTTGCCGGAGAGACCACCCTCATCCAACGGCACGCGTGCGATGACTCCAACGCCCATTTGCTCACACAGTGGGAATAATTGGTCTTCTGGTGCCTGGTCAAAGATATTATAGATCACTTGAACCGCGTCAATCAACCCGCTCTGGATAGCTTTCAAACCATTCCATGGTTCCCACCGATTAATGCTCAGGCCGAAATATCGAATGAGGTTTTTCGCCTTTAGATCCGTTATGGTTTGTTTCCACTCATCTTCGTCTGACCAGGAATCATCCCAGACGTGGAACTGCAATACATCCAAACAATCCATTCCGATGCCTCCCAGGATTTTTTCCGTGTAATCGATCACATATTGCCGCGGAAATACATCCTTGAGTCTATCGCTTGAAGTTGCAGGCCATTTATTGTTTTTTGGAGGGATCTTACTGGCGGCAATAACTATCGCGGTGGGGTTATTTTTGATCAGCTTCCCGAGCAATTGGTCGCTATGCCCATCCCCATACGCCCAGGCGCTATCAAAGAAATTACATCCCTTCTCAAGGGATTTTTGCAAAGTATCAAGCGACCCCTTATCGTCCGAACCCGACCAACCACCCATCCCCCACAAACCATGACCAATTTCACTTACCTGCAGATCGGTTTTTCCAAATCTTCTGTATTTCACGGTCTTTCCCTTTCTCAATCCATCTCTTCTGGTTATTTTCTGTCGGGATTGTATCATCGCTAAAATTTACTATTTTCAAACCCGATAAATCCAAGGGTAGAAAAACGCGTATACACCAAGACCTGCCCGGTCGGTCAAGGCAGGTCTTGGTGCACATAGAAATAAATACGATCAGGTATGTCTTTCTTTCAGACTGCCCTTTTCCTTACGGGTGTCTACTAGAACCTTGGTATAGAATTTGTTGTATGTACAGCATCCGATCGGACGTTGCTGGATGAGCAATTCAAGGCAGTTGTCACATGCGGTGCAGTAATTGATTTCCTTCTCGCGGTCTTCGCGCAGCTTTAATGGGAGTAGCGGGTCAGCGAATGACTGGCGTCCGAGGGCAACCATATCCGTGTAGCCCTTGGCGATGTTCTGTGCACCGAAGGTTAACAGTGAACTGTCTTTGTGACTGACTGCCTGCAGTTTATTCCTGCCTTTACCGAACACCGAGTAGTTCGAACCGATCACAACAGTTTCCTTTTTCAGGTTGTCTCTAAAAACCTTGGCAAAATACTGGTGCAGGTAGGCAAAATAGGGATGGTCCTTATCCGCCTGGGTGAGGCTGATCGTGATCGAAGGGCTGCCGGCGGATTGGATGAAATACTGCGCACCACGCTCTTCCAGCCCCTTGACCAGGTCGATCGGTTCGGTCAGATCAATGACCGGCGTATCGGGTCCAGCAGTCCCAAACCCGCCCGGGAAACCCTCCCAGACTGAGATCTTTGAGCCAATCAAAAATTCCTTGTCCGGCACAGCCTTCTTGATGCGCTCATAAAGGTCGTATGCAAATTGGCGTCGGTTCTCCCACTTTCCACCGTATTTCCATTTGCGAGTATTGTATGGGCGCAGGATTTGAGAGCCCAAATAACCATGGCAGAGCTTCATGTCGATCCCATCCGCACCTGAATCACGCGTGATCTTGGCAGCTAAAATGAAATCATCCATGATCTTTTCAAACTCGTCCTCAGTGAATACCTCGGCATCAAAACCAGGTAGGGGTTTAACCGATAAACGTTTAGAAAATTCAGGGTTGCTGAGTTCACCCGAGTGGGTCAGCTGGTAAATAAAGATGGTCTTCGGGTTCACCTCTCTCAGGCGTTTGACGAATTTAGTTAACGCCGGAAGGTTTTGGGGCATGATGAACAACTGGTTCATACGCGAGCGGTTTTTATCCGTGATGGTGATTGCTTCAAGGCTGACCATACCCGCTTCACCTTGGAACAGGTTCTCATAGCGCTGATAGGTCAGGTCGGATGGATTACCGTCTGTATCAGCATCGGTGCATTCCATAGCCTGGCTGAAAAAACGGTTCACGCAGGTGCGTGTGCCAATCTTGATCGGTGAAAGCAGGATTTCTTTATTATCCATTTACAGTTTCCTCCAGTATAATATTTACTTGTTTTTATCAGTTGTGCATCAAAATACCAGAAATTCGCCAGTAACTTACAATTTTTCACAGAATTCCAGGGTCACGCCATTCGGGTCAAGGAATAACAATACGCGTGCTCCCAGGTTTGGCAGGTCACAAGTGGGCAGGGTGATCTCCACGCCTGCTGCTCTCAAATGCTTTTCATGTTCTGCAACATCCTCCACCTGGAAGGCGATGTGCCTGAGCCCAACCTCGCTTTCTTCCCGCGAATTCGCCTGGTTCTTGCCATGGTAATCAAACAATTCCAGGCGCGAACCATCCGGTAGGGCAAAATAGGTAATTTCAAACTCGCCGCAGTCCACAGTTTCCAGACGCTTCAAACCCAAGATTCGACCATAAAAATCGAGTGTTTGGTGGATATCGATCACATTGATCGAGACGTGGTCAATTTTGCTGATCTTCAACAGCTTGGCTCCAAAAAAACATGAAACATGCCGATATACAGCCTATACTGCTACAGGCTGGATTTAAGATCGATTTACAGTACTTCCCGCTTGGAAATCTCGGGAGAAACGAAGATCTTGAAGAGGCTGGGATCCTTGCGCAGCTCATGCAGAGCCCAATCCAGGTCTTCTAAAGGCACCTTCATGGAAAACAGTGGCTTCGGGTTGATCCGTCCATTCGCGATGAGCGTGATTGCATCCGGCCAGTCGCTGCCCACGCCTGCACATGAGCCAGTGACCTTTTTCTCACCAAGCACAAACTCAAACGGGCGGATGTTCATCATGTCTTGTTCGCCGGTGATGCCAAATGCGGAGAGTCTTCCACCGCGCCGTAGCATGGCAAAAGCCTGCTCATAGGTTTTAACAGTCCCAACAGCCTCGATGGCGTAATCCGCACCGCGCCCGTTGGTGAGTTTAATCACCTCGGCTACCGGGTCGGCAACATCATCGATATGGATGGCGTAATCCGCACCCATTTCCTTGGCGATCTGCAATCTCTTGCGGTTATCTCCGAAAATAATGACCGGAGCACATGCCCGCAGCACTGCCATGCGTGCATGCAGCACTCCCAGGCCACAGCCGATGATGGCGACGCTGCTCGCCAGGCAGGCATCCATGGCTTTGGCAGCATGAATGACGCAGGAGACAGGTTCGATGAACGCGCCTTCTTCAAAGCTCATGTTTTCGGGTAATTTATGCAGGAGCGAAGCAGGGGCTTTTACATATTCAGCAAATGTGCCATCGGTGTGTATGCCAAGCTGGGTAAAATTATCGCACAGCAGTTTTTCTCCCTTAATGCAGTAGAAGCATTTCCCGCAGCTCATGTTAATGTCACATGTGACCCGGTCACCCTCAGCCACACCCGTGGCATTCTTACCAACTTTGGCGACCACCCCCGAGAATTCATGCCCGGGGATCATGGGCAATTTATCAGCGGAATACCAGCCATTATAAATACTCCAGTCGGTCCCGCAGATACCCGTTAATTTAACTTTGATCAGCACGTCATTATCGCCGATCTCAGGCACGGGGACTTCTTTGACTTTTATCAATCCCACTTTTTCAAAAACAGCTGCTTTCATCATGTTGACCATAAAATCTACTCCTTGAACAGTGATAAGTGATTATTGGAATAAAACGTCGTTTCGACCTTCGTACGGTTTTTCGATCAACAGTGGCTTCAGGTAAGCGATCGTCTTGTGGATGCCGTCGTTGCGGCTCATGGTCACATCTTCATGCTCGTATGACATGACGTAATCGTATCCAATCAGCGAAAGCTCGGTGATCACTTTTTTCCATGGCACTGAACCCCAACCCGGGATCCTGAAGCGGAAACCGCGGCCAAGGCGCTGCCAGTCACCCTGGGGGATCACCCCAGACCGGCGGACGTTATGGGCTACAACTTCACCATCCTTCGCATGCACGTGATAGATTTTACCTGCAAGGGCATCGATGAAGTTCTCAACATCGATGCCAAGATAGATCAGGTTGGCGGGGTCAAAGTTGAAACCGAACTCTTTCCGGCCACCCATCAGCTCAACGGCCCGAATGGCAGTTTCAACATTATAGACGAGCTCATTTGGGTGCGGCTCGTGAGCAAATTTGACGCCGTATTCACCGAATTTATCCAGGATTTTCCCCCAGCGTTCAACGAATTCCACTTCCATATCCGACCAGCCTTTAGAATATGGCCAGGGGAAGAACCGGCCAAAGTTCTCGCATCCGATGAAGCCTGTAACCACGGGGACTTCAAGTGCATTGGCTGCCTGGGCAGTTTTGATCATCCGTTCCGTCCCGAATTTAATTTTCTCTTCCTTGGTTCCTTTGTAAATCCCATCGGTATCTTTTCCGTATGGGCCAAGGACGATCTGACCCTCGGGGTGGTTGGCCAGCGCAGAGATGATCAAGCCATAGGACTTAACCAGCTTCTTCAATGCATCCGCATTTTTGCCTTTGACGATCTCTTCGATGTCAAGGTGCGGGTTATTCGCAAATGCGGGCATTTCCACAGCTCCGTAACCCAGGCCTGAAGCTAACTTTAAAACATCTTCTATCTGCATATCCAGAAATGTAGCCGTGAATAAACCGATTTTCATATTGTGATTTCCTTTCAATGATTTAATTTGATTAATACCATCGTCGTCCAGATTTACTGGATTGGTTTTCTATATTATTGCTCGGAACAGTATAAATCTAAATATCGTTATCCTGGTATTAGAATTGATTATAGAAACCTCCATCATGCATGTCAATCATCCAAAAAATATCTATAACACAAGGTCACGCAGCGCATCACTAATCTTGGCCTGGTAATCAGCTGATAGGGCAAATATTGGCAGTAACTTTTCGTATTTATTATTGTTATCCTTATCCGGCTCAACCACTTCAACCGTTTTATGGATATTGTCGATCTTATCAAAACTAGGCCATAATCCGCATCCCACAGCTGCAAGCGCGGCTGCACCCAGGGCGGCTGCATCCTGATCGATATTCGTCTTCAGGATGCGGGTATTGAACACATCGGCAAAGATGCCCAGGTTGAAGCGGCTTTTTGCGCCTCCGCCCACAAAAAGGATCTCATCGTCTAGCCGTGTATATTGTCGCAGCAGATCCAGGCGCAAGCGCAGGTTCATGGCAATGCCTTCCATAGCAGCTCGGATGAGGTCGGGCTTGCCATGTTTCAGGTCTAATCCAATGTAAGCACCCCGGATATGTACGCTGGCATCCTGTGAGGTGCCTCCTGCCAGGCTGGGATTGAACAGTAATCGGTTCGAGCCCAACGGAGCCTGTTCTGCTACCTGGTTCATCAGTTGATAGACATCCTTGTTTGCAGCCTCAGCTTCAGCGATCAAATCAGTGCAGATATTGTCCTTTACCCACGAAAATGATGTACCCGCAGAGAAAATACTCACTGCAGAGGTGAACATATTTGGCATTACGTGCGTGAACACATACGGCTTATATTTCTTGTCCAGCACGGGTTGCTCCGATGAGACTGCGATCCATGCAGAAGAACCCAAAGAGGTGTATACACGACCGTCCCGGATGTTTTTGGCACCCAAAGCCATACACGAGTTATCCACTCCACCGCACACAACCAATACATCGCTGCTTAACCCCATCTGAATGGCTACCTCAGGCAGCACTTTGCCGAGGATTTGCGTTGAAGGAACGATCTCCGGCCACACCTCCGCCTGGATACCACTGGCAGTGATGAATTTCTGGCTGTATTTCCAGCCTTTGAGGTCGTAGATGCCTGTACCAGAAGCATAGGAGAAATCCGTCAGAATCTTACCGGTCAGTTTAAAATTTATATAGTCTTTGGTGCCCAGGATCCTATGAACTTTCTTCCACATTTCAGGTTCGTGGTTCTTGTACCACATGACTTTGAACACAGTGTAGCAGGCTGCCGGGAACCCATTCCCAGTGGTTAGGTACCATTCATCCGGATCAACCTGCCTGAAGAAATCCACGGCTTCCTCTTGGGCGCGTATATCAGACCAGATCGGGGTCTCGTTGCGCAGAACGCTCCCGTCTTTGTCCAGCGGGACCGCACCCAGGCTGTGCCCAGAGATGCCTATACAGGCAATTTCATCTATATTCACTCCGCTGGATTTTAGCAGCAAGCGGGTGCTTTCCACCACAGCATTCCACCAGTCCAGGGGGCGTTGTTCATGCCAGCCCACCTGAGGGTATTGGGTGAGGTAGGGGACAAATGCACTTGCCAGGCAGTTGCCCTCCAGGTCATACAGAAATGCCTTGTTTCCGCCAGTTCCAAGATCAAACGAGATGATTTTCTTATTCATGATTTGCCTGTTTTTTATGTCTGAAGGTTACCGTTATACTATTGATCCCAATGATAAACACTCCTCCACAATTTTCACTCCGCTTTTTAGATTCACGCCGAAGCGTCTTGCCCCGGCATCGTACATATCCACCAATGTGTTCAAGTCACGGATACCGCCTGAGGCTTTGATCTTAATGCGGTCCCCCACCAATGACCTAACCAAACGCACATCTTCTAGCGTGGTTCCACGGTTGGCCCAACCGGTTCCGGTTTTTATGAATGCCGCTCCCGTGCTCAGACAGATACCACATGCCTGCACTGTCTCTTCCATGGTCAGGTACATAATTTCGATGATCACTTTTACCGGAATCGGATGTACGGTTTCGATGACAGCCCGCACGTCTGCTTCCACTTCAGCTAGTTCACCCGAGCGTAGCTTGCCGATGTTCATGACCATGTCGATTTCATCACAACTTGAGGCCACCATCTCCTTTGCCTGGACGATTTTTAGGGTTGTTGAATCCGAGCCAGAGGGGAAACTCACATTCCCAATTAGACGAATATTGGGCGACCCTTTAAGCAGTTGCCTTGTGTAAGCGATGAAACACTGCAGTACTGAGACCTGCCCAAAGCCATATTTGAACGCAGCATCCACCATTTCCTCGATATCAGCTTTGTTGGAGGTGGTCTGAACGCAAGAGAGGTCAATCATTTTGGCAATGTCATTTGGGGTCAATCTCATATCCAAGCCACCTTTCTTGAAGCATGATATTTAAAGCGTTTCCTCAAGCAGTTCCACTGCATCCAGGATACATTTTCTGCAAGTGGTCTTGAATAATCCTAGCTCAACCACTTTTGCTCTTTCTGTTGGGTCCATCAAGTTGTATCCGATCAGCTCCCGGCAGTAAATTGAGCCGTTCTTATCCTGGAATTTTCTTGCCAGGTCGGCAACCAGGCGGTAGGTTGTCTCCGTCTCCGTTCCGTAGCGGGTGCCATCACTCTTTTCCTTGCCATACTTTAGCCCGATCACCATGAACGCACCGGTGAGCGCACCGCAAACCTCACACAGGCGACCCATTCCTGAACCGAACCCGGTCGCCAGTTTCAAAGCAAGACTTTCCTCCAATCCAAAATCGCCAGCAAATGCGGTCAGCACTGCCTGGGCGCAACCATACCCTTGTTCGTGAAGCTGTTTTGCGCGTTCGATTTTTTCGCTCATAATAATATATTCTGCCAGTTTATTTTCCTCGGACCGTTGAAGCAACCTGGTTGAGCTGGTCAAACACTGCTGGAGTGAGGTCAAAATGTAGAACCTGGGCAACCACCTGCGTCCAGCCATGCACAAAATAAAGCCAACCATCTTCGACTTTCACTTTCTGAGGTTCAACCTGTGCCAAGGCCTGGTGTAAAAAATCCAGCTCTCCCCGGTAGTTGAATTCCCAAGCAAGACTATGCAGGGGGAATTTTCCCTGCCAGGTGATCGGAGAACCGGGTGTGTCCTTGCCCATCCCGGTGGCATTAATGATAATACTGTAGGGTGGGAATTTCTCCATAATCTTGTCGTTGACCAGGGGATCGGAATTGCAGATATATTCGATCTCAATGTCCGTGTGTAATCCACCAACCATCTCTTTGGCATGGTCCAAGCGACCCTGGGAACGGTTCACGAACATGAACTTTTTTGGACGGTCACCCTTGTCTTTTTTATTGATCAGGTGCAAGAGCGTGGCAACGCCGGAACCACCTGCACCAAAGCACAGCACATGCCCATGAGTTTTCTCAAAATAACCTTTTTCAATAATAGCATCCAGACTAGCCCCTGAGGTGAGGGGGTCTTTGGCATGGCCTTCCAAACGTCCGTCCAATTTGGAGATACTGGAAACTTCGCTGGTGATGATAGCGTACGGATCAAGATAGTCAAACATATCCCGTGCGGCTGTGAGCAGGTCGATCTTATGGGTGGTTACTAGCGATCCAAGTGAGTGAGGATCATATTTGATCTGGGCGACAGCTCTGCGGTATACCTGAGGGTCATCATGAATTTTACAATCTATACCTTCCATGACGACCTCTTCATGGCCCAGTACTTTCATCCATAATGGGAATACCTTCATGATCGAGGATTTGCCAGTGGTCACCCCAATGAAATAAAAAGTCGGAACCGATTTTGTTACTACAGGATAATTCTCTTTATTCATCATAAATACTCTCAATAAATGGGTTCTAAGCTCGAGCGGATTTCACAACTTGCACAAACTCAGCCGCCCGTTTGGTTATTTCGTCAAATTTCCCTTCCTTTGCCAGTTGTGGTGGGCAAAGTTCGCTCCCTGCGCCGACTGCCACAACCCCGGTCGAGAACCACTCTGCCACATTATTGGCACTAACACCACCCGTAGGCATCATTGGGATATATGGGAAGGGACCCTTGAGTGCTTTGATATAGGCGGGTCCACCCAACGAGCCCGGGAAGATTTTTATCACATCTGCACCCAGGTTGTATGCATGTAACACCTCGGTTGGGGTGAGTGCCCCAGCCATGGTCAATAATCCACTTTCAACCATGCTTTTTATCAAATTCGCTTCACAGACCGGGCTGACAATGAAATTTGCACCTGCCTCCCTGGCTGAAAGAGCTTGCTCGGGCTTGGTCAGGGTGCCCATGCCAAGCACGATACCATTGCCAAGCATCTTTGAGAGTGTGCGAACCACTTCTTCAGCATTGGGTGTGCTGTAGGTGATCTCGATGCCTAATACCCCGCCAGCAACCAGGGCTTCCACCATTTTGATAGTTAATTCAGCAGACGGGCCACGGATCACAGCCAACAGACCCAGGTCCTTTACTTTTTCTAAAACCTCTACTTTATTCATTGTTCCTCCATTAAAATTCCATCGTTAGAGATGGCTAAGCTACCCTATAGGTTGGTAATTCATTCTTTAGCACTGCCAGACAATCCCTCATCGCAAACCAACCCATGTTGCTGGTAGCGCCATCCGTTTGAGCGCCCAGATGGGGTGTGGCAATTACCTGTGGGAGGTTTAAAAGCGGGTTCTTGGGGTCTGGTGGTTCGAATATAAATGCGTCTAACCCAGCTCCTTTCAGGTGACCGCTTTGTAATGCATCCAACAATGCGTCTTCATCCACGACCTCTCCACGCGACGTATTGATCAGGAAGGACCCTTTTTTCATCTTCCTCAAAAAGGTCTCGTTCACAAGGCCACGCGTCTCAGGTAAAAGTGGAAGATGCAGACTGAGAAAGTCTGATTTTTCGATGACAGCATCCATTGAAGTGAGAACGACCTGGTTTTCTTTTGCGAATCCAGCGTCAGCGAACGGATCAAAGGCTAAGATGTTACAGTCAAAACCTTTGAGACGGCGGGCAAGCTGTTTACCAATCGCACCCAACCCCAGGATCCCAATGGATTTACCTTCAAGGCTGATCCCTGAATAACGAGGCCATTTCCCTTGATGCACCGCAGCAACCGCTTCTGGGATCTGGCGAGCTAATGCCAGGATTAATCCAAGGGCAAGTTCTGCAACCGAAACGGAATTGGCACCAGGTGTATTGGTCACGATGATCCCTTTTTCCCGTGCAGCACTCAGATCTACATTATCAACACCAACTCCGTAACGGCAAATCACTTTTAGCCGGTCAGCTGTTTTTAACGCATTCGCATCGATGGTATCCAATCCAGCGATAAAACCATCGATTCCGGGCAATAATTGCGCAACCTCGTTAGTCAAAAGAGGCTTCCCCGTTGGGTTGTAAATCACTTCACCAACTAGGGCTTCCAGTTCTGTCTTGAGACGAGAATCGTTCTTGCCATATGAGGTAGGTGTGACCAGCAGGCGGCATTCTTTCAGGTCCATAAATTCACCCGGTTACTGGCAGCGTGGGTTATCAACAATTTCAGGGCCATTTTCCCCATCCAACACCAACTTTCGAAAACCCTGCCGTTCGATTGTTCCATAATCATGGCCGGCATTTGCGGGGTAAGCGAAGAAGGTCACCAGGTCTTCCTGCCGCGAGGTGCATACAGACCTGTGTGCCCAGCATGGAGGTACATAAAGCACCTTCCCAGGGGATAGGGCTTCGACCGAAGTATCTCCTTCTGGTGTTTCCATCACCATATAGCCTTCGCCACGCAGGCAATAATAGACTTCCGAGGTCTCAAGAACTGAGTGGAAATGCCCCTTGGTCATAAAGAATTCCCTTCCTACCTTTCCTGGATGAACGATTGAAATACCCATCAATAATTCACCAACGACTTCGGGTCGTTTAATTTCATATACTTCGTAGATCAATTGATCTTCAACGGAAAGCATTTTGTGATAAGTCTCTTGATCAAAAAATTGACCACGTAGAGCCGATAAGCGCCTTTCGATATGGTTATCCACCCTGGAAGGAACGACTTGGGGCATGGGGATCGTGAACGTAAAGGGTAAGTCGACCATTGTATTCTCCTAATTGGTTTAATTTATCCCAGCCAGCCGGCGGGCAATATTACCACCCAGCATTTGCTTTCGGGCGATTTCCGTGATTCCTCTTACTTTCAGTTGTGCCTGGATTTCACCTGGCAGACTTGACAAACCCGGACCGCCACCAATATAGCGGTAAAGAGCCGCTTCTGCCATATCGGTGGCGAGTGCTATCCGGGCTGCTAATCCTTCACTTACCATTCTTTCGATCAGCGGCCATACGTTGGAAGTCGGGTTGTACTTGGGTCGATAGAATGTATCATATTCGAGCAGCACCCCCAGGTTAGCAAGTGCCGTATGCAGACTGATATCTGGTCTTTTATCCATGTGGCACAAAACTACCTGGTTCGGCAGCACACCTTTATCCATAAAATAAATGCAAGCTTTCTCTGCCAGGGCACCTTTTTCAGTATGAATTTCAAGTAATGCTTTTGTTTTATGTGCAGCAGAAGCAGCACCTTCCAAGGCTGGCTGAGGGCAATCTGCCCAGGCAGACTCAAGGGCAATTTTGATGAACCCTGCCTTGACGGGGGATGGTGTATTCATTGTCTCAATCAGCCCTTTTTCCAATTCGGAACATAGATAAACACTAACACTTTCGGCGCTCGCTCCCCATAGCCAATAACCTTGCGGGTAATACTTTTTTCGGTGGAACCCGGTACAGGCAAGGATATCTACGTTGGATGCCTTTGAAAGCGCCACTAACATCTTACCGTCCCGGCCGCATCCGCCTGGCTGACAATCCAGGAGTGTTTCGCCACCCGTTTTGCGATATTCGATTAATTCTTTTCGGATAAACTCGAACTGGTTTAAAACTGGGCTGTCTTGAGCCGCGTCTGGGATAGCCTCAATCCATACATGATTATGTGCATCCGTAATTCCCAAACAGTCGTAACGAACAGGTCCCAGTACAGTCATGACCGGTCGCGGCACATTGGGAGGGGAGGAGAGAGGCATGCGTCTTATGGTTCCAGGACGATTTTTAATGATTTACGGTCTTCCGCTGCTGCAAAGGCAACCACTGCGTCTTTCAAAGGAAAACGCTGGCTGACAACATCGGACAGATCGATCACACCAGAGTTGACAATTTGACTTGCTTGCCAGCAATCGGCAGTACTGCAAGCTGTGGTACCCGTAATCACCAATTCTTTGTAATGTACCAGGTTGGAATTAAAATTGATTGTAGGGCGTTCTTTGGGTAACCCGCCAAAAAAGTTGATCCTCCCACCGATAGCCGCAAGATCGAGGGTGCTCTCTTGGGCAGCATGAACAGGTGCGGCAACGATGATCGCATCTGCACCACGCCCCTGGCTTTCCTCGAGCAGTATATATTTCAAATCTTCTGAAGCTGGGTCAACCACTCGATCGGCTCCCATCCGGCTGGCTTGCACAGCTCTTTCTGGTATGGGTTCGCTGACGATGATGCGCCTTGCGCCGCGTGCTTTGGCAAGTTTGATATGCATCACACCAATTGGGCCTGCACCCATAATTACGACAACTTCACCGGGTGCAATGTGCAGCGCATTCTGACCTCTGAGCACGCACGCGAAGGGTTCCAGCAAAGCTGCCACAGCCGGATCAATGGAATCGCTGATCGGTATCACATTGCCTTGTCGGACCGAGTTGGCTGGTATGCGGACAAATTCTGCAAAACCGCCGTCTGAAGTTACACCAATGGCGTCATAATTGGTGCAAAGATTGTTGTTTCCAGTGATGCACTGCTCACAGTGCCCACAACCGGTATTGGGGGCACAAAACACACGTTGACCGATTGAATAGCTATCGACCTCTGCACCGATTTTTGCGATCTTCCCAACGACTTCATGCCCTGGGATGCGTATGGTTCCAGGTGAATACATGCGGTGGTTTCCATGATAAATCCGCAGATCTGTCCCACAGATGCTGGCACTGATCACTTTAACCAGGATTTCGCCATTTCCTATTTCAGGAATTGGCACGTCTTCTACACGTAAGTCGTTTGGACCATGATAGACAGCTGCCAGCATATTACCATCCTTACTTTGAAGATCAGGCATCAAGAATTTCTTTCAGATAGACAGGGCGTTGTTCCAAGAAGGATTTCGTCCCAGCTAAAACACCCGCTACAGCCCATCGTCCATCGATTCCTGTCGCCCGGGGAGGGGTATCGTTTTGGATACAGGTGACAAAGTGTTCCAACTCATTGATATATGCCCATTTGAAGCGCTCCGGCCAGGTTCGAAAGATCGGTGTGATCAATCCCTGGTCTCGGTTGGTGCATACAAGAATGGATTGTCCTTGAAGCTCGCCAATTTGCATGATCCCTTTTTCACCCACGATCTCAACCCGCGCGTCATACCCATACCCGCAGGGGCAAATCCCTGAGATCATCCCTAAACCGCCACTTTCGAATTTAACATTAACGATGGCATTGTCGTAGAAATTGGGGGTATCCACATTATTGGCTGCTCCCTTGAAATTTGCCACCTCCGTATAGACTCTTTCCAGGTTTGATCCCATAAACCAGCGCAGTGTATCCCAATCATGGCTGTTGACTTCTGCCAGCATACCGTTTGAGGAGCTCAGGTCGCGTGCCCAGGCTGGTGGTAGACCGGGACCATGCGTATTCGTTTTGATCATCATGGGCCGGCCAATTTCTCCAGCTTCGATGCGCTCTGCAGCGGCGACAAACTCGGGGTCAAACCGGCGCATAAAACCCAATTGCAAAAAAACCGAGTGTTGATCAACCACTTTAATAATCTCATCGCATTCCCGCAAATTCAATGCCATTGGTTTTTCCAGGAATACATGTTTATTATTTTCGGCAGCGATGGTCGTGATCGGCAAATGGGTGGGGGTGGGCGTGGTAATGACCACCGCATCGAATTCTACTTTACCTAGAGCTGCTTCAAGTGTATCGAATTGGTTCTCAATACCGAATTCGAGAGCGGTTTCTTCACACACCTGGGTGATAGTTTCAACGAGGGCGACTATTTTCCCACCGGGGACGTAGCGGGTGAGTGCACGAGAATGGTTTTTACCCACTCTTCCACCGCCTATCATACATATACGGATTTGTTTTTTCATCAATAATGCCTCTACATGTAAAAAAATGGTGCTGACTGGATGCTTTGCGATTAAGATCGATAAAACTCGTTTAGAGTTTGTTCCAGCCGAATGTACTTTTCGATCAGGGGTTTATAAATCGCATGATTTTCTTTGCTTGGATAGAATGGTTTTCCGTTCACAACGGCAGTTAGCTCAGCATGTGAAGTTAAATTAGTGATCAATCCAGCAGCTTTACCTGCGATCATGGCTGCGCCCCAGGCGCCAAACTCGTTGCCTATTAATCTTTGATAGGGTACATTGAGTATGTCAGCTTTGATCTGATTCCAGGCTTCACTCCGCGCTCCACCACCGGCGACACGGGCTTCCACCAGCACCAATTCAGGTAATGACTCCTTTAATATATTCAAATAATAAGCATATTCATAGGCAATGCTTTCTAAAATGGCACGTGTGAAATGGGCCTGGTTATGAGACCAGGACACGCCGATCCATGCTCCCCGCATATCCGGGCTTGAAGGACAAATACGCCCACCCAGGTGTGGCGAAAAGAATAGCCCTTCGGAACCTGGTGTAATATTCTCTACCAGCGAAATCATGCGGGGATACAGGTCCTCATCAGAAATTGGCAGGCTTTCCCCGCGGGCTTGATTATAAAATTGATCGCGAAACCAACGAAGTGCAAGTCCTCCACCGCCAATGTAAGCGAGTGGATTCCATAACCCAGGGATGACCGAGCGCATGGTTATCAAAGCCCGGTTTTTTGTATCGGCAAAAAATTTATTGGTACATCCCGCCAGGACCGAAGCGGTACCAGCCACATCAAAGAGCATCCCAGGATTCACAATGCCTGCACCTAACGCGTTTGCAGCAGTATCTCCTGCGCCTGCAGCAATAAGCGTACCGGGAGCCAACCCAAATTCGTTTGCCGACTTCTCTGACACTTCGCCAATGACATCGCTGGGATCAACGATCTTTGGAAGTTTATCCTTATCCAATCCAAAGCGCTCACAGAGCTCATCGGACCAAATTGCCTTTTGTCCATCAGAAAAGCCTGAAAAATGGATGTAGGTATGATCGATAAAGGCCTGGTCCGCTGTTAAACCCGCAATTCTGCCGGCCACATAGGTTCCAGGCATCACAAATTTTGCAGTCTGCTTATAAATATCTGGTTGTTCGTTCATCCACCACAGCATTTTTGGACCGTGGTCACAGGTGGGAGGGCAGCCTGTCAGTTGAGTGATTCGATCGCCAGCTTCTTTGTCCATCCACTCGATATAGGGTTGACAACGCATATCCAACCAGGAATCAAACCGGGCGGTGGGTTTAAAAGCTTCATCGATCAATCCAACTCCGGCCATCTGTGAATCAAATGCAATCGCTGAGATCGCTTGCGGGTCAATACCGCTAGATTCAATACACATCCGGACGGTCCTGGCGGCCGAGGTATAAAAGTCCTCGTTTTCCTGTTCCACAACACCTGGTTTTGGATAGAAGAGGGGGACTTCGACCGAAGCCTCAGAAATGAGTTTCCCGTCAATCTGATAAAGTGCTGCCTTGGTACCGCTGGTCCCGAGATCAACACCTATCAGGTATTTCTTTTGCATTTTTTATCTCCAATATTTAGAAACAATTCACAATTTACTTATTTGGATATGCCATCTGCTGAAAGGTTCTTTGATGCACCAGAGAAGCTTGTAACACCATCCACTATTTTGATATTTGGTTCCCGTAATCTGACCAGCTCAACCTCAAAACGCGAGCGATCCCCACGATGGAGTGCGTGATAATATTCGATTGGCTGGCCATCCTCGGAAAAACTTACGCTATCGAGCAACAACAGCGGGTCTCCACGTTCGATGCCAAGCAAAGAAGCTTCATGGTCATTTGCAAGAACAGCTTCAATATAACGGTGCCCTTTTGCTAAATAAATACCGCATTCTTTCTCTAAATATTCATATAGAGACCGGTTGGACAAATCAACGTTGGCAAGTGATGGGCATACATCGAATGGGATGTAGGTGGTGACCAATTGAATAGGCTCATCATTGATAAATCTCAAGCGTTGAATATCGATCACTTTTTCGCCAGATTTGATATTAAGGAAATGAGCTATCTTGTCGTTTGAAGGGATGACATTTTGGTGAAGTACTTGTGAACCAGGTTTAAGACCTCGTTCCACCATATCCTGGTAAAAACCGGTTAGTTTTTGCACAAGCCCCTCGCTGATTTTTGGCAGTGAAATGAAGGTGCCTTTGCCTTTTTGACGGCTGATCACACCTTCAAATTCCAATTCCCGCAGTGACTGCCGAACAACGGTCCGGCTAACCTGATATTGTTCACAAAGGTCCTGCTCGCCTGGGATTTGGTCGCCCGGAATCCACTCTGCCTGTTGAACCTTTTCTCTCAAGATGTCCATTAATTGAAGGTAATAAGGGATATGACTATCAAAATTGATCGATTCTTTCACTTTCTCCATCCCCAGGATACAAGATGATTTGTTGTAATCCTGTCATTACAACTTATTATAGAAACAAAACACCAACCTGTCAATAGAATGATCAAAAATAGAATGATCAAAAAAACATCCAATATTAATGCTGCATCGATAGGCGGTATAATAATTCGCAACCCGATGTTCGAAACCTTAGATCTCCCAACCAATTGCAATTCGTGAAAAGCACCCATGATATTAACCCGTGTGGAATTCAATCGCAACACATTCCCAAGAAAATATCTAAAATTTCAAACCATCGAAAATGGATATTCGTGCTTACCAAAAATAATTCAACATTCTCTTGAACTCTTAGAAATTAATCGTTATAATAATGTTATCCTGTAATGACAAGTACGGATATATCCTACATATTCTGACGAATAAAGCTTATCAATCTCTTGCGTAATCATACGTAACCTATCGTTGGTTCTAAAGGTAAAAGTTTACAAACCATATCTCAGGAGGCATAAAATGAAAGTCGGAATTGATAGTTATTGTTACCACCGTTTCTTTGGCGAAGTGTATCCAGATCAGAAACCGCCTGCGAAAAATATGACCATGCAGGACTTCCTAGAGCGTGCCAAGAAACATGGCG
>Ga0209254_10002275_pt1 | contig 17414 bp, 13 predicted proteins | sample FrelakmetDIP11DI_FD_187148 | JGI IMG/M metagenome (GOLD analysis project Ga0209254, IMG submission 187148) | Freshwater lake sediment microbial communities from the University of Notre Dame, USA, for methane emissions studies - DIP11 DI (SPAdes)... | ecosystem: Environmental > Aquatic >... | reverse complement strand
CTTAACCTGTTCACCAGGATGAGATTTCCTTAATTATAAGGAAGCTGGAATCTTTTCTTCGTTTTCCAGTATCCCCGAATCCCGAAATCAGTTTCCGGAGAATGTTGAAATACAGTGCGAGATACATTATTAATGAAACTAACCAGATGACAATAAAATTAAACCAGAATGTATCAATCTTTAAGTTCCCAACAACTTTAAATGGGGCACAAAAATGGGCGCGGCCATAGTTTGTTGTTGGAGACATGTAAATTGGCCTATATTTCCGAATTATCTTTTTTGATGTTTGAACCGTTTTATCACCCAATTCATCATTCATTACGAAAGCAGCAAGTTTTTCATTTGTATAATCTGTTTCGAGACGCAATAACTTTATGGTATCAGCTCTGGTTTTTGCTAAGGTTTTATAAAACGAATCTTTCGAATCCATCGCACGCTTGTTGCGATTCCTGAATATCGCGTAAAGTTTATCAATGTATCCTTTTTGTCTAATAGCTAATGAATCGTATTTCCCTTCACTAAGTAATTCTGTCAGATTTCTAGGCATAGCAAAGCCAGCTTCATGCGATATTTGTCCTATATGATAATTTATTATTTCAAAATTGTTTCTTGTGGCATCTTCAAGGGTCCTGGCTCTCTGAAATTGCCAAAGATTTTTTTCGAGTTTAGGAATAAGATAACCAACAATATAATCATTGAGGCTGATTTCCATATCATATGGGAAGAATAATTTCTCATACCTGTTATTCTTAAACTGTTCAACTGCCAGCGCTTCAAACGACCATCGTGCCGGCATCATTTCCCCGATAAACGGGACATATTCATTTGAAGCTCTGCTGTTAATATGCAGCTTGTCATATTTAACAAGGACTCCGCTGAACAACAGCTGGGGTATTATAATAAAAGGTATCAGAATATAAATTGTAATCACAGAGTTAAGTGCTGAAGATAGATTCAAGCCAATAATATTTGCACAGCAGGAAGTAGTGAATAAAACCAGCCAGTACTGGAACGTCATTCCCTTTATCCCCAATATTGAGTTGCCGACAAGAATAAAGGAGATTGTCTGAATTGCCGATATCAGGAACATCAAAATTATCTTTGAATTGATATAGCTGAACCAGCTCAGGTTAAGAAATGATTCCCGTTTAAGGATTTTCCTGTCTTTCAGGATTTCTTCCGAACTGATTATAAGGCCAAGGAACATGGAAGTGATGACGCACATGAAAATATATGCCGGCAGATTATCATTTTCCATAAACTGGTATATGCCGCCTTTTGCATACCTGGTGAAATACCCTAAGATCAAAGCCAGCAATGGCGCTCCAAGCAGGCCGATCAGGATGTATTGCCTGTTTGCCAGCTTGGATAGCAGGTCCCTGGTAAAGAATATTTCTATTTGTTTCAGTTTTCCTGGAATGCTGTATAAGTTCTCGGGTAATTTCTTCTGAGGTACCTGTGCAAGTCTGGGAAGGTCTTTATGCTTCTGCCTGAAGAGGTTTGCCCATTCCTCTGGAGCAATTTTCCGGGTCTGGGTAAGCTTTCCGTGCTCGTCGACTATTTTTGCCTCCACAATCTGGAGGATTTGTTCAGTATTAATGTTACCGCAAAATATACACTGATCCTCTTCAGGATTTGCCTGCATGCTGTGAGTTTTAAAATAGACAACAGCTGAATTGGGATTACCGTAGAATATCTGCTGACCTCCTTTATCAAGGATTATTATCTTATCGAAAAGTTTAAAAAGGTCTGAACCTGGCTGGTGAATATTAATAATAACCAGTTTCCCCTTGTAAGTCTGCTCTTTCAGAAGATTTATAACAATTTCTGAATCGACTGATGAAAGACCAGAAGTCGGTTCATCAACGAACAGTATGCATGGTTCGCGGATAAGCTCAAGGGCAATATTGATCCGTTTTCGTTGGCCTCCGCTTATAACTTTATCCAAAGGATTCCCAACCTTAAGGTTCCTGATTTCCCAGAGATCAAGATCAACCATTATCTTACTGACAATCTTCTTTATCTTGTTTGTATGCAGATTACTCAGGCAAAGCCGGGCATTAAACAAAAGATTCTGATATACCGTAAGCTCTTCAATCAGAAGATCATCCTGTGGAATATATCCGATAATCCCTTTAAGCTTGTTCCTCTCGTTTTCATTATTAATATCAAATCCATTTACGAGGATAGTGCCGCTTTGCGGTTTCATGTTCCCGTTCAGGAGGTTCAGAAGTGTCGATTTGCCTGTACCGCTTACTCCGAGAATTCCTACCATCTGCCCTGATTCCTCATAAAAATTGAAATTCTGAATTCCGTTTTTACTGTCAGCAAACCGGAATGTTATGTTATCAGCGGCAAGAAAAATTTTCGCTTCAGATTTAGTATCGTTGAAATATCCGAACACTTCTGAATAATAAACTGTATTTAATCCCTGTCCCTTTATTGTTGAGCCGTTATCAAACAGATACGACTGCCTTGGGAAAATATGTTGTCCATTAAGGAAAAGGTTCCTGTCGCCTGTATATCTTAAAATAAAAGTTTTAACACTTACAATATTAAGAAAGATCAGTTCACCTGAAAGGCTGGGATTATATATATGTTTTATTTTGCGGAACTTACACACCGGATTATTGTCAATGAGCAGAAGTTTATCCTTCTCGTGGATCCGGGATACAGGATCAATAATAAAGCTTTTTATGTTTCTGTATTCATTTTCAGGAACATTCAGTGCGAGGGCCATTATCATAAGAAAATCCAGCTCATTCTCAGTAATTTCCTTTCCATATGAAATAAAATCGATAAGCTGAATTATTATATAAATCTTTTGTTTCTGACGGAGTTCCTTGTTGATGCCTTCACATATGCGTTTAATTCTCATAGCCTTAAGAGCTGGAATGTCATATTCTCCAGCACGTTCGGTTATTGCTTCCCTGTTAAGGAATAAATCGAGGTATTCGTCGAATATTATTAGATATTTCTCAACCAGTTCACTGTTAAGATGACGGGAAAGAAATGACTTTACAACATTCCTCTCCCTGAGGGAGATTTCGTTTATATTCCCTATATCACTTATCAGTGCAAAGAGTTGCATCAGCGTTCTCAGGATTGGTTCGCTCATAAAAAGATTTAATGATTATGGCCCGGAATAAACAAATCCAAGTTAAATAAAAATTTATTCCCTTCAACCTGAATTACTAACTTTCCTGTTTTAAATTTCAGGTTATATTTGTTTCTAAGAAATTAATTCCGTTCAGATGCTTATCCTGCTTAAACATCCCCTGCTTACTCATAAGCTTACCCAGCTCAGGCGCAAAGAAACTTGTATAAAAGATTTCCGGGAAACACTTGATGAGATTGCCGGATTGATGGCTTATGAGGTAACAAATGACCTTCCGCTTAAAAATGTTACTGTTGATACACCTCTTGCCAGATTCCAGACCAGAGAGCTGGCGATAGATATTGTTCTTGTTCCCGTTTTAAGAGCGGGTCTTGGAATGGTGGACGGGATAACTAAACTGATTCCTTCAGCAAGGGTTGGACATATTGGAATGTACCGGGATCATAAAACACTTGAGCCCCTGACATATTATACTAAACTCCCTGACAATCTGCAAAATGCCATTATAATGGTACTCGATCCTATGCTGGCAACAGGAGGCAGTTCAGGAGCAGCAATTCAGGTGCTTAAAGATCACGGTGCAAAAACAATCAAGCTTGTATGTGTGGTCGGTGTCCCTGAAGGTATCAGAAAAATTGAACATGATCATCCTGAGGTACAAATATACCTTGCTTGTCTCGATGAACGGCTAAACGAAAACGGATATATTTTACCGGGCCTTGGAGATGCCGGAGACAGGCTTTTCGGAACCTGATATAAGCCTCCGGTCTATCTGAGGAAGTTCAGGGCGTATTTGATATATACATTATTCAATGGGCAAAGGCCGCTGTTGGGGATACTTGACTGACCCTCACCCAGAACATAAAAAAGGAATTCAAGTACTGCAGGATCTGTTGGTTTACCCATCGATCCCAACGTAAGCTCCCTGCATAACTGGTCAGGGAAAAAGCCAAGCCAAAGGCTTCTGTGTGCTTCCTGAAGATTTGAAAAGGGTATTTCCACCCTGTCGATTTCATTATCAAAATCAAGATCAGTGGGTATTATCTGAATATCCTTTGTCCTTTCCCCGGATGTTGCATCAAATGCATATGAGAAATTGCAGAATCCCAAGGCCAGCGGATTCTCCTGAATTCTCTTAATCATATCATCATCTCCGACAACCTCTATCCCCTTAAGATCAGATGGTTCCTTGTAAATGAACTGAGCAAATATATCAGAGGCACCTGATTCATCAGTTCTTATATAGACTGCGATTTTATCTTTAGAATCGTTTCCAAGGACTTCCCCCCAGGCTAATTGTTTGCCGGATGAAAAGATGGTCATTAACTCATCCGGACTAAGTCCCTGACTTAATATTTTATCAATATTCGGATTTCTCTGATTTATAATGGGAGCCACACCATCCTTTGCAACAGGAATTACAAGTATCCCGGCATTTAACTCTTCGTCATTAAGAGGTCGTGAGATCATTGCCAGCTGGCATTTGCCCGAAAGCAAATCCCTGATCCCTTCACCGGCAGGTGCTTTTTTAATCTCGATCTTAACACCGGGATGAATCAGCATGAATTCATCAGCCATCTGCGATATCAGGGGATAAAGCGCATAGGCACCACTGATCAGAAAACTGCCTTTAATGTCGCTCTTTATCTCCGCAGGAGTTTGTGCCGGCCCTTTTTCAGTTTTTGGAGAATTGCAGCTTAAAGCCACACCAAAAACCATAAATGATATTATAGCCTTTGAGTAAACCATTTTTTCTTTAAAGGTATAAATTTCCACATTCCCGTACAATAGAATTTTAAACTATCTGCCTTCATTTTAAATGAATTGTAAGCGTATGCCTTGTACAAATTTTGTAATTTAGGAACCTTATCTAACTTTTTGGAAAATGTATTGTTATACAGGTACAATTCCTTCAAAATATACTGTTAATGACCCCTTATGTGATAGAAGTTAAGAATGTCTGGAAATCATTTAAAACCGTCCAGGCAGTAAAAGGGATAAATCTCAGGATTCCAAGAGGCCAGTTTACAGCACTTCTTGGCCCAAACGGAGCCGGTAAAACCACACTTGTTGAAATGATCGAGGGAATCCAGAAACCCGACAGCGGGGATATCACAATTATAGGTAAGCACTGGAAAGGGAACGAAGATGAGCTTCACCGGATCATTGGTCTTTCACTTCAGGAAACAAGGTTTATTGATAAGCTGAGGGTAACAGAAACCTTACAGCTGTTTGCCAGTTTTTTTAATCTGGACAGAGAGAGGGTCAGCGAGATAATCAATATCGTTGGTCTCCAGGAAAAGAGAAAATCCTATGTAGTAAATCTGTCGGGAGGGCAACGGCAGCGTCTGGCAATTGGAATCGCACTGATTAATACTCCTGCAATACTTCTTTTGGATGAGCCTACTACAGGCCTTGATCCAAATGCACGAAGGGAAATATGGGATATCCTGCACAGGCTGAAAAATAAATCTGAGACCTCGATGATCCTGACTACTCATTACATGGAGGAAGCTGAGAAGCTCTGCGATTATATAGTGATTATGGACAATGGAATTATCCTCCGCGAAGGCACCCGCGACCTTTTACTTAAGGAAGCCCGTACCCTCGATGATCTGTTTATTTCATTAACGGGAAGGAGAATCTATGAATAAGTTGTTCCGTATAAATCAGCTATGGAATCTTACAGTTGCCCTGTTCCGTGAAATTACCAGGGAACCCGGTGTACTTTTCTGGGGGATTTTATTTCCAATCCTTATGTCGCTTGGTCTTGGGCTGGCTTTTACCAGGAAATCTGATATCACACGAAAAGTAGCTGTTATAAGATCATCTGAAGCTTCCGGAAAAGAGAATTCTGAAATTTCCAGATTCCTTGAATTGAACTGCGTACAACAGGAGCCTGATGAAAAAGCATCCTTCAGGTGGAAGTATGAACTGAAAGACGATAAGCTTGGCAATACAATCTTCCTTTTTTATGAACTGGAATGGGACGAGGCAATGGTGATGCTGAAGAGAGGCACAGTGAATCTAATACTCAGGAACAACAGCGGGAAAGCGGAATATCATTTTGATCCTGTAAATGCTGATGCTGAGCTGACATACCTGAAACTCAGGGGCCTGATGGGAAACGGGGAAGCTGTTTACACTGAGAGTAATACTGAAATTAAACCTTTGACTGTAATCGGGACCCGGTACATCGATTTTCTGGTTCCCGGATTGATCACACTGGGCGTGATGATGTCATCGATGTGGGGAATCAGTTATGGGATAATTGAAAAACGTTCAAAAAAACTGCTTCGGCGGTTAGTTGCGACACCGATGAAAAAATCCCATTTTCTGATTGCGCTGATTACTGTGCGGGTAGCAATGAACTTCATTGAAGCTCTTGCATTGATATTCTTTGCATTACTGGTTTTCAATCTGACAATCCAGGGAAGCATTTCCGCATTTATTCTCCTATTCATTGCCGGGAACATAGCATTTGCCGGAATTGCTGTCTTCGTTTCATCTCATACCTCAAATACGGAAGTCGGCAACGGCCTCATAAATGCAGTTGTGATGCCAATGATGGTTTTATCGGGAATATTCTTTAGCTATCAGAATTTCCCTGACTGGAGTATAAACGTTATCAAAGTGCTTCCTCTTACAATGCTGACTGACGGGATCAGAAGCATTTTTAACGAAGGAGCAGGCTATAATGAGATAGCCATACCTTTTCTTGTACTTTCAACCACCGGAATACTATTTTTTGGTGCTGGTCTGAAGATTTTCAAATGGCACTGATTCTCCTAAGATTATTATCAAATTTAAGAACTTCTCCTTTCGTGGTCGGGGAAGTAAACGACTTGTCCTTGTATCTGATTAAAAGAGGCTGACCTGCATTTGAAGTTACTTTGAGCGACTGAAGCACTCCTCCGCTCCAGGAATACTCGAGCTCAAACCCTCCCCTGGCCCTGATCCCTTTAATATGGCCCATTGGTATACTGTCAGGAAGGGCCGGTAAAATATCAATCCGGCCGAGATGACTTTGAATCAGCATCTCAACTATTCCTGCAGCTCCGCCAAAGTTTCCGTCAATCTGAAACGGTGGGTGCGCATCAAAAAGGTTCGGATAGGATCCTCCCCCTGATGATCCTCCTCCATTTGCTTTTGCTGAAGGTTTGCCTTCGGGTCGTAAAAGCATCTGAACCATCCTCCAGGCATGATTCCCATCTCTGAATCTTGCCCAGAAATTTATTTTCCAGGCCAGACTCCATCCTGTACCTTCATCGCCGCGTGCAACAAGGGATGTTTTAGCGGCTTCCATAAGATCCGGCGTCTCTTCCTGGTTAATCTCCCGTCCGGGATAAACGCCCCAGAGATGCGATACATGCCTGTGCTTATTTTCAGGATCATCAATATCCTCCATCCATTCCTGAAGCTGGCCGAATCTTCCGATTTTATAGGGAGCGATCATAGGAAGCATCCGCTTAAGGGTGTCAGCAAATGATCTGTCGGAATTAAGAATTTCTGAAGCCTCAATACATGCTTTGAACAGACTCTTTATTATCTGATGATCCATTGTCGGTCCGGCCGTAAGGCCTCCGTTTTCAGGTGAATTAGACGGAGAGGATACTAACCATCCTGTTTTCGGGTCGGTAACAAGAAAATCAACGTAAAAACGGGCAGCACCCTTCATAGCCGGCCATGCGGTGTCATTAAGAAATATTTCATCCATGCCGTAGAGATAATGTTCCCAGTAGTGGTGAGCCATCCAGCCGCTTCCAGAAACCCATATCCCATGGTTGGAAGCATTAATTGGTGCTGCTCCCCTCCATAAATCAGTGTTATGATGCAAAACCCATCCTCTTGCATTATAATGATCCCGAGCCACCTTCCCTCCAGAAGTAACCACTTCACCGAGCATCCTGAAAAGAGCTTCATGACACTCGGCAATATTTAATATTTCTACCGGCCAGTAGTTCATCTCGATATTAATATTAACAGTGTATTTGCTGTCCCACGGCGGACTGAGCTTATCGTTCCAGATTCCCTGCAGATTTGCAGGATAGGTGCCTGGCCGGCTGGCCGATAATAAAAGATATCTTCCATACTGGACATATAAGGCTGCAAGCGAATTATCCATCTTTTCAGGGATCATCTCTATCCTCTGATTGGTTGGCAGAAGTTCATTCCCTGAAGAGCCGAGGTCTATGGAAAATCTGTTAAAGTATCTTTGATAATCAATTATATGATTTTGTTTTAGCTGCTCAAAAGCCTGGTCATCTGCCTCAGCAAGATATTGCCTGCAGAGTGATCCCGGATCTCCTGAAACATCGGCAGGACTTACAAAATTTGTTGCAGCTGCAAGAAGGATTGTAGTTTCATTTGCCTTTTCAATATGTATTATATTTCCTGCAAAAGAAATATCCCCGCCTTTTAAAGTAACTTTTACAGTCGCCGTCCCGTAAAGGGCACCATCCTTTACCTTGACATTAAGGATGATAGTGCCTTCATTTGAGGGTGTGACAGAAAATCCTTCGTGCAGTGCGGTCAGTGAAATATCAAAAGTCAGAGATGCTTTTTTACTGGCGGTCAGATTAACTGCAATTACATTCCCAGGATAACTTGCAAAATATTCCCTTGTATATTTAATGCCATCAGCCTCATAGGTGGTTTTACAAACAGCATCCGATAAATCCAGTTCACGTCTGTAACCTGTAATGTACTCTGCTTCAGGAAATGTCAGCCACAGATCACCGAAAGGCTGGTATTTTTGCTGATGGAGTGGCATGCTCATGAACGTTTCTGCAGCAAGCTTCTCGGCCTCTTTTTGTTTTCCCTGCCATAGAAGCTCCCTTATCTTTCCCAGATATTGTGAGGCGCCTGCATTTGAATAATCATGAGGCCCTCCTGACCAGAGTGTTTCTTCATTAAACTGGATGTGGTCTTCATTTACTCCTCCATAAATCATTGCACCCAGACGGCCATTCCCGACTGGCAAAGCCTCTTCCCACTTTTCTGCGGGCTCCCCGTACCATAATTTTAAGTCTTCTTTTTCCTGATTACCGCAGCTGATAGTCATCGAGATTACTAGTGCAAATATCGGAATCTTTACTCTCTTCATTTCTGATTATTTTAACCGTAACAACACTAAGATACAAACTTATTATCACAGTATTGCTGATAAAGTTTTTTAACTCCCGTGCAACGTTCTTTTTTTCTGCCAGTCTTTAATCAGGAAGAAGATCAGGAAACTAAAGTAAAAAAGAATATGAAAAATCTGAGGTATTTTATGGTTGCCATTATCTGTCTGGTTATTACGACCAGCATGAATGGGCAGATCCGCAGAACGGTTTACGGAAACAATCATGTGATAAAAAAGGAACGTGAAGCTGGTAGATTTACGGGACTGAAGGTCAGCAGCGGAATAGACGTTTATTTAAAACAGACTGATGATGAATCGATTGTTGTTGAGGCAGATGAGAATCTTCATGAGTACATACTGACAGAGATCAAAAATGGAATTCTGAATATTTACACTGATGCCAATATCAGGGAGGCTGAAAAAAAAGTAGTCTATATCACTATGAAAGATGTAAATTCACTCAGTACCACAAGTGCAGGAGATATAATTGGGGAAACACCAGTCAGGACTCAAAACCTCGAAATATCAGCCAGCAGCGCCGGGAATGTTAAGCTGGAAGTGTATGCCAGGGAGATTGAGGCAAGAATCAGCAGTTCGGGTGATGTTACCCTGACAGGGGAATCAGATATTCTGAATGCAGATTTAAGCAGTGCAGGCGATCTTAATGCCTATGGACTTGAAGTCCGGGAGGCTGATATTTCAGCTTCAAGCGCAGGCGATGCCGATATCAGTGTTACCGAAAGGCTAATGGCAAGAGCTTCAAGTGCAGGGGATATAAATTATCGGGGCAATCCTAAATACGTTGATGCCCATTCATCAAGTGCAGGCGGAGTACAGAGGAAATAGTTCTTTTTCACCATATATTCAGCTTTTATAAACAGAGCCGGCAGGTATATCCTTCCGGCTTTTTTTTAACTTTGTAATATTACCTGTCAACCGTAAAACGTAAATCCTTAAAGCAAAATATTATGCAAATTGAACTTAAAAAAGATTTTAGATGGTCATTAGTGGTTCCTACCAGCATGGGCGTGCGTATTACCCCCGTAAACGGCCAGCCAGTGCATTGCAGCGATATATTCCACATGCAGGTTACAAGTGCTGAAACAAATGTGGCAAGTGTTCCTTCTTTTCTCGGACTTCCGGTCAAGGTGCTTACTACTTTTGTAAAGGAGAGTCCTGTAGCCAGAATGATCAAGGATAATCTTTCAGCAAGACATATGGAATTTGAAGGAGTTGATGTAGAACAGGGAGGACCCTGGGGTTACCGTCACCAGTTCAACATTGCTGACAGCGGCTACGGTTCCAGAGGACCAAGAGTTCATAACGACCGAGCCGGAGAAGTAGGAAGAACACTTAATGTAAAAGACTTTGACCTTGACAGGATTTTTGGCAAAGAAGGAGTCCAGATCCTTCATATTTCAGGACTTATAGCGGCCTTGTCCCCTGAAACAAGCAATTTCTGCCTTGAACTGACGAGGGCAGCCAGAAAAAACGGTACACGGATATCATTCGATCTCAACTACAGGGCAACTTTCTGGAAGAACAGGGAAAAAGAGCTTTCTGCTGTTTTCAGGGAAATAGCCGGCATCTCTGATATTCTTGTAGGTAACGAAGAGGATTTCCAGCTTTGCCTTGGAATTCAGGGCCCTGAAGAAGGAGGGAAAGATCTGGCGGCAAAAATTGAAAGCTTCAAAGAAATGATCAAAAGGGTAAAAAAGGATTTTCCGGGGGCTTCTGTGTTTGCAACAACCCTTCGGCAGGTTATAAGCACTAACGAACATCTCTGGGGAGCTATTCTTCTCGAAGGCGACAGATGGCATTTTGCTGAGCCGCGCGAAATTCATGTCCTCGACAGGATCGGTGGAGGTGACGGCTTTGTCGGTGGCCTCCTTTATGCAATTCTGAAGGGCTGGGAACCTGAAAAATGGATTCAGTTCGGATGGGCTTCCGGAGCCCTCGCCACCACTGTTATAACTGATTACGGACAGCCTGCCGATGAGGAGCAGGTCTGGAGTATCTGGAAAGGAAATGCCAGGGTAAAAAGATAATTATGAAGCTATTTACTTTTCAGTTTATGTTTCTTAACAAACTCATCAATAACCTGTGAGAGGTTCGGGTCGCCTATTTCCTGGAGATCATAATAAACCCTGGTATTTGGTTTTTTGATCTTTATTATTCTGTTGAGATCTATAGGGGTAGCGATGATGACGCTGTCACAATCAGTCCCGTTAATTGTTTTTTCAAGATCCTTCAACTGCTGCTCTCCATACCCCATGGCAGGAAGAAGAGTTCCGATTCCCGGATAAAGCCTGAAGGTTTCGCTAAGCCTGCCCACTGTAAAGGGCCGCGGATCAACCAGCTCAGATGCCCCGAATTTCCTGGCGGCTACAACACCAGCTCCTATCTTCATTTCACCATGAGTGAGTGTAGGCCCGTCCTCAACAACAAGCACCCTTTTGCCTTTAATGACTGAAGTATCATCAACCCTGATTGGAGATGCTCCATCAATTACAATTGCCTTCGGATTGACTTTATCAATGCTCTCCCTTACTATCTGGATTGCCTCCGGTGCAGCACTGTCCATTTTGTTTATTACAACAACATCAGCAATACGAAGTGTTACTTCACCCGGATAATATTTAAGCTCATGACCTGCCCTGTGAGGATCGGTGACAGTTATCATCAGATCGGGCTTATAAAAAGGAAAATCATTATTTCCTCCATCCCAGATTACAACGTCGCATCCTTTTGGATCTTTTTCGGCCTTACGAAGTATTGCCTCATAATCGACCCCGGCATAAATAACATTCCCCCTTACAACATGAGGCTCATATTCCTCCATCTCCTCAACCGTACATTTATGCTTTTCCAGATCTTTTACCGTGGCAAACCGCTGTACTTTCTGTTCTACAAGATTTCCATAAGGCATCGGATGACGAACAGCAACAACCTTCAGCCCTTTGTTCATCAGAAGTTCTATTACCCTTCTTGATGTCTGGCTTTTTCCGCACCCGGTTCTTATTGCGCCGACTGCTATAACAGGTTTTGTGCTTTTGATCATTGTGTCATCAGGGCCAAGAAGAACAAAATTTGACCCGGAGGCATTCACTATTGCACTTACCGACATTACTTTTTGATATGTAACATCACTATAAGAAAATACACAATCTTTAACACTGTACTTTTTAATTAACTCTGGAAGCTCCTTCTCAGGGAAGATAGGAATACCTTTGGGGTAAAACTTTCCTGCCAGTTCTTTAGGGTACTTCCTTCCATCGATATCAGGAATCTGAGCAGCTGTAAATGCAACAACATTACAACTTTCATTATCCCTGAAATAGGTATTGAAGTTGTGAAAATCCCTGCCGGCTGCGCCGATAATAATGACATTCTTCTTCAGCATAATTCCTCCTTATCCTGTTTATAATTTATTACCTGTAAAAGTCGTTTATATATGTAAACTGAAGTGACAAATTTATAATTTGCAGACTGAAAATCCGAACAATTCGGTCTGTTTTTTAATTAGTCCGTTTTTACACATATACTTCTGTCTTTCAATATATTATTATAGATACTTTACAATTCTAAAAACATGTTAAAGAAAATGTTTATAACATAATCAGACAAATCTAAATTTCTTTGTACTATTATGTTTTCAAATGAATGTTTTAGCCCATATATATCTGTCCGGTGACTCCGACAAAATAATCATCGGAAACTACATAGGCGATTATGTAAAAGGGCGCGATTATCTCAAATATCCCGATCCGATCAGAAAAGGCATTATCCTGCACCGGCATATTGATGGTTTTACCGACAGACATCCTGTTGTTCACCGCAGCAAAATATTCTTTACAAGAAAATACCATAAGTACTCTGGAGTAATAACTGATATCATTTATGATCATTTCCTGACAAAGGAATGGAACTTTTTTTCAAGGAGGCCACTTGAAAGCGTAACATACAATTTCTACAGGGCAATGGTTAATAATTATGAGATCCTTCCGGATGATGTCAGAAAGATGATGCCCTTTTTTATTATTAATAACTGGATTGAATCATACCAGACGTTAAACGGAATACGTCATGTCCTGAATACCTTAAGCAAACGTTCCACCCTGCCAGACGAAACCAGATTTGCAATGAAGGCACTGAAAAAAAACTATTATTCCCTTCAGGACGATTTCATGGAATTCTTTCCTGAGCTGATAGATTACGTTGAAAAAGATTTCGGGATTGAGATCTCACACAGGATAACGATTCCTTTCTGATCAAACCAGGTATTCGGCACGGCTGGCATCAAGCCGCAAAAAAATAAACAACATTATAGTGAATCCCCATAATGAGCTGCCGCCATAACTGAGAAAAGGCAGAGGAATTCCTATCACCGGAACAAGCCCTACAGCCATGCCTATGTTGATAAAAAAATGAACAAATAGTATTGACACCACTCCATACCCGTAAATCCTTGAAAAATCCGAGCGTTGCCGCTCGGCAAGAATTATCAGCCTGACCAGAAGAAAAACATATAATCCAACTATTACGAAGGAGCCCAAAAACCCCCACTCCTCTCCGATAGTACAGAAAATAAAATCAGTGCTTTGAGCCGGCACAAATTTAAACTTGGTCTGTGTTCCCTGAAGATAGCCCTTACCTGCAAAACCTCCTGATCCAATTGAAATAATAGACTGATTTACATTGTATCCCGTTCCATGCAGATCAGATTTAATTCCCAGTAAAATTTCAACTCTCTCTTTCTGGTGAGGTTTTAAAAGATTACTGAATGCAAAATCCACTGAATTTATATAAACCAGGCTTCCGGTAAGAAACAGAAATAGTATCAGAAGCGAAATTGCTTTTTTGTTATAGAAATAAACACTATAAACTATCCCTGATAGAATTACTGATAAGAAAATTATAAATTCATCCTTTAAAGATTTAATTATAAGGCTATTGAAAAGACCAACTATAAAAGCAACAAGGATTAAGACACCCAGGCCTGCCAGGCATAATTTCCATTTTCTTGTTACAAGCCATGCCACGATAAATGCGATGGCTATAACTCCGATAGTAAGATAGAGGTTATTGAACATCAGGGTAAAGAAGAAGAGAATCATCATGATAAGTCCGGTAACAAAAACATATGAACTCATACCTTCACGGAACAGAACGATAAATAACGCAAGATAGACCACTGTTGAACCCATATCCGGCTGAACCGCAATCAAAACGGCTGGCAAAATAATAATACCAATCGAACTAAAAAATACAGGGAGCTTTTTCAGATCGTGTTTTTTCGAGTTCAGGTATGCGGCCAGTGCAAGCGCTGTTCCGAATTTGGTAAATTCTGAAGGTTGAAGACTAAGTGATCCGAATTCAAACCACGATCTGGCTCCGTTTATTTCTTTCCCAAGTATCAAAACCAGCAATAGCAGGAAAATAAGACCCCCATAAACAAAATAGGCAAAAAAGAAATAGAACCTGGAATCGATTACAACTACAAAGACAGCAACTACCAATGTCGCAAGAATCCAGACAAATTGCTTCCCGTATCGCTGGGAAAGGTCTAAAATCCTTGTATGCTCCTCATTATAAACCGCGGCATAAATATTGAACCAGCCAATAATGATCAATAATAAAAAGATCATAATTGAAGCTTTGTCAAGCTGATTCCATATATTACTCCTTCTTGTCACCAGCGATAAGATTCAGGTCCAGAATTCTTTGCTCTGACCATGCATTGGTCACCTTGCCAGTCAAATATTTCTCAATCATCAGGCTTGCCACAGGGGCTGCATAAGTTGCCCCGAACCCCGCATTTTCCACATACACTGCAATTGCTATTTTCGGATCATCTTTTGGAGCAAATGCTATGAAAACCGAATGATCCTTTTTTTTATTGGGATTCTGTGCTGTACCGGTTTTACCGCAGACGATTATGTCTTTGAGAGCTGCAATCCTGGCAGTAGAGCCTTCTCCACCGTTAACCGCCTCCTCCATTCCGGTAATTATTGATTCAAAATTAGCCGAATCAATATTGATCACCTGTTTTGTACGGTATTTCTGATCGATCTGATGATCAGGTCCAATCGTTTTAACAATATGGGGAATATAATAATAACCCTTATTGGAAATAGCAGCAGTCATATTTGCCATCTGCAACGGGGTAGTTTCTATCTCACCCTGTCCTATGGCCATTGAAATGACAGTTAAGGCCTTCCATTTGTTTTTTCCATAATATCTGTCAAAATATGCGGTTGAAGGGACAAGGCCTGAAAGCTCATTTGCAAACTCAATTCCCAGCTTTTTCCCGAATCCGAATTCATTCAGATACTCTTTCCACTTTGTGAAAGCATCGGCGATTGTTGGGTATTGGGGGTTTTCGAGGATTCGCCTGTAGACCTGGCAGAAATATGAATTGCACGAATGCGAAATTCCATTAATAAGATCAAGAGGAGAACTGTGCGAATGACATCCAACAAACAAGTATCCGTTATTACAGCCAAATATCGTTGAAGGAGCTATTACCTTTTCCTGCAGTCCGATCAGTCCGTTAATAGGTTTAAAAGTGGAACCCGGGGGATATTTTGCCTGAAGAGCCCTGTTGAACAATGGCTTCAGGGCTGTATCGGCGCTGAGCCTTGCAAAATTTTCTGACCTTATCCTTCCAACAAGGAGCCCTGGATCATAATTCGGCGCCGATACAAGTGCAAGCACTTCTCCCGTCTTTGGCTCAAGAGCAACGATGCTTCCTGTTTTATTCTTCATCAGCCTTTCACCATACTCCTGGAGATCCATATCCATTGTCGAAATAATATCCTCTCCCTGTATGGCCACCGTATCCATCCTCCCTTCAGCATATGATCCTTTTATCCTGCTGTAAACATCTACCAGGTAAATATTTACACCTCTCTGACCCCTGAGTTCTTTTTCATATGCTTCCTCGATTCCAAGCTTACCTATATAATCTCCCGATTTGTAGTAGGGTTCTTTATTAATAAGTGCTTCGTCCACTTCGCTCACATATCCCAGAAGATGTGCAGCGATTGGCCTGGAATACTTCCTCAAAGTTCTGGGCTGTACATAAAATCCAGGAAACATGAACATTTTCTCCTGCAATCTTCCATAGGATTCTGCCGAAATCTGTTTTAAAAATACTGAAGGCGCCCGCCGGGAGTAGCTTAAAGCAGCACCCATCCTTTCATTGAAAGATGCGTTGGATATTCCCAGTAGGGTACAGAATTCCGTAGTATCGATTTTTATAACCTGGGCAGGAACAACCATAAGATCATACGCAGCCTGGTTGAAAACCATAAGTTTCTTATTCCTGTCAAAAATCAATCCCCTGGCAGGATATTGGGTAACATACCTCAGCACATTATTATCGGCCGACATCCTGTAAGTATCCTTTACAACCTGAATAGTAAACAGCCTGATAAGAAGTACCAGCGATGCCAGTATAATAAGTGCCATCACAATATATTTCCTGTTGATGAATGGGTCTTTCATAACGGAACTTTTACCTCCCCCTCCTGTAGTATGAGATAAGGAGTATAAATCCTATTGTAAAGAATGAACTCAGCAGGATCCTGAATATTGTTCTGAAGAAATCTGTGAACCTGAAAACTTCCAGAAAGAAGAGAGCTGTATGGTGAATAAGAACAATAACTGCGGCATAAATAAAGAACCACCTGAATCCGTAGGTAGCCATTGAGAGATTTGACCCTGATTCATAACCATCGCGAGGTGAAATTATCCTTAAAACATATTGACGTGAAAATCCTGCAAGCAGTGTGGCGGACGCGTGCATTCCCGGAGATCCCGAGAACAGGTCAATGACAAGTCCTGACAGAAAGGATATAGTAAGTACAAGCCATGATGGTGTCAGATAAGGAAGCAGGAGCACAATCATAATGTAAACATAGGGATTGACAAAACCACTGAACTGTATATGATTCAGAACCAGAACCTGAAGCAGGACCAGGAGGATAAAAATTGCACTGAACCTTAAGATGGAATTGATCATTGAAGTTGATTTTCGAGTCCGAGCTGTTCTGTTCTTTTCAGATTGCCGATAACATCTACATATTCCAGATTCCTGAAATCAGTAAAAAGTTCGATCGTTATTTTATAAAAATCACTGCCGCTTTTTTTAAGATCGCTGACAGT
>Ga0209254_10002274_pt1 | contig 17420 bp, 15 predicted proteins | sample FrelakmetDIP11DI_FD_187148 | JGI IMG/M metagenome (GOLD analysis project Ga0209254, IMG submission 187148) | Freshwater lake sediment microbial communities from the University of Notre Dame, USA, for methane emissions studies - DIP11 DI (SPAdes)... | ecosystem: Environmental > Aquatic >... | reverse complement strand
GGCTCACCGTCACCGACGCGTTCCTGCGCGCCTACCTCGCGCGTCCCGAGCTCGCGCCCGTGCCCGAGTCCTGCGACGCCGAGCTCGCGCTGCACGACGAGCTGATGAAGTTGCCGCGCCGCGAGGTCGGCGAGCGCGAGATCGGCGCGCTCGCCGACGCCGACGCGCGCGACAACTACCGCGTGTGGCTGCGCTTCCGCGACCGCCTGCTGCGCGCGCCGTCGCTGGAGGCGGCCTACGTCGCGCTGTTTCGCGGCGAGGGCGTGGACGTGTCGCCGTTGTTCGTCCACCAGCTGACACAGGTCCTGCTGCGTCACGTGCTCGGCGAGGGCAGCGACCCGCTCGAGGCGCGAATGGCGGAGATGCTGTTCCGGCCGCAGAAGGTCGCCGTGCTCGAGGACGGCAGCGTGATGGCGGCCGACGACGAGGTGGTCGAGCTGCACGCGACTACCGGCGGCTTCGGCAGTCTCGGCGAGCTGCTCAGACGCCAGGACGTGCCGACGCGCTCGATCGACCTCGACGTGCTCGGCGCCGACAACGCGCCGGCGTACTGGGAGCGCGACGAGCGCCACGACTTCTCGGTGATGCTGAACCGCGGCCAGCCGCCGCTCGACGCACTCTGCCGCGTGCTGGAGAGGTGGATCGCGCACTTCCTCGGCGTCGCGGTCGCGATCCGGCCCGAGCGGCGCATCGACGACGAGCGCTGGGTCTGGCACGTGGGGCTCGACGCCGAGGCGAGCGGCATCCTCAACGACCTCTACAATCGCGTCGAGGTCGACGCCGCGAGGATGGAGCGGCTGCTGTCGCTGTTCCGCCTCGAGTTTGCCGACCGCAGCGACATGCGGCCTGCCGTCGCCGGGGCGCCGGTTTACCTCGCGATGGCGCTGGACGCGCATTCGCGCCTGAAGCTCAAGCCGCAGAATTTGCTCCTCAACCTCCCGCTCGCCCAAACGCAATGAACCCCCTGTCCTCCCTGCCTCGCCTCGCCGCCGCTGCGCTCCTCGTCGCCGCCGGCGCCGCCCTTGCGCAGGCCACCGCTCCCGCCGCTCCCGCCGCCTCCGCCGCCTCCGCCGCCTCCGACCCGACCGCGCCCGCCGCGGCGCCCGCTCCCGAAGGCCCGCTCGCCGATTTCGCGTGGCTCGCCGGATGCTGGCGCGGCACGGTCAACCAGCGCGAGTTTCGCGAGCACTGGATGCCGCTGCGCGGCAACCTGATGCTCGGCACCGGGCACAACGTCGCGGGCGGGCGCACGCAGGACTACGAGTACATCCGCCTCGAGCCGCGCGCCGACGGCGTGCACTACGTCGCCGCACCCTCCGGCCAGAAGGAGGCCGCGTTCCGCTTCGTGGGTCGCGAGATGGACGGCCCCGACGCGATCTATACCTTCGCCAACCCCGCGCACGACTTCCCGCAGCGCATCGTGTACCGGCGCGGCAGCGAAGGCTGGCTGTACGTGCACGTCGAGGGCAAGCTCAAGGGCGAGGCGCGGCAGATCATCTACCCGTTGCGCCGCGTCGACTGCGAGAGCGGCGAGTTCATCCGGCAGTAGGCCCGGCTCAGCGCCGGGCGCGCGCGATCCGCGCCAGTGCCGCGGGCAGCCGCGGATGCGCGGCGAGGCCGAGGAAGTAGCGCCGGTCATCCGCTGCGCCCTTCGCGCGCATCAGCACCACGCACGCGGCCTTGTCGGCCGCGCTCCACCGCGCGAGGTCGTCGATCTGCGCGACCAGCAGCGCGAGGGAGCGGAACGCTGCGCGCTCAGCCTCTGGCCAATGCTCGTCGTCGCGCACCTCCAGCGCGGCGCGGACGCGTTCGAAGGCATCGCGTTGCGCGGCCTCGCGGTCGCCGGCGTGGACACGCGCGATCCAGCGCGAGGCGGCGAAGGCGAGGTTGCCTGCCTCGAGGTATTGCTCCGCGGGCAGCGGCACCAAGTCGAGCGCGAGGTCGGACCCGGTCAGCTCGCGCATCAGCGCCAGCGGCGTGCGGGCTCCGCGGTCGCGCCCAAGGCGCGCGAACTCGCGCGCGGCGAGCCGGCGCAGGCGGGCATCCACCGGCCGGAAGCCCAGGCGCCAGTAGAACCAGAACGCCCCCGAGCGCAGACCCTCGGCGTTGCCGGCGCCGAATTGGTAGGGCTCGACGACGAAGCGCGCGCAGCCGTACCAGCCGCGGTAGACGCGCAGCACCTGCGCGAAGGCGAGCGCGGACTCGCCGCCGCGGAAGGCCGGGAACACGTTGATGCCGGTGCGGCACACGCCGAGAAACGGCCAGCCGCCGCCGTAGGCCACCGGCACGCGGTTGCGCATGAGCAGATAGCCGGTGTGGCTGTCGAGTGCGAAGCGCCGCTCCGGGTCCATCGGGTAGAGCGCGACCGACCAGCCGCCCTCGAGCTCGTGCAGCGACACCGCGCCGACCGAGGGCCAGGTGAGGGGATCGGTCTCGCGGGCCAGCATCGCCAGCGTCGCGCGCGCCGTGTCGACGAGCGCGAGACGCTCGTCGGCGGACAGCGATCGCGGCGCCGGCAGCGGGCGTTCGATGACCGGGCGCGGCTCGGGGAGCGAGCGAGAGAGCGGGCCGTCCTGCCGGTGCACGGCCGCGGGCGGGCCGCGCAGGAACGTGCGCGACGCGGGCGTGTCGCGCGGCTCGAGCGTCACGAACGGCGTCAGCGACTCGTAGAGGTGCCCGCGGACGGCCGTGGGCACGCGCATGCGTGCGAGATGCGCAACGAGAAATGCGAGCCGCGTGCCCTTGCGGCCCTTGAGCCTGTCGAGCATCGCCAGCGGCTCGTCGTCCAATGCGAGCGAGTCGGCCTCGACCGCAGGCAAGGCGAGCGCCAGCACGTCCGCGAGCTGTCCGCCGCCGTCGCCGAACGAGGTCAGCTCGGCGCGGCCCGGAAAGCGCTCGACGAGCCAGCGCGCGATGTCGTAGCTCAGGGCGGCGGAGATCGAGCACCACGCCATCCCCGTGCTTCCCGGCGTGGTCGCGCCCGCTGAGGCGAGCTTGCGCGCTGCCTGCGCGACGCGGGCGAGCTCCGCGTCGGCGAGCCCGACGATGTCCTCGTCGTCGGCGTAGGCGGCGACGAACAGCAGCGCGTCGTGGTACTCGGCGAGCACCTTCGGGCGCTCGAGTCTGCGTGCCGCGTACGCCTGCAGCAACACGGCCTTCGCACCTCGCGCTTCCTCACCGAAGCGCTGCGCCGCCTCGCGCAACACGCGGACGTCGGCGAGCATCAGCGGCGCGGCGCGCTTCGCAGCCATCGGACCATCTCTCCCTGTGCGTGCGTCGTGCCGGTCAGCGGCCGAGCACCTCGTCCACGCCGCGATTCGCCAGCGCGTCTGCCCGCTCGTTGCCGTCGTGCCCCGAGTGTCCGCGCACCCAGTGCCAGCGGACGGCGTGGCGCGCAACCAGCTCGTCCAGCTCGCGCCACAGCTCCGCGTTCTTCACCGGCTTGCGCTCCGCGGTCTTCCAGCCGTTGCGCTTCCAATTGTTGATCCAGGCCCCAATGCCGTTCTTGACGTATTGCGAGTCGGTGTAGAGGTCGACCTCGCAGGGCCGCGTCAGCGTTTCGAGCGCGCGGATCACCGCGGTCAGCTCCATGCGGTTGTTGGTCGTCGCCGCCTCGCCGCCGTGCATCTCGCGCTCGCGCCCGGCGGCGACGAGCAGCGCGCCCCAGCCGCCGGGGCCGGGGTTGCCTTTGCATGCCCCGTCAGTGAAGATGGTCACCCGGGCCTGTTGTGTCGCCCCGCCGCTCAAACGCTCCGCCGCTCGTTGACGGTGGTGAGCGTCTCGCGGGCGCGAGCGGCGGGCACGAACGCGCGCCGCCGCTCGCGCCGCTGCCAGGCCGGCGTGATGATGCTCATGCCGTGCACGCGCTTGGTCGCGCGCAGGAAGTACACGCCGCCGCCGATCGGCCACCAGCGGTCGCCCGCCTTCTCGAAGAACGCGCTGCGCTCGATCCAGCGCTCGCGCGCGAACGGCGGGATGTAGCAGTCGAGCCGGCCGCCGACGACGTCGAAGCCGAGCAGCGTCAACCAGTCCTTCACGCGGTAGAGGGCGATGAAGCCGCCGTTCCACGGCGGCGCCTGCTCGCGGCCGAAGTAGCGCTTCGCGCCGAACAGCGAGAACGGATTGAATCCGGCGATGACGATCTGGCCCTCGGGCCGCACGACGCGGTGGGCCTCGCGCAGCATCTGGTGCGGGTCGTCGGTGAACTCGAGCGCGTGCGGCAGCACGATCAGGTCCACCGCGTTGTCGGAGAACGGCAGCCAGTGCGGGTCGGCGACGACGTCGGCGGGCGGGTCGTAGTCGACGCACCAGCGCGAGGGGATGCGGCTCGCGGCGAGGAAGCGCGCCTCGGGCAGGCCGATCTGCAGCGCGTAGAAGCCGAAGATGTCGGCGACCGTCTGGTCGAAGTACGCCTGCTCGCGGGCGAGGAGGTAGCGGCCGAGCGGCGTCGCGAACCAGTCGGCGAGCGTCGTTGACAGCCTCTCCGGCGCTCGCGAAGATGCGTCCATGCCGGCGATTATCGCGGTCCCCGCATTCAGGGACAACTACATATGGGTGCTCCGCGACGACCGCCGGGCGGCGGTCGTCGATCCCGGCGACGCCGCGCCGGTCCTGGCGTATCTCGCCGCCGAGCGGCTGGAACTCGAAGCGGTCCTGGTGACGCACCACCACGCGGACCACGTCGGCGGCGTGGCGGCGCTGGCGCAGCGCTTCGGCGCCCCGGTGCTGGGGCCCGCCTTCGAGACGATCCCATCCTGCACGCGCGCGCTCGACGATGGCGACGCGGTCGAGCTCCCGGCGCTGGCGGCGCGCTTTGCCGTGATGCACGTGCCCGGGCACACGCTCGGCCACATCGCCTACGCGGGCGACGTGGGCGGCGAGCACGTGGTGTTCTGCGGCGACACGCTGTTCGCGGGCGGCTGCGGGCGGCTGTTCGAGGGGACGGCCGCGCAGATGCACGCGTCGCTCGCCCGGCTGGCGGCGCTGCCCGGCACGACCGGCGTCTACTGCGCGCACGAGTACACGCTGGCCAACCTGCAGTTCGCGCAGGAGGTCGAGCCGGACAATGCCGCACTCGCCGCGCGCGCTGAGCGCGATCGGGGCCGGCGCAAGCAGGGCCTGCCCACGGTGCCTTCCACGATCGGGGAGGAGCGCGCGACGAACCCGTTCCTGCGCGCGGGCGTGGCGCAGGTGCGCGCTGCGGCGCAGGCGCACGAGGGACGCGAGCTCGCAGGAGAGGTCGAGGTGTTCGCCGCCGTGCGGCGGTGGAAGGACGGGTTCGCGTAGATTGGGAAGAGCAGGGTCAGACCCTGCTTTCGCGGCGCCGACGCCGATTGCGCCTTCCAATGGCATCGGGAACTTAGGGTCTGACCCTGCCTGCTGCGGTTGACGGTCCGGCGTCGTCCGCCTACCATCGGCCGGCCGCGCGCCGCCTTCGCGTCCGCCACCGAATTGCGACACGCCCCTCTCCTCGTCCTCCTCGTCGTCGCAACGCTCGCCGGTTGTGCCACGGCGCCAACCTCGCCTCCGTCGTTGCCCGCGCAGCCCGTGGCCGCGGCGAAAGCCGCCGAGTCGCCGGCGGACTTCGCGGCGCCCCCACTGCCGCAGATCGTCGCCGAGCCGATCGCGAAGGTGATCGCGCAGCCGTTTCGCGCCGACGTCGCCGCCGAGCTGGAGCCGCTGCCCGAGCCGGCCGAGGACCTGTGGGACCGGATCGTCAAGGGCTACGCCGTGCCCGACCTCGAGGGGCCGCTGGTCGACAAGTGGGAGCGGTACTACGCCGAGCGGCCCGACTACGTGGCGCGGATGGTCGACCGCAGCCGGCGCTACCTCTATCACATCGTCAGCGAGGTCGACCAGCGCAGCCTGCCTCTCGACATCGCGCTGCTGCCGATGGTGGAGAGCGCGTTCAACCCGCGCGCGCTTTCGACCAGCCGCGCGGCGGGCATCTGGCAGTTCATCCCGTCGACGGGGAAGCACTACGGACTCGAACAGAACTTCTGGTTCGACTCGCGCCGCGACGTCATCGCCGCGACGGACCGTGCGCTCGACTACCTGCAGAAGCTGTTCGGCGACTTTGGCGACTGGCAGTTGGCACTCGCCGCGTACAACTGGGGCGAAGGCAACGTCGGGCGGGCGCTGCAGCGCAACCGCGCCAAGGGGCTGCCCGCGACCTACGAGGCGCTGGCGATGCCCGACGAGACGCGAAACTACCTGCCGAAGCTGCAGGCGCTCAAGAACATCGTGCGCGACCCGGAGAAGTACGGACTGGTGCTGGCCGATGTCCCCGACGCGCCGTACTTCACGGCGGTGAAGGTCAGCCGCAAGATGGACGTGAAACGCGCGGCGGAGCTGGCCGAGCTGCCCGAGGACGAGTTCCTCGCGCTCAACCCGCAGCACAACCGGCCGGTGATGGCGGGCGCCGACGAGTTCACCATCCTGCTGCCGATCGACAAGGCGGAGCTGTTCGCCGCCAAGCTGGACCTGCACGACCAGCCGCTCGTGTCCTGGCAGGCCTACCGGATGAATCCGAACGAGACGCTGGCCCAGGTCGCCGCCCGCTTCGGGATGTCGCCCGAGACGCTGCGCGCGATCAACGGCGTTGGTACGCGCGCAACGCTGCACGCGGGGCACGTCCTGCTGGTCCCCGCGGAGCGCGGTCGCGCCGATGCCGCCGACGCGTCGCTCCAGCGGGCCGTGTTCACCGTGGTCCCGCAGGGTCGGACGTTCTACCACACGGTCCGCCGCGGCGAGACGCTCTCCACGATCGCGGCGCGCTACGGCGTGACGGTCGGGGACCTGCGCAGCTGGAATGCGATGACGCAGTCGGCCGTGAAGGTGGGCCAGCAGGTGCGCGTCACCAGCGACGTCGTGCGCACGTCGTCGCCGCGCGGCCGCGTTCGCGCGGCGGCGGCCACCGGCGGTGCGCGGTCGATCACGCCGCCGGCGAGCTCGGCCGCGAAGGCCGCGCCGGCGAAGCGGCGGGCTTCCGGCGCCGCAATTCCACCGCGCTGAACGGCACCCCGCGAGCCGACGCGTTCGCGGGACCGGAATGCAAAACGGGCGACGCTGCGAGGCGCCGCCCGTTTTCTTGCCGTCACACGACTGCGACGGCGCAGGGAGGCGAGAAGCTTACTTCTTCGCCTTCTTGGCGCGCTTGGTGGCGCGGCGCTTGGTGGCCTTCTTGACGGCCTTCTTGGCCTTCTTGGCGACCTTGCGCTTCGTGGCCTTCTTCTTGGTGGCCTTCTTGACGGCCTTCTTGGCCTTCTTGGCGACCTTGCGCTTCGTGGCCTTCTTCTTCGTGGCCTTCCTCTTGGTGGCCTTCTTGACGGCCTTCTTGGCCTTCTTGACGGCCTTCTTGGCCTTCTTGACGGCCTTGCGCTTCGTTGCCTTCTTGGTTGCCTTCTTGACCGCCTTCTTCACGGCCTTCTTGGCGGCCTTGCGGCGCGTCGCCTTTTTCTTCGGGGCGGCAGGCGCGGTGGCCGGCGCCATCATCGACATCATGTCAGCCATCATCTCGGGTTTCTCCTGTCTGAGTTTCGATGTAACTGTTATGTTGCTGCGACTGCAACGCAGGAGCGGCGGGGTTGTCGGTGTTGCGCAAAGCTCTTGACAAACCCACTGCAACCTGCTGCCTGCATTCTAGACAACTTTCAACGATTTGCAAGATTCCGCAGGGTTTGGTATGCGCGCTCGCGCCGAGTGTTGCGAATATGCACATCCCGATTCGCGCCTTCGGTGCGTGCGCGAGCGCCGTTCAGGGCGCGATCGATTCACCCGCGAAGAGATCCTCGACGCGCTCGCGACGCCTGACGAGATGCGCCCGATCGACGTCGACGAGCACCTCGCAGGCGCGCGGACGCGCGTTGTAGTTCGAGCTCATCGCCATCGCGTAGGCGCCCGCCGCGCCGATCGCGAGGAGGTCGCCGGGGGCGAGCGCCAGGTCGCGATCCCGCGCGAGGAAGTCGGCGCTCTCGCACACGGGGCCGACGATCTGCCAGGTGTCGACGGGCGATTGGCGGGGACGAACGGCGTCCACCGGGTGCCACGCGTCGTAGAGCGCGGGGCGCAGCAGGTCGTTCATGGCCGCGTCGACGACCGCGAAGTTGCGAGCGTCGCCCTGCTTCAGGTACTCGACGCGCGTGAGCAGCACGCCCGCGTCGCCGACCAGGCGGCGGCCGGGCTCGAACACCAGCGTTTGCGGCCGGCCGCGCATGGCCTCGCCCAGCATCGACGCGTAGGCCGCGAGCGGCACCGGCGACTCGTCGCGATAGCGGATACCGAGCCCGCCGCCGACGTCGACGTGCTCGAGCCGGATGCCGTCTCCGGCGAGCGCGTCGACCAGCGCGAGGAGCTTCGCCAGCGCCTCGCGGTACGGTGCCAGGTCGGTGATCTGCGAGCCGATGTGCATGTCGATCCCGACCACGCGGATCGACGGCATCGACGCTGCGCGCCGGTACAGCCCGGGCGCCACGGCGAAGCCGACGCCGAACTTGTTCTCCTTGAGCCCCGTCGAGATGTACGGGTGCGTCTGCGGGTCGACGTCCGGGTTGACGCGGAAGCTCACCGGCGCGCGCTGGCCCATGCCGGCGGCGACGTCGGCAAGCCGCTCGAGCTCGGGCTCGCTCTCGACGTTGAAGCAGCGGATCCCCGCCTTCAGCGCCGCGGCCATCTCGTCAGCGTTCTTGCCCACGCCGGAGAACACGACCTTTGCCGGGTCGCCTCCCGCCGCGAGCACGCGCGCGAGCTCGCCGCCGGACACGATGTCGAAGCCGCAGCCGAGTCGCGCCAGCACGCTCAGCACGGCGAGGTTCGGGTTCGCTTTCATCGCGTAGCAGACGAGGCGCGGCAGCCTCGCCAGCGCCGCGTCGAACGCGCGGAAGTTCGCCTCGATGGCGGCCCGCGAGTAGACGTAGGCGGGGGTGCCGAACTCGCGTGCGATGCGCGCCAGCGGCACGCCCTCGGCGCAGAGCTCGCCGCCAGCGTAGTGGAACGGGCTCATCGGAGGAGGGCCACGGCCGGCGCCGTCACAACTTGGGCTCGTTGCGCTTCTCGCCGCTCGCGGGTTTCGCAGCGTCCGTCGCCGCGGCGTCGGGTTGGGGCGCGGGCACGAGCGGCCCCTTGATTCCGCAGCCGGCAAGCGCGAGCGCGAGCGCGGCAAAGAGGGCGGCGCGTGCGGGGCGACGGCGATGACGTAACATCGCCAGGAATGCTATCACGCGTACCGGCGCCGACATGACTACCGAATCCGAGTTCATCGCGCTCGCCGACCGGACGCTGGGGCGCATCGGCGAAGCGATCGATGCGGCGCTGGCCACGAGCGACGTCGACGGCGACTGGAGCCTGAACGACGGCATCCTCGAGGTCGAGTGGGAGGGCGGCGGCAAGATGATCGTCAACCGCCACGTGCCCAATCGCGAGATCTGGGTCGCTGCGCGCAGCGGCGGCTTCCACTTCCGCCCGCAGGAAGGCGCCTGGCTCGACACGCGCAGCGGCGCCGAGCTCGGCGCCGAGATCGCGCGGCTGGTGCGCGAGCAGTCGGGGCTGGTTGTGCCGGTGCCGCTCCTCCACAGTCAATGAGGGTCAGACCCTCATTGACTTTCCACGCACACCGTGGCCGATCGCGCGGTCGAACGTAGAGTAGGGTCAGACTCGATTCCCCGCGATTCCCCGCTCAGGCGGATGCGATGCAGTCCGTCAAACCGGGGGAATCGAGTCTGACCCTACTCTACGCGGCCAGCAGCGCCGTCCACTCGTCGAGCGCGCGCCGCGGCGCCGCGTGACCGGGCAGCAGCCGCTCGACGACGGCCCAGAAGCGCGGCGAGTGGTTGAGCTCGACCAGGTGCGCGACCTCGTGCGCCACGACGTACTCGGCGAGGTCCGGGGGCAGCTGGGCGAGGCGCCAGTGCAGGCGAATCTCGCCGCGGTGGTTGCAGCTGCCCCACTCGGTGCGCGCGTTCGACAGCCGCACGGGCGGGGCCGGCAGGTCGAGCGCGGCGGCGAACGCGGCCGCGCTCGGCAGGCACAGCCGCAGCGCCTCCTCGCGCAGCCAGTGCGCGACTGCCGAGGCGACGTTGGCCTCGTCGGGCGCTTGCGGGTGGAGCACAGCGAGGTCGAACAGGTCGGCACGAACGAGCGGCTTGCGAGCCGGGAACACGGCCAGCGCAAGCTCGCGGCCCTGGTAGTGGATCGGCGCGCCGGTCGTCCAGACGCGCGGCAGCATGTCGCGCCGCCGCCCGCGCCAGGCTTCGAGCGTGCGCACGACCCACTTGTCGCGCTCGCGCAGCGCGAGCTCGATCTCGGCAATCGTCACCCAGCGCGGCGAACGCACCGTCAGGCCGTCGAGGTCGATCTCCATGCCTATCGTGCGGCGCCGCGTGCGCACCAGCCGGTAGTCGACGACGTGGCCGGAGAGCGCGATCCGCCGCATCGTCCCCGCCTCGCCGCCGCCCAGGGAAGCTCTGCGTAACCTCACGGTGCGAGCAACCTCGCATGTTCGACCATCGGTGTCGTGGCAAGTCCAGTTCGCCCGGCCGCCTTTCGGGACGTGCTTTCCCGGGCGCTGGCTTCGTTGCGGTCCTTGGGTGTGGGACCTGCCACACCCGCCGGCCCGCGCCTCGCCTTCATCCCCGGAGAGCACGTCGCGCATCCGCCAGTTACGCAGAGCTTCCCTGCGCGCTCCCTCATGCCGCGAGCTCCGTGCCAGTACGCTGCGTGCGGTCGCGCAGCGGATGGCCCAGCCGCTCGACCTCGCCCTCGACCCAGTTCTCGACCTCCTGCGTGAGCTCGGCAGGGTCGCGGCCGACGGCGGAGATCGGCGCACCGATCGTCAGCGTTACGGTACCTGGTCGCTTGCGGAACACGCCCTTGGGCCATAGCCAACCGGCGTTGTGGGCGACGGGCAAGACCGGCGCGCCCATCGCCACCGCGAGCCGCGCGCCGCCGGACTTGTACTTCGCGCGCCGCCCAGCGGCGATGCGCGTGCCCTCGGGATAGATGACGATCCAGAAACCCTGGCCGAAGCGCTCGCGGCCCTGCTCGACGATCTGCGCCATCGCGTCCCGGCCCGCCCGGCGGTCGATGGTGATCGGCGAGGCGAAGCGGAACGCCCAGCCGAAGAACGGGATCGCCAGCAGCTCTTTCTTGGCGACATAGGCCATCGGCGCGCCGAGCTGCGTCAGGAACAGCGTTTCCCACGTCGAGCTGTGCTTCGACATCAGGATGTGCGGTGTCGGGGGCAGGTTCTCCAGGCCGACGATCTCGTGGCGGATGCCGCAGATGGCGCGCGCGGCCCAAAGGTTGACGCGGCACCAGCTGGCGCAGAGCGCGAAGCGCTGCGCCGGAGGCAGCCAGAAGAGGCCCACTATCGCGATTGCGTACGGCGGAGTGACCGCGAGCTGGAACAGCATGAAGACGAGCGAGCGGACCGTCGACGCGACGCTGGCGGGCTTGCTGGCACCGTCGGCCGCCACGCGCCTACTCGTCGGCCAGCAGCGCCGACACCGCGAAGGCGAGGTCGGGGTAAATCGCCGCGCCCTTCGGCAAGTCGCCGTCGCGTAGCGTCCTCTCGCCCTTGCCGGTCAGCACGAGCATCGGCCGCGCGCCCACGCTCTCCGCTGCCTGCAGGTCACGCAAGCTGTCGCCGATGACGGGCACGCCTCCGAGGTCGACGTTGAAGCGACGCCCCGCCTCGCGCAGCAGGCCCGGGCTCGGCTTGCGGCACTCGCAGGCCGCGTCCGCCGTGTGCGGGCAGAGGAATACTGCGTCGATGCGCCCGCCGACCTGCGCCAGCGCGCGGTGCATCTTCTCGTGGATGGCGTTGAGCGTGCCCATGTCGAACAGGCCGCGGCCCATGCCCGACTGGTTGGTCGCGACGACCACGCGGTAGCCGGCGTGGTTGAGCCGCGCGATCGCCTCGAGACTGCCGGGGATCGGCCGCCACTCGTCGGGCGACTTGATGAACTGGTCGCTGTCGTGGTTGATGACCCCATCGCGGTCGAGCACGATCAGCTTGACCGCGCGGGTCTTCTCGACGGCTTCGGAGGCGAGCTGGACCATCTATCCGCGGGCTTCCGTCAGCGCCCCGCCACGCACTTCGCGTTGCCGTCGAACTCCATCGTCACTCCTCCGCGTTTGGTTGTCCGGCGGATGGCGCCGCCGGCGCGCCGTGGCCGCAGTGTAGCGAAGGAACGACCAGCGTAGTAGGTCGGCGGTTGGTTGGGCAATCCGGCCGGATTGCGACTTGCTGAACTAGGCCGCGAGCCTCGAGATGTCCGCGACGGCGTTCATCGTCGCGGCCACGCCGCGCAGCAGGGCGAGGCGGTTGGCGCGTACCGCCGGGTCGTCGGCCATCACCATCACGTCGTCGAAGAAGCGATCGACGGCCGGCTTCGCGGTGGCGAGCGCACGCAGCGCGGCCGCGCAGTCGCCGCGGGCCATGTCGGCGTCCACCTGCGGGGCGAGCCGGCCGAAGGCGAGCCACAGGTCGCGCTCGGCGCCCTCGCCGAGAAGCGCGCGATCGACCGCGGCGGCGGCCTCGTCGCCCGACTTGCGCAGGATGTTGACGATGCGTTTGTTCGCGGCGGCCAGCGCCGCGGCCTCCGGCAGGGACTCGAACGCCTGCACGGCGGCCAGGCGTGCCGGCAGCGACGGCAGCGCGACGTCGGGCACGGCGAGCAGCGCCTCGACCTGGAGGGCCGTGGCGCCCTGCTCGCGCAGCCAGCCCCGCAGCCGGTCTTCGACGAACGCCGCGAGCTCGGCAGGCGCCGGCTTGAATCCGGCCACGCCGTCGAACGCCGCGAAGGCGAGCGCGATCAGCTGGCGCAGCTCGAGCCCGACATTCTTCTCGATCAGGATGCGCACGACGCCGATCGCCGCGCGGCGCAGGCCGAACGGATCCTTGTCGCCGCTCGGCACCTGTCCGACACCGAACAGGCCCGCCATCGATTCCATCTTGTCGGCGAGTGCGACCGCCTGCGCCACCGGCCCTTCCGGCAGCGCGTCGCCGGCGAAGCGCGGCCAGTAGTGCTGCGCGATCGCGTCGGCCACCTCCGGCGGCTCGCCGTCGTGCAGCGCGTAGTAGCGCCCCATCGTGCCCTGCAGCTCGGGGAACTCGCCGACCATGTCGGTCGTAAGGTCCGCCTTCGCGAGCCGCGCCGCGCGCTCGGCGAGGTCGGGCGCCGCGCGTGTGGCCGGCGCGACCTCGCGCGCGAGCTTCGCCAGCCGCTCGACGCGCTTGCCCTGCGAGCCGTGCGCGCCGAGCCTGGCGAGGTAGACGACCGCGTCGAGCTTTGGCAGCCGCGAGGCGAGCCGCGCCTTGCGGTCCTGCTCGAAGAAGAACCGGGCATCCGCGAGCCGTGCCCGCAACACGCGCTCGTTGCCGCCGACGATGGCCGTGGGGTCTCGCGCCTCGAGGTTCGACACGACGAGGAAGCGTGCCCGCATCCTGCCGGTTGCATCGGTCAGCGCGAAGTACTTCTGGTTCTGCTGCATCGTGAGGATCAGGCACTCCTGCGGCACGGCGAGGAACGCCGGGTCGAAGGTGCCCGCGTAGACGAAGGGCCACTCGACCAGCGCCGTCACCTCGTCGAGCAGCGCATCGGGCGCGACCGCGCGGTCGCCCTGCGCGGCCTTCGCAAGCTGCGTCTCGATCGTGGCGCGGCGCTCGTCGAACGAGGCGATCACCTTGCCTTCGGCGCGCAGCGTCTCGGCGTACGCGTCGGCCGTGGCGACCTCGATGCCTGTGCGCGACAGGAAGCGGTGGCCGTCGGTGGCGCGGCCGGCGGCGAGTCCGAGCGCGCTCACCGGAACGACGTCGGCGCCGTGCAGCGCGAGCAGGCGGTGCGCCGGGCGCACGAACGCGATGTCGTTGTAGTACGAACCCGCGGCGGCGTAGCGCATCACTTTGGGAATGGGCAGCTTGGCGAGGGCTTTGTCGAGCGCCTCCTGAAGCCCCCGCTCCAGCGGCTGGCCGGCGGACAGACTCGACAGCCAGACGTAATCCGCCTTGCCGTCCGATTCGACGTACACGCGATCGGCGCCCTCGGAGGCGGGCAGCCCCCGCTCCGCAAGGTGCCCACGCCCTTCCGCCTCGAGCTTCTTGCGGAACGCCATCGTGGGCTTGCCATCGGCGAGCGCGACCTTGGCGGGCATGAGCTTCTTCTGCAACCGCACGTCGGGCGACTTCGCCGCCACCTGCGTGATCGTGACCGCCAGCCGCCGCGGTGTCGCGTACGGCGTGACCTGCGAGTTCTCGTCGAGAAACCCGCTCTCGCGGAGCTCGGCCGCAACTCCGGCGGCGAACGCCTCGCCCAGCCGGCGCAGCGCCTTCGGCGGCAGCTCCTCGGACGAAAGTTCGACGACCAGCGTGGCCGCGGTGCCCGCGAGCGTCACGCCGCCCTCGCGAGGTGCGCGGGGAGCATCGGGAATCCGAGTGCCGCGCGCGATTCGACGTAGGCCTGCGCGACCAGGCGCGAGAGCGTGCGGATGCGGCCGATGTAGCCGGCGCGCTCGGTGACCGAGATCGCGCCGCGCGCGTCGAGCAGGTTGAACGTGTGCGCGGCCTTGAGGATCATTTCGTAGCCGGGCAGCGGCAGCTTCGCCTCCAGCAGGCGCTTCGCCTCGCCCTCGTGGAACGCGAACAGTTCGAAGAGCTTCGGCGCGTTGCTGTGCTCGAAGTTGTACGCCGACTGCTCGACCTCGTTCTGGTGGAACACGTCGCGGTAGCTGAGCTTGCGCTCGCTGCCGTCGGCATCCTTGCGCGTCGTCCACACGAGGTCGAAGACGTTTTCCACGCCCTGCAGGTACATCGCCAGCCGTTCGAGACCGTAGGTGATCTCGCCGGTGATCGGGTTGCAGTCGAGCCCGCCGACCTGCTGGAAATAGGTGAATTGCGTCACTTCCATGCCGTTCAGCCACACCTCCCAGCCCAGGCCCCACGCTCCCAGCGTCGGGTTCTCCCAGTCGTCCTCGACGAAGCGCACGTCGTTCGCGCGAAGGTCGAAGCCGAGGGCGGCGAGCGAGCCGAGATAGAGCTCGAGGATGTCCGCGGGCGAGGGCTTCAGCACCACCTGGTACTGGTAGTAGTGCTGCATGCGGTTGGGGTTCTCGCCGTAGCGGCCGTCCTTAGGCCGGCGCGATGGCTGCACGTACGCGGCGCGCCACGGCTCGGGGCCGAGCGCGCGCAGGAACGTCGCCGTGTGCGACGTGCCGGCGCCCACCTCCATGTCGTAGGGTTGCAGCAGCGCGCAGCCTTGCCGGTCCCAGTAGGCCTGCAGGCTCAGGATGACTTGCTGGAAAGTGAGCATTGGTCGTTGCGGGGTGCGGCTGCGGCGGACTGGCAATTCTACCGGCCGCGTCGGCCACCGCGCCCGCTCGCCACCCCGAGGGCGAGCGCCAGGCCCGCGACGGCGACCGCGATGGCGTCGCCGAAGCGAAGGTAGGGCGTCGCGCCGCCGCGGGGGGCGATCACGACCTCGAGGATGCCGCGCGTGAACCACGGCAGTTCGGCGACCACGTTTCCGCGGTGGTCGATGGCGGAAGTGATGCCGGTGTTCGTCGCGCGTAGCATGGGCCGGCCGAGCTCGAGCGCGCGCATGGCGGCGATCTGGTTGTGCTGGCGCGCAGCGATCGAGCGGCCGTACCACGCGTCGTTGGTGACGTTCACCAGCATGCCGGCCGACGCGGCCCCTGCGCGGAGCTCGTCGCCGAACGCGTCCTCGTAGCAGATGTTCACTGCCACGCGCGCGCCGGCGACGGCGAGCGGTGGCTGGTCGGGCGCGCCGCGCGCCTGGTCGCCGACGGGAATCGCGAGCACCTTCTCCATCAGCCAGCCGACCAGCGGCTGCAGCGGTATCGTCTCGCCGAACGGCACCAGGTGGTGCTTGCGATACGCCTGCGGCGGCGCGGCGCCGAGCGTCACGACGCTGTTGTAGACCTGCGGCCAGCGCTCGCCCGGCAGCGGCGGTTCGAACAGGAACAGCCCGAGCAGCATGTCGCCGCCGCGCTCGCGCGCGATGCGCGCCAGAGCGGCCGTCACCTCAGCGGGCACCTCGTCGTGCGCCATCGGGAACGCGCTCTCCGGAAAGACGACGAGCCGGCCGCGGCTCTCGCGCGCCAGCGCGAGGTAGAGGTCGAACGTCTTCTCGCGGAAGGCAACGTCGAACTTGAGGTTCTGCTCGACGTTGCCTTGCACCAGCGACACGGCGAGCGGCGCGCCGGAGGGTGCGGTCCATTCCACGCGCGAGAGCGCGAGGCCGGTGAGCGGCAACGCGGCCAGCGCCGCGAGGCATGCGGCCAGCATGCGCGGCCGCCGCGCCTCGAGCGCGTCGAGTGCCAGCGCGCCGAGCGCTCCGACCAGCGCGACGGCGAGCGAGACGAGCCACACGCCACCGAGCGGTGCGAACCAGGCGAGCGGGCTGCCGGGCAGCTGCGAGTAGCCCAGCGTCAGCCACGGGAAGCCGGTGAATACCCAGCCGCGCAGCCACTCGGCGAGGACGAAAGCGCCGGCGACGGCGAGCGCGCGCTGCCACGAGCCGGGCGCGGTGAAGCGTATGGCCACGTAGCCCGCGAGCGCGGGGTAGAGCGCCAGGAACGCGCACAGCGCGCCCACCGCGATCACCGCCAGCGCGGCGGGCATGCCGCCAAAGGTCTCCAGGGCGATGGTGAGCCACGACACGCCCGCGCCGAACAGCCCGGCGCCAAACGCGAAGCCGAGCCAGGCGCCCTCGCGCGCTGTCGGCGCGCGTTGCCACAGCCACGCGAGGACGCCGAAAGCGACCGGGGCGATGCCTGCGAAGCCGAACGGCGCGAAGGCGAAGAGCGTCAGCGCTCCCGCGAGAGCCGCGATGGCAAGCGCCGCCGGCCACGCCCCCCCGCGCTTGCGGCTCACGTTGCTTCGCTGCCCCCGCAGGGGCAGGATCCGGCGCTTCGGGACGGCCCCGCGACGCTTCGGGCGCGCGCGGCCGCGCTCACGACTCCGGCGCCTCCGGAGCCGGGTCGACGCGCTCGACCTGCAGCGTGTGCACGCGACGGCTGTCGGCCCGCACCACGCGGAAAGCGCAGCCGCCGATCGTCGTCGACTCGCCGCGCTTGGGCAGCCGGCCGAACGCGCTGACCACCAGGCCTCCCACGGTGTCGAACTCGTCGTCGGCGAAAGCGGTGCCGAAGTGGGTGTTGAAGTCCTCGATCTCGGTCTGTCCCTTGACCCGCCAGCGCCCGTTGCCCTCGGCGATGACGTTGTCCTCGTTCTCGTCGAAGTCGTACTCGTCCTCGATGTCGCCCACGATCTGCTCGAGCACGTCCTCGATGGTGACCAGTCCCGACACGCCGCCGTACTCGTCGACGACGATGGCGATGTGGTTGCGGTTGGCGCGGAACTCGCGCAGCAGCACGTTGAGCCGCTTCGACTCCGGCACGAACAC
>Ga0209254_10002273_pt1 | contig 17421 bp, 17 predicted proteins | sample FrelakmetDIP11DI_FD_187148 | JGI IMG/M metagenome (GOLD analysis project Ga0209254, IMG submission 187148) | Freshwater lake sediment microbial communities from the University of Notre Dame, USA, for methane emissions studies - DIP11 DI (SPAdes)... | ecosystem: Environmental > Aquatic >... | reverse complement strand
GACGGTCGAGACCTCGAAAAAGTAGAGTAAATGAAATGTCGATCACCGGGAAACAAACTGGCCACATCTCGGCAATCGACCAAGGGGGCACCAGGACATAATGCGAATTTTGAATCGGAAAAGGTGACGGAAAAAGGAAGTCCAAAGGTTTTCAAGCCTTGGACCATTTCTCAGGATCAGAGTCGAACTTCTTCTTGCATCCAGGTGCGCAGAAGTAGTAGGTCTTTCCCTTGTGCTCGGATTTCCATTTAGCGCTCTTCTCGTCCACTTCCATCTTGCAGATCGGATCTATTGCCGTCATTCCATCACCTCCTCACCGTTTCTTCCTCTTGATCTCTGGCGTGTAGCGCTTGAGCAGGGCGGCATTGGTGACCACCGAGACGGAGCTGAAAGCCATCGCGCCCGCCGCCACTACCGGTGGCAGCAGAACCCCTAGGAAGGGGAAGAGCAGTCCTGCGGCTATCGGGATGCCAGCCGTGTTGTATCCGAAGGCCCAGAAGAGGTTCTGCCTGATCTTGCGCATGGTCCTCTTGCTCAGCTGGATGGCCGCGACCACGTCCAGGAGGTCGTTCTTGATGAGCACGATGCTACCGGACTCGATGGCCACGTCCGTGCCGGAGCCGATGGCTATGCCCACGTTCGATTGGGCCAGCGCCGGGGCGTCGTTCACGCCGTCGCCGACCATGGCCACGACCTTGCCCTCGGCTTGCAGCTTGGCCACCTGCTTGGCCTTGTCCTCTGGCAGGACCTCCGCCAGGACACGGTCGATCCCCAACTGCCTGCCGATGACCTCCGCCGTGCGACGGTTGTCACCGGTCATCATGACCACCTCTATGCCCATGCGCTTGAGCTCAGCGATCGCTTGGGCCGATGAGTCCTTCACGACATCGGCGACACCGATGATGCCGATCATTTGGGCGTCCGAGCTGACGAGCATGGCCGTCTTCCCTTCTCCCTCTATATGGGATACCAGCTCCTTTGAGTCACCAAGGTCAACTCCCGACTCTTCCATCAGTCTCCTGGTCCCCACGATGACATCCTTTCCTCCGATGGAGGCTTTGATGCCTTTGCCAGGAACGGCCTCGAACCTCTCAGGCGCCATCAACTCGACATGGTTAAGGGCAGCACGGCGTACGATAGCCTCCCCGAGCGGGTGCTCCGACCCCTTCTCCGCGGAGGCGGCCAGCGCGAGCATCTCTTCTTCCCCGACGCCCAAGGGGATGAGGTCCGTGACCTCCGGCTCCCCCTTCGTGAGGGTACCGGTCTTGTCGAACACTATCACCTGGATGCTGCCAGCGATCTCCAAGGCCTCGCCGCTCTTGATGAGGATGCCGTTCTCCGCTCCCTTGCCGGTGCCGACCATGATGGCAGTCGGGGTGGCCAGTCCCAGGGCGCAAGGACAGGCGATCACCAGGACGGAGATGAAGGCCGTGAGCGAGAAAACGAAGCGTGGGGCAGGCATGGTCGCGAACAGGTCGTATGCCCCGAGATACCAAATCAAGAAGGTGGCCACAGCGATCAGTATGACCGCCGGGACGAAGACCCCTGCGACCTTGTCCGCCAGGCGCTGCACCGGCGCCTTGGATCCCTGCGCATCCTCGACCAGCTTCACTATCTGCGCCAAGGCGGTATCCGCCCCTACGCGTGTGGCTCTGGCCCTCAAGAGGCCGTTCTTGTTGAGCGTGCCTCCGATCAGCTCCGCATCCATGGCCTTCTCCACCGGGATGCTCTCGCCCGTCAGCATGGACTCGTCCACCGCCGATGTCCCTTCCAGCACTAGACCATCGGTGGGAACTTTCTCTCCAGGCCTGACGATGAACACATCCCCTACATCGAGGTCCTCGACTGGGATCTCGACCTCCTGCCCGTCCCGGAGGATCCGCGCGGTCTTGGCCTGCAGGTCGATAAGCTTCCGGATCGCCTCGGACGTCGAGCCCTTGGCTTTGGCCTCCAGGTATTTCCCGAATAAGATCAAGGTGATGATCATGGCCGAGGAATCGTAATAGACGTCAGGGAACGCCACCGCCTCAGGAAAGAAGGTCGCCACCACGCTGTACACATATGCCGCTGTCGTGCCCACTGCGATCAGAGTGTCCATGTTGGCCCTCCGGTTCCTTAGGGCCTTCCAGGTGCCTAGATAGAAACGATATCCAGCCACGAACTGGACCGGTGTGGCGAGGGCGAAGAGGAGATAGTTCCCCCATTCCATCATCCATTCCTGTTCACCTAGGGGCGTGAACATCATGCCCATGGACAAGGCCAAGGTCGGGAGGGAAAAGGCCAGCGCGAAGAGGAGCATGCGCTTCTGGCGGATCATCTCCATCCTCCGGGCGTCGCGTTCCGCATCCACCGTCTCGGCCTCAATTACCTCGTAGCCTGCGTCGACGATGGCCTTCTTGATCTGTCCGATACGTACCCTCTGAGGGTCGTACCTTACCCTCACCTTCTCCGTGGCCAGGTTCACCACCGCAGTATGCACTCCCTCGAGGGCGAGCAGAGCTTCCTCCACCGTCTGAGTGCAGGAGGCGCAGGTCATTCCCCCTACAGAGAGCGTGGTCTCATTGATCACCGCCTCGTAACCAGCATCCTTGACGGCGGCACGCATCTTGTCCACGTCCACCTTTTGTGGATCATATACCACCGTAGCCCTTTCCGTGGCAAGGTTGACATTGGCGCTTTCTACCCCCTGGAGATCGACCAGGCTGCGCTGGATGGTCTCAGCGCAGGTCGCGCAGGTCATTCCCGTGAGGCCGAAGCTCGCCGTTCTCTTGGCTTTGGCAGGGACGTGCCCTCCTTCCCCTGCCTTCTTCGCCTCTTCCTCGTCTTTCGCCATCGTGGAAGCAAGGAATCTGAGCCTTCAAGTACGTTGCCATAAACATTCTTCATTTCATCTCAAGAATAAATTTAAGTTTGTTAATATCGAAACCCATTCTTCAACATTATCGTTGATATTGAGATAAAATATTCACGTATGGCAAAATAGAAATGGGTGACAAGGTCTGACATGCATTATGCAACTGGACGAGACCGACGTCCATATCTTGCGCGTTCTACATGAAAACGGTAGGCTCTCCTTTAAACAGATTGCCGACAAGGTCAAGGTGAGTGTTCCAACTGTAAGCAGCAAGATCGCCATCCTTGAGCGTCTAGGAGTGATCAGAGGATACTCAGTGAACCTGGATCCCGAACGTCTCGGGGAGATGAGCATCATGGTCTCCGTGAAGGCCCGCCCCTCAGACCTTAGGAATGTGGCGGAGAGATTGGCGCAAGATGACCATGTCCGAGGAGCATGCATCCTAAGCAACTGTCGCCTTCTCCTGGTCTGCACCTTCACGGAGCCGTTCTTGGTCAACGATTTCATGATCAGGATGGGTGAGGTACCGGAGATCATGGAATATGAGGCCGGAAAGGTCATAGGGACCATTAGGGATGAGCCACGAGCCCTGATCAAGCCCGGCCTCTCCATGGTCATGGATTGCGCCTTTTGCCATGAACATTACCGAGGACAAGGGGTCAAGGTAAAATTGGATTCTAAGGATTACTTCGTACGCTGCTCGACATGCGCCAAAGCATTGCAGGAGAAGTTCTCCCGCATGAAGGCATCCGCCTAGGACCTTTGACGGTACGCCACGACCTCTATCTCGATTTTCGCCCCCATCGGCAATGAAGCCACCCCGATGGTCGACCTCGCCGGACCCTCTGCGGAGAAATAAGAGGCGTATGCCTCATTGACCTCCTTGAAGTAGCTCATGTCGGTCATGAATATGGTCGTCTTGACCACGTCCTCCATACCGATATTGGCTCGCTTGAGAATGGCCCGAACGTTCTCAAGGCATCTCTTCGTCTCCTCCACAATGCCGCCTGGAACCAGTTTCGAGGTGGAGGGATCGACGCCAATCTGCCCTGAAATGAAAAGGAAATCGGTGGCGATGACCGCTTGTGAATAGGGTCCGACTGGCTTGGGAGCGTTGTCGGTACTTATGATCCGCCGCATGATGTTTACCATCTCTCCCCTGCCATATCTAGGTGTCGACGTCTAGCGGTGAAAATCTTGAAGCAGTCGGGGAAGCTCGGCAACGCTTGGGATGATGACGTCGCAGCCATGCTCGTTCCATTTCTCCTTGGTTGTCGATCCTGTGAGAACTCCGACGAAGCGTGCCCCTGCCGTCTTGGCGCATTCGAGGTCCATGGGGTGGTCCCCTGCATAGACACAGTCCTCGACCGGGACGCCGATCAGGTTCGCAGTCCTCGTCATGGCAAGGGGGTTGGGCTTGGCCTCTTCCAATGGGTGGTCGTCCCTGCAGACGCACGGTCCGAGCCTTCCATCCAATCCAGTCAGGTCCAGCAGCCTCATGGCATAGGCCCTGGAACCCCGGGTCAGAACTGCCATGCCTAGCCCCATCTCTCTAATGAGATCGACTGCCTCGATCGTGCCCGGTATCACCCTCGCAGAATCAACCCGTTCCATCTCGCTGGCGGTTAGGAGGGCGTTTATCCTCCCATCTATTTCCGCGGAATCGTAAGTGGGATCGTGAGCCGCAAGATACCGCTTTCCATCCAGAAGGTTCTGTACCACGGTCTTGCATTCATCCAGAATCGAGGGGGTCACACCGGCTCTGGCCAATTCCTGGATCACGGTCGTTTTCATTCGCCCGTAGTCGATCATGCTGTAAACGAGCGTGTTGTCTAGGTCGAAGATGACAGCGCGGACCCTCTGATTTGGCATCGTACTCTCAGGTACTCATGTCGATTGAATTCATTATCCTTGCGTAGGATGTTTTCTTCTAGGGGAAACGTGGTCAAGCATTCAGCGCAGGCGTTGCAATCCAGTAGCCATTCCCTTCTGAATTCTATACTGGGCAATAATTGGTGTATAAATAGATTGTTGTAGCATGCTCAAACACCTTTTTTATAGCCTCTGGAACAAGGCTTGAGTGATAAAAAAACGGTGCTTCCTATGCGATCGAAAACTTATGCCCTGCTATTCGGATTGGCTTTCACCTTCGCGGCAGCCGCTCTAGTCCTCCCGGCCTACTCCGCAGCGATGAACGTAGATGTATACACCATCCCAGGGGTCGACCCGCACACCATCCCAGGGGTCGACCCGCACACCATTCCGGGAGTGGATCCCCACACGATACCTGGGATAGACCCCCATACCATTCCGGGCGTTGACCCGCACACCATCCCAGGTGTCGATCCCCACTAAGTCGGGGACCGTTCCCTTTTTTTCTAAATGCTAATCCCTTGGATGATCTCTTCCACCTGCTTGCGCAGCTTTTCCTGATCATTCTTCAACGCCAGTTCGTGGGACTCGTTCAAGTACCTCAAAGCTCCCTCGAAATCGGCGTTCTCAACGTACACCTTGGCCACCTCATATAGCCAATAGGAGAGCCTCGTCGGAGCGTTGATGGCCCGCAGTTCCTCGATGGCCGTTCGGTAGCTATCCTTCGCCCATTCCCATTCTCCCCTCTTATGGTACAGATATCCACGATAGAGGTGCGTGGTGGCGATTATGTATCGCTCGTTGAGCTTCTGCGAAATCTGGATGGCACGATCCAGATTCGCCTCTGCCATTTCCAGATTGCCCACTTCTATGTAGCTCCCGGCAAGGTTCGTGAGGGCATATCCGAGGGTGTTCAGATCTCCGATGGAATCCGCTAGCTCCACCGAACGCTCAAGGAATTTAATGGCCTCCTCCGTTAGACCTTCGTTTGTCAGGTCCGAACCAAGGGAGGAGCAGACCTTGGCCACTTCGTTCGCGTCTCCGGTCCGCTCCAGCACCTCCAAAGCCGAGCGCTTGAAGGCCATGGCCTGGTCCATGTCATGCTTTTGCGCATATGCCCTGCCCAGACCATACAAGGCCTTGCCCCGGCTCACATCATCCCCAACGCTGGCGGCTTTTAATTCTGAGATTCTGAAGCATTCTATCGCCTCCTTGAAGGCTCCCTCCCTTTCCATGACCCCCCCGATGTCGTATAGCACCTGAGCCATGGTCCCCCCGTCGTTCAGCGATTCTGCCAGTGACCTGGCCTCGTAGAGATGCTTCAACGCCCCCTCGTAGTCATATCTCCGGAGGAATATCACCCCCATGCGTCGGTTGACTTCGGCCTTCAGGCGCCTATCTCTTTCCGGGGAGGAGGTCACTGATATCTCTAGATAGCGCTGCATGGCCTGGTCCCATTCGCCTTGTATGTCTAGGATCTCGGCTTGAAGAAGTAGTATCTCCATTCGTTCCGCACCATCGATATTGATGCATTTTCTCAGGAGATCGTCGAGTAGCGGCGAGAGGAGGTTGGCGTAGCCTTTGGATATAATGTCCCGGCCATTGCCTGCGGCGATGCGGACCGAGGCCTTGCATTCATTGGCAAGCATGCTGTGATACAATGCCTCCACACGCGATGGGGCAGAGTCATCTTGGAGATAATAGCGCGATGCCGCACGATGATACGGAATTCGTTGCCGGGGCGCAAGGCGGGAATAGAAGAAGTCCCGCATCACATCGTGCATGCCGAGCAATCTGCCCGTGGATTCCTTCAACAGGGCTTTGCGCAGGAGCAAATCAATGGTGTCGTAGTCGACCATGTAGTCCTGGTATCCCTTTTCCATATGAGGAGGCCCCAAGCCCTTCGATATCTCCTCCTCCATGATGAAGAAGGAATCCGTAGGCACGGGATAACGGAAGATGGAGGCAAGCTCCAGGATGCGCTTCTCGTTGACCTCCAGCTTGGAATAGACCTCCTGCTCCACGAACATGCGGACGTTCTTTCCCAGAGCCGCCTTGGGATCCTCCACCAGCTCCATGAAGAGGGGGTGACCGTGGGTCGCCCGATATATCTCCTCCAATTCGCCCTCTGGTAATGAGCGATTCCGCATGAGTTGCAGGCTGCTCTCCCTGTCCAAGCCTTCCAGGACCAGCTCTTGAACTACGCCCCCTATCACTGCGGATCGAGTGTAGAAGGAAGGTACCTCTCTTGTGGTGCAGATCATCCTTAGGCCAGAGATGGCCTCGAGCACTCCTATTATCGCAGATAATAGGTCGTTTACGCCCTTCTCCGCCTTCTGCACATCATCAAGAATCCAAATGGCGTTGACGTCATGGAGCTCTGTTTCCAGAACATGGCACACCTCGCTGATGGAAACGTTCTCCGACTGAGTCAGATACCATTCCAAGCCCTTCTTCCCTACCTGTGAAAGGAACTCCCCCAGTGAGCGAAGGAATCCCTTCAGATCGACCCATTCATGCACCTTGAACCAGAATATGTGGGTCTGCTCCCTCTTATCCTGCACGAATTTAGCCAATAAAGTTGTCTTGCCTATACCAGCGATGCCCTGGATAACCATAACCTTGGACTCTGAGGAGAGGAATTGCGATAGGACCTGCAGTTCTCGCGCTCTCCCGTAGAAGGACCTAACGGTCGGTTTACGGTCGGTATAGTCCACGAACCTCCGTTCTTCCTTTATCTTGCCCTCGTGGAATGAGCGGCAGTCGAACTCGCCCCTGTTGACCCCCATGACCAGTTCGAGAAAGCCGTATTGCTTCGGAAGGTAGAGCTGAAGCTTCCCAACATCATCCTCCAATCTCCTCCCCGTCATATCGGATATCACGATTCTTGTCGATTCCATCTCCCGTTTGAAGGCCAAGGCCACGCTGAACCCCTTCTGGGAGAGAAAATATACCTTGCGCACGCTTGGCAGGCCTTTGACGTGCCTGCTCAAGAGCTCCACGTACTCAAGTTCGGAAAGATCACCCATGACCTTGGTGATATTGTTCCTTCCCACATCCGTCGCTTGGGCGATGCCATCCTGAGTAACCCCCCTAGGCGCGTCCGCGTCCTGGTTATACTTATGAAGGGAGAGCAGGTGCAGAAGGACCCTTTCCCTGACAGTAAGTAGCGATTTTCTGGAGGCCCTCATCACATCCCCACCAAGGGACCACCGTAGAAAAAAAGATTCTGCTTAGGAAAGTAGCATGCTCAAATCGGATTTATATAGGGACCAGGTCGTGGAATGTGATTGGCAATGGAGGCTTTGAATGGCCATCTGCAAGAACGGGCACAAGATCTCGCTGCTGGTCGAGGGATACCCTCGAATCGGGTTCCAGACCTTCTCGAAGGTCATCAATTCCGGTTCCAAAGGAATATGCATCACTCGGCTGCATCCAGACTATGTTTCAGAAAAGTACGGTCTGAGCGCATGCAAACGTTATTGGCTTAGCGGCTGCAAGGGCATGGACGTCCTCTCTCCCAAGATGCTTGGCCATATCACCAAGGTCATCAAGGCCTCCATCGCCGAGGAGCGAAACAGGGTAGTATTCATGGACGGGCTGGAGTACCTCCTCCTCTACAATGACCTGGCCAAGGTGCTGGCCTTCTTGAACGAGGTGGATACGATCTTGAGTAAATTCGAATCGGAGATGGTCGTGAGCATAGATCCATTGACCTTCGAAAACAAGGACCTGGAAAAACTATTCGCCTCCTACCCTCGTTGCGGGCCGGAGGAGATGATGATGACCCTGCTCACTCCACAACCTCAGCAAAGCGTTTCAGCCTCGCCAGAGAGCGCAGGTCAAACGATCTAGGGTCGATGGTTATCAGGAAGACCGAACTGGTCTCCATCGTGACGTCGTTCAGGTGCTCCACGAATATCTGCACATGAGAGAATTCATTGAAGAGGGCTAGGTATTCTATGCCATCAAGAACGACGACCGCATGCTCATGCCCCTTGGTGAATTCGATCATCCGCCGCACGAGCTTGGAAAGATTAGCTGGCGAGATGTTCCTCACCCCTTGCCGCTCGCTCAGCCAAATCTGTTCAGGGACCTTGCCCGCCCAATTGTCGCGGAGGAGGTCAGGGTGCTTCCGGGATATGCAGAGGACTTCACTGCCACGAGCCAAGAAATCGGAGGCGATCTTCAGGCCGCGCTCCTTATTCTTCTCCAGGACGACATAGGTGCGACCATAATCAAAGACCATCGAGCGTTTGCCAGTTCCTACGGTCACGGAGCCAAATCGAGGACTCACCGCTGTTTCTAACGCAGTCTCGAGCACGGCACACCAGTCCAGATGTCGTTTTGATTATGGTATTTGACATTAGCGTTAGTTAATTCTTAAAACTTATGTCGAGGATTTCAAGTCCCTTCATTCCTAGAATTATTGAGCTTGAAAATTGATCTTTAAATAGATGTTGCCGATAAATGATGAAAAGGGTAATAATCCAGCTTGTGCAGGAAGTCGTAGAGAAACGAATTCCGGAATCAACAAGCGTCAGATCGAGACCTTCTTGGCACCTCTCCCATCCATGCTCGCCATCGCCATGTATGGCGTATTGTAGCTATGAGCCATTCTGCCATCTCTAGTGAGGACGATCACCCCTGCGAGACCATCGACCCGGGCATGCAAATAGTCGATAGACTCCCGTGCAGACTCGTTCTCATCCAGACCTCTCTCCAGGCCTTCGCAGATCCGACGAGCAAGAACGACCTTCATGATAGATTCGCCCCATCCTGTGACGGAGACTCCCCCCACCCTGCTGTCGGCATAGTTACCACATCCGACCAGAGGGCTGTCCCCCACTCTTCCAGCAAGCTTGTTCGGAGTTCCCCCTGTGGACGTGGCCGCAGCGATGGTGCCTCCGGAGTCGATGGCTACGGCTCCCACGGTACCCTTGCGTTGATAACGGCCGATCGTATCATCGAAGACCTCTCGTTGCTCGAAGGATTTCTGTGCGCGTATGGTCTTCCATCTCTCCAACTCCCTGCAGGTGAGAAGCTCGGGTACTTCGACCGTTTCCATATCGATGGAGCGGGCGAAGCGCAGCGCCCCTTCCCCTACAAGCATGCAATGCGATGTGCGCTCCATCACCGCGCGCGCCAGGGTCACCGGATGAAGCACGTGCTGGACGGCGGCGACGGCACCGAAACGCAGTTCATCGCCCTCCATAATTATCGCGTCCAGCTCCACCTCTCCTTCCGCGTTAAGGAAAGAGCCTCTTCCCGCGTCGAAGGTGGGATCCTCTTCTAGGACGCGTACCGCTGCCTCCACAGCATCCAGGGCCCCTTTGCCTGATTGAAGAAGAGAATAGCCTTCCTCCATAGCATGTTCGCATCCGTTCTTATGCGCCTCATGCATTTCCTGGGGTATGTCCCAAGCGCCCCCGTGGACAATGATCGCTGGTCTCATGTTCCTTCTTCTCCGGGTAAGGGAACAATTGGTCTGGATAAAGCAGTTTCCCAATGTGCGTTGAGAAAAGGGAAGGAAAGGATTGGCGCCGTCGCCGGCGCCATAAGGGATTCTACTTAGGCGCCGCCATTCATCTTACCGCTCAGGAAGGAGGAGTACCCGGACATGTCCAGCAGGCCATGGCCTGAAAGGTTGAAGGCGATGATCTTCTTCTCGTTCTTCCTCTTCGCTTCCTTCGCCAGTTCTATGGCCACGGCGATGGCATGAGTGCTTTCCGGCGCTGGGATGATCCCTTCCGTCTGAGCGAACATCAAACCGGCAGAGAATGTTGCCAGTTGGTCGACCCCTTGCCCCTTGACCAGACCCAGCTTGGCGGCCAGGCTCACCGTTGGCGCCATGCCATGGTATCTGAGGCCTCCAGCATGTATCGGCGAGGGCATGAAATCGTGGCCCAGCGTATACATCTTGAACAGCGGGGTCATACCAGCGGTGTCTCCGAAGTCATAGCGGTACTCGCCCTTGGTTATGGAGGGCACGGAAGCCGGCTCCGCGGCGATGAACTCGGTGTCCAGTTTCCCCTTGATCTTCTTACCTAGCATGGGGAAGGTGAACCCAGCGAAATTGCTCCCTCCGCCGACGCAGGCTATCATATAATCGGGGACGGTGTCGATCATTTCGAACTGCTTCATGACCTCTTGACCGATCACGGTCTGATGGAGCATCACGTGATTGGCCACGCTGCCCAAGGAGTACTTGCTCTTCTCCCCCTTGACGGCGGTCTCGATGGCCTCGCTGATGGCGATCCCTAGGGAACCGGTGTTGTTAGGGTTCTCCTTCAACAACTTACGCCCATAATCGGTCTCGACGGAGGGCGATGGATAGACCTTTGCGCCATAGGTCTCCATCACATAGCGGCGGTAGGGCTTTTGGTCATATGAGACCCGTACCATGAACACCTTGCAATTCAGATCGAACATGCGGCAGGCCAACGCCAGGGAAGAGCCCCATTGTCCCGCACCAGTCTCAGTGGTCAGGTTGACGATGCCTTCCTTCATGTTGTAATAGGCCTGGGCGATGGCGGTATTCGGCTTGTGGCTTCCCACTGGTGAGAGGTCCTCGCGCTTGAAGAAGATCTTGGCAGGGGTCTTGAGCGCCTTCTCCAGTCTTATGGCCCTCTGCAAAGGGCTAGGACGGTTTATCATGATGAGCCGGTCCTGGATCTCTGGGGGGATATTGATGTAGCGTTCGGTCGACATCTCCTGCCTTATGATCTCGTCGGGGAAGATGGCGCGGAACTCCTCGAACTTAATGGGCTCCTTGGTGCCTGGATTCAGTGGAGGAGGCAATGGCTCTGGAAGATCTGCGGCTATGTTGTACCATTTATTGGGGATGTCCTCGATCCCCAAGGTCACGCGAAGATCGGATGGGTGTGTCATGTACCCGGGTAATAAATAGGCAATATATAACACTTATGTCGTATAGTGTATTAATATATACAATATGGATTTGTGAAAGACCATGATTGTTAGGAAGACTCGATGGGAATTAAGTCATGGCCAGAATATCAAAAGAAAAAAAATGAGGGGGGACCGACTCCGTCCCAAAATGGGAGAGGGGGGAAAGCACCTATCTGAGGGAAAGGCGTCTTACGGGCGAAGTCGGTTGTTGCGAGTCGTCTTTCTCGACTTCTCGCTGATACTGAAGTCTTCTAGCCGGCTTATAAACATAGGGACCTGGCAATCAAAACTGATTATTAGTTCTCCATATTATCTGGCTAGCTTGTGGCATAGCCGCAGGCAGGGCATATCAGGGCGCCCTCCTCGTAGCGCATTGAGGAGCCACAGCCCGGGCAGGGGGCCTGGTACTTGGCCGCGGTGAGCACCTGGGCGGGTCTGGAGCCTTCGCGATAGACCGTTATGCCCTTGCAGCCCAATGCGTGCGACAATAGGAAGATGCCCCTCACCTGACCCACCTCGGCGTCAGCAGGAAGGTTGATGGTCTTGGAAACGGCATTATCCACATGTTCTTGGAAGGCCGCCTGCATGCGGACCTGCTCCTCTGCTGGAATATCGAAGCTGGTGACGAATATGTCCCTAATGTCCTGCGGGATCGAAATGAAGGAAGATATTGACTGGCTTCGAGCTAGGACCTCGGTCAAGGAATCGTCGTAAAAACCCCTCTCCCTTGCGAGCCTTAGGAAGAACGGGTGAATCTCCCTGAGGTGCGCGCCGTCCATCACGTGTTTGACATATGAAAGGGCGTAGAGCGGTTCGATTCCGCTCGAGCAGCCCGCAATCATGCTGATGGTACCCGTAGGAGCGATCGATAGTACCGTCGCGTTGCGACAGGGGGAGCGCCTGGTGCTATCTTCGATGTTGGGGAAATCACCGCGCTCCTTGGCGATTCGGGCCGATGCCCCCTCTGCCTTCTCCCGTATAAAGGAGATTATCCGCCTAGCCAGGACCAATGAATCCTCAGACCCGTAGCGGACACCCAGCTTCACCAATAGGTCTGCGAAACCCATGACACCCAGGCCTATCTTGCGATTCCCTCTCACCATCTCGGTGATCTGGGTAAGGGGATACCTGCTGGCATCTATGACATTGTCCAGGAATCGAACTCCCAGATCGATGGTTAGCGCCAACTTCTCCCAGTCGATGAGGAACCCTTCCTCCTCCAAGAGCATACGGTCAAGATTTATGGAGCCAAGATTGCAGGCCTCGTATGGCAGGAGGGGGACCTCACCGCAGGGGTTCGTCGATTCGATAGCTCCGAGCTTGGGAGTGGGATTGGTTGAATTCATGGTGTCCAGGAAAACCATTCCCGGGTCCCCCGTCCTCCAGGCCGAGCTGCATATCTGATCCAGGACGGATGCTGCATTCCTCCTTCCCATGAAGCTCCCAGTCCTTGGGTTCACCAGCTCATATTCCTCCCTCGACCTGGCATGGGACATGAACGTATCTGTCGCCCCTACCGATATGTTGAAGTTCGCCAAGGAACGCAGGTCGTCCTTGCAATGGATGAACGCCTCGATGTCTGGATGATCGATGCGAAGGACCCCCATGGAAGCCCCCCTTCTCCTTCCTCCTTGCTTGATGGCCTCCGTCGCCGCATCGAAGACCTTCATGAAGGAGACCGGACCGGAGGCGATGCCCATGGTCGAGCGCACCACATCTCCATTGGGCCTCAGGCGGGAGAATGAGAATCCAGTGCCCCCGCCGCTCTGATGGATGATGGCGGCATACTTGACAGCATCATAGATGCCTTCGATGCTGTCCTCCACCGGGATGACGAAGCAAGCCGCCAGCTGTTGGATATCCGTTCCAGCGTTCATCAATGTGGGCGAGTTCGGGAGGAATTCCAGCCGGCGCATCGATTCATAGAACTCCCGCTCCTCCGCGCTGGCTGAGCGACCATCATTATAGAGATCATCGGCCGCCGAGACGTTCTTCGCCACACGATGGAAGAGCCCGTCAGGAGACTCAATAGCCCTTCCCTTCTCATCTCGCAGCAGATAACGATGCTGCAGGACCACCAGGGCATTGGCGCTCAGATCTGGATAAGGGCTCGAGGACATGTGATGAACGATTCCACGTCGTGGCAGATAACCTTTTCTTCCGGTAGCGGCCTGCATTCCTATATATCCAGGAAGGCACTTAGGCAATCGGAGGAAGACCGCTATGCATTATGGCACCAGCACGCGCCTCCCACCCGAGAAGGTCATGGCCAAGGCAGTGGAGTATTTCAATGCCTTGGGGCTTAAGACCTGTAAGCGTTCGCCGAGCACGCTGACCATGGAGGGAGGGGAGGGCTACGTCGCTGTCACCCTGTCGTTGGGTACAGAGACGGAGGTCGACATAATCGCCCACGGCTTCAATGCGCAGGTCAAGGCCTTCCTTCAAAGGATAGGATGAATCATGGTCGGGGACACAGGTCAGAGGTCAAATGGACCCGCAGCTGTAGAGGAAGGTAAGGAGTATCATATCACGATCGTAGACACTGGGAAACAGGGGGATGGCATCGCCCGCCTTCAGGGCCTGGTCATTTTCGTGCCCGGCGCTAAGCCTGGTGAGGAAATGGACGTACGAATCAAGAAGGTTGGTCGCAACTGCGCCTTCGCAGAGAAAATCGTGAAGTAGTGAGGAGTACGCCCTACAGCGGGGAGGGCGGGGCTTCGAGCTCCGCCTTGAAACCCTTACCAAGGACAACCACGCGAGGCACGAAGCGTAGCATGGTCTCGGCCATGGCCATCATCTCGTCCTGCCCAGGACCTACCGATTCGATGCCCATGAACGGCGCATCATTCTCTGGATTGCTTAGGAATTGATAGAGATGGACCTCGGTGGCCGCTCCTTCCATATCGGCGCCCAACCGCGCAATGGAATCCGTCGTGACCATGCCTGGCACGATGCGAATCCAGACCCTCAGCGGCCTCCCCTTGAGGATGCCGATGCTCCTTCTCAACGAATTCAGGTACTTGATGGTCCTCTCCCGGCTCATCCCGGACATGCTGGAGTAGCACTCGATGTCATCGAGGGGGCATTTGATCTCAATCACGTGAAGGTCGACCAAACCCATGGTGCGGGAGATCAGCTCAGGGTCCGCCCCGTTCGTCTTCAGGACGACCTTCTTGTGCATTCCGGCAAATCGTCCCAAGAGATCCTCTAGTTCCTTACGTTGCACGCTCGGCTCCGCCCCTCCGAGATAGATCTCTTCAATGGTGGGATCAGCTAGGAATTCGACCACCTCTTCGACGCTGCGCTCCTTGAAGGGCTGACGGATGTGCGTGCAGTAACCGCATCGGAGCTGGCACCCGTAGAATTGCACCACGCCCCTGACGCCTTCTTTCTTGAGGCCGATGAGCTTCACGGACCGGGCAAGGAACTTCTTGCGCTATTTCCTTATCGTCCTGCCCCAAGCCTTCGCCAGGATGAGATCATGGGACCTGGCCATGACCTCCATGGCATCCCTTACGCCGTCCTCGTTGATCCAGCGATCGAACATGGTCAAAGGAACTCTCTCGAAGACCTGGGTCAAGGTGGCGATCCCGTCCTTTTTTTCAATGGTCCGCATCATATCCCCTGCCTCGAATGGTAAGACCTTGCTCTCCCCGGCCAATATGTGGCATGGGATACCGTATTCACGGCATGCGGAGGCCAGGGAATGGGTCCCGACCTTATTCACAACGCCCCCCTCCCCCATAGAGTCGGCTCCAGAGAGTCCGGCATCGCAGTTCTCGGCCTCCACGAACACCATGGAGTCGCTTATCACCCTCGTCTCGATCCCGTGATCGCGAAGGACTCTGGCGGTCCTCCACCCCTCTCCCCCTGGTAGTGATTCCATTACGCAGGCGGTGATCTTGCGCATCGAAGCTAAGGAGCTTAGCGCCTCGATGACGGTTCCAGAGCATGAGATGAGTAGGAACCTTTCCCCCTCTATCTTATGACAAAAGGCTCCAGCGATGCGTTTTGTCGCCTCTCGCTCCTTCTTATCTAAGGCAACGAGTTCGCACTTCAATCGCTCCATGTCATGATGGGGAGCCTCCGTGAAGAGGAGAAGGAGGTTCGCCAAATGGAAGATCGGGGCCATCGAACTCCGCGCTTCGAAGAGCTCGAATGCGAATTTCTTGATGGCCGTCGTATCCAAGGCTGGAGATCCGGCAATTATGACCGTTATTAAGTCGCCTATGATCCGCGCCAGGGCCTCGGAAGCTCCCGAGCTCACATCCTTCCGAGCCCTGGCTAAGACCTCATCCAATTCCATGGCGATCGCTGGGATTCAACTCGATTGGGAAAAAGGTTCGCATTCCTGGATCAGTTCTCCGGGGTGCTGCACACCACGATATCGGAGAGCTTCTCCAGTTCCGCGACTGTTCTCTGGCTCAGGTTTTTCGGGTCTAGTGATATGATGAAATTAGTACCATTGGCGTTGACCTGGATCCTCGCCCTCTTCAGCACATCTAGGACCGGCCTGGGACCGTTCCACATCTCCAGGACATCATATCCATTCAAGACCACGATGCCATGGGGGAATTCGTTAAGGAAAACGTTCACGCGCCTTTCGAAGACTTTCAGGTTCATAGGAGGTATGCAATCGTCCTCCGGTCTAGGACTCAGCCAAAGGGTGAGGAGCATCGTCGGGTCGAAGTCGAACTGGGTCCGAAGCTGCTGCGGTGAATGCTTGGAGATGTACAGGGTCTCCCGCCCGCCCGTAAGTTCCCTCCTCAACATCTGGTGGGTCCTTAACGGGACCCGTTCCTCGAATAAGTATAACTTACCTGATGATATCCTCAAACGAATACGCCTCCTGCCCCCTAGGAAGAAAGGAGTCCTTCTATGTTCATACCTATTGCTCGCTATTAATGAGGGAACACTTAGAAATTTTCGCAGAAATGACGTTTTTTAACATTACTATTCATATACCAAATTCAAAACGTAGTTGCCAGGGATTATTTTAAAATAAACCTTCTCTTAATGCGAGCATCATTATTATGTGAGATGAGAGTTTGCCTCATCGATACATGGCCCGAGGCAAGTTGGCGGGTCGCGACCTTTTAAATATCTGCGGCGCTCAGATGACTGCTTTAGCATCCGTCTCCATCTTCAGCCTGGCCTTCAGTCCTTTGGGCCGTGCGAGGTTTCAAAGCGCAGTCTTCATGGCATCCATGACCTTGCTGTTGGCCATCCCGGTCTTGGCCGTTCTGTTGTATCTTTAAGGGATACGGAGGGGCCAGGTGAGGGTAGTAGGCCCCCTTCTGTTTCAGGCGGCATTCAACTAAGCACCCTACCCGCCGGTCCTGAGAGATCATCCCGGCTGTTTGGGCTTGCTCCGGTGGGGGGTCGCCGTTTCATCAAATCCCTGGACAACGTCACCGCCTCGCGGATCATCCTCGACCAGGGCTGTGCCGTTTCTGTGCCCTTGCCTCGGCTCTCGCCGAACCACTCGCGTGGCCCACCTTTCTCCTAGAGGGGGGACCTTCCTCAGCCAGGCCCGAAGGCCCTACCGTCAGCCGCCCTCCCTCTCCTGGCGTACTTCTCCATGTAATCGCCCTATATAAATTCGCTCCAGTCGGACAGAGATTCTGGCAGAATCCTGCCTCCCTTGGCAAGATGCAAAGCTTAATAAAAGACTCCTACATTCCGAGGGGCACAGGCAGGGGTAGCCAAGCTTGGCCAAAGGCGCTAGATTGAGGGTCTAGTCCCTAGCGGTCCGTGTGTTCAAATCGCACCCCCTGCACCAC
>Ga0209254_10002272_pt1 | contig 17423 bp, 14 predicted proteins | sample FrelakmetDIP11DI_FD_187148 | JGI IMG/M metagenome (GOLD analysis project Ga0209254, IMG submission 187148) | Freshwater lake sediment microbial communities from the University of Notre Dame, USA, for methane emissions studies - DIP11 DI (SPAdes)... | ecosystem: Environmental > Aquatic >... | reverse complement strand
GTGCTCACCAAGCGCTACATCCGCAAGGGGGCGGACGGTGAGCCGCTGGAAACCGTCGAGGGGATGTTCTGGCGCGTCGCCTACCACATCGCCGAGGTTGAGCGGGAGTGGGGCCGGGAGGTGATGCCCTCGGCCGCCGACTTCTTCGAGCTGCTTGCCTCGAAGCGGTTCTTCCCCAATTCGCCTACCTTCACCGGGGCCGGCACACCGCTCGGCCAGCTGGCGGCGTGCTTTGTGCTGCCGATCGCCGACGACATGGGCCGCGATCCCTCCGGGATCTTCCAGACCCTGCGCGACGCGGCCCTCATCCAGCAGACCGGCGGCGGCAACGGCTTCTCCTTCAGCCGGCTGCGCCCGAAGGGCGCGCTGGTCAAGTCGTCGGCCGGCAAGGCGACCGGGCCCGTTGGTTTCCTGCGCGTCTACGACAAGGCCTTCGGCGAAGTCGCCCAGGGCGGCACCCGCCGCGGGGCCAACATGGCCGTTCTGCGCGTAGACCACCCGGACATCCGCGAGTTCATCACCTGCAAGGTCGATGAGAACCAGATCACGAACTTCAACATCTCGGTCGGGCTGACCGATGCCTTCATGCAGGCGGTCAAGGATGAGGCGGACTTCGACCTGGTGGCGCCGAATTCCGGCGAGGTCGTCGAGACGGTTCGCGCCCGCGAGATCTTCGATCTGATCGTCAAGCACGCCCATCACAATGGCGAGCCGGGCGTGTTGTTCCTGGATGAAGCCAACCGGGGCAATCCCGTTCCCCAGTTGTACGCTCTGGAGGCCACCAATCCGTGCGGCGAGCAGTGGCTGGGGCCGTATGAGAACTGCTGCCTGGGCTCGATCAACCTGGCCCAGCATCTGGCGCCCGGTGGGCGGGTGGACTGGGAGCGGCTGCGCCAGTCGACGGCGCTCAGTACGCGTTTCCTCGACGATGTCGTCACCGCCAACGCCTATGTCCCGGCGGTGCCCCAGCTGCGCGAGGCAGCGCTGCGCGCCCGCCGCATCGGGCTGGGCATCATGGGGTTGGGCGACCTGATGTACCACGTCGGCGTGCGCTATGGATCGGCGGAGGCGCTTGATTTCGCCGGGCAGGTGATGGAGTTCGTGCGCTACCACTCCATGCTCACCAGCATCGAGCTGGCCGAGGAGCGAGGTGGCTTCCCCGCCATCGAGGGAAGTCTGTACGACCCTCAACAGCTGCGCTGGACGCCGCCGCAGCCGGCCTTCCCGCAGACTGGCGACTACGCCCGACCGGCGGTCGATTGGCAGCAAGTTGTGGCGGGGATCCGCCAGCATGGCATCCGCAACGCCGCTCAGACCACGATCGCCCCCACGGGAACCATTGCCACAGTTGCCGGCTGCGAAGGTTATGGCTGCGAGCCGGTATTCGCCCTCGCCTACTACCGGCATGTCGACGACGGCGGCACCGACCTGCGTCTGACCTACACCAGCCCGCTCTTCGAGCAGGCGGCGATCGAGTCGGGGATGGACGAAGAGACTCTGGCAAGCATCGTCGAGCAGGTGATGGAGAAGGGCTCGTGCCAGGACATCCCCGATGCGCCCGGCAGCCTGCGCCACGTGTTCGTCGTCTCACAGGATATCAGCGGTGAAGAGCACGTCCGCATGCAGGCCGCCCTGCAAGCATTTGTGGACAACAGCTTGAGCAAGACGTGCAACTTCCCCGAAGAGGCGACGCCCGAAGATGTAGCCGCAGCCTACCTCCTGGCCTGGGAGTTGGGCTGCAAGGGCCTGACGGTCTACGTCACTGGCTCGCGACAGAAGGTCGTGCTCGAGACCAAGGCCACCGCCACGGCCAAGGAACCGGCGCCGGCGCTGTCACAGATGCCGATGTGGATGGAAGGCAAGAAGCCGCGCCCGCAGCGCCTGGAGGGGTGCACCTATCAGATCAGCACCCCCGTCGGCAAGGCGTTCGTCACCGTCAATCAGAACCGTCAATCCCAGCCCTTCGAGGTCTTCATCACTACGGCCAAAGCCGGGTCGGAGACCGCCGCCGTCTCGGAGGCCATCGGTCGCCTGACCTCCTACATCCTGCGCGTCGCCTCCCCGGTGCCGCCCCGCGAGCGGCTGGCGGAAGTCGTGCGCCAGCTGGCTGGGATCGGCGGAGGTCGACCGATGGGCTTCGGGCCCAATCGTGTGCTCTCGCTGCCCGATGGCCTGGCTCGGGCGCTGGCCGAGTATCTTGGTTCCACCCCGGAGTCCGGTCTGATCGAGGCCGATCCCTCGCAGACCCAGATCCCGATGCAGGTCGGCGACCTGTGCCCGGAGTGCGGCGCGGCGGCCGTTGTGAATGAGGAGGGCTGCCGCAAGTGCTACTCTTGCGGCTACAGCGAGTGCTGACCGCCGTCCCCCGGCGGCTGGCGAGGACACCGAATGCCATGACCCAGGAGCTGGCATCCAAGGCCGGCCTCCCGGGTCATGTTTCCATGCTGGCTCGGGTTCATCCTGCTGCTTGGCACGGCGCGGGCTTCTCGCCCACTGTATACTGGTCGAAGCCTGCGGTTTGCCGCTCCGGGAGGGGGGAATCGCAATGATCACCTTTCGCGAGATGCTGGATTCTGTTGAGCGCCTAACCGAGTCCCTGCGGCTTGGCGGGGAGGACCGGACGTCGATCGACCGCGCGGTGCTCAACCTCGCCGACCTACAATTGATGCTCGATCGGGAACGGCTCTCCCAGTTCCGCAGCATGGCCACCCTGGTAGAGTATGTCGAGAGGGTCGCGGTCCCGCAGTTGGCGGGAATCCACGACAGCCTGCGGCTTTCGGCCGGGGCGCATTTCGATCGCTTGGATGATGCCTACCAGCTGTCGGAAAGGTTGCAGGGGCGCCTGCGCACGGTGAGCAACGGCGGCAACGAGGGGTTCCTGGACGGAATGTCCTGAGGAGGCGTGCGGGTGGCCAAACGGTTCGTCCTGGTCGCTGGCAATATCGGCGTCGGCAAGACCTCCCTTACCGAACGGCTCGGTGAACGATTGGGTTGGCAGACCGCCTACGAATCGGTCGTCGACAATCCGTACCTGGCGGACTTCTACCAGGACATGCGGTCGTGGGCATTTCACCTCCAGGTGTTCTTCCTCGGCCACCGGGCGGAGCAGCACCGGGCACTGGCTGCTTTGCCGCAATCCACCATCGTGGATCGATCGATCTACGAGGACGCAGAGATCTTCTCGCGAGCCAGCTTGTACCTCGGCAACCTCAGCGAGCGAGACTACGCCTCCTACCGGCGCGTGTACGACCAGGTGGTGGGCGCACTGCCGGCGCCTGATCTGCTGATCCACCTTCGCGCCCCAGTCGCAGTGATCCTGAAGCGGATCCGCAGCCGGGGCCGGGAGATGGAGAGCGGGATCACTGCCGACTACCTCAGCTTGCTTGACCGTTACTACCAGGAGTGGATGGCGGGTTTCGACCTGTGCCCGGTGCTGACCATCCGCACCGATGACCTGGATTTTGTCCATAAGCCCGGTCACCTGGAGGTCGTGATCGAGCGCATGAACGAGATCCTGGCAGGCAAGGAAACGGTCGAGTTCGCCGCGCCCCCCGAGTGACCATCCCCTTGCGGGCGAGCGGATCGCTCAAGTCGAGTTGAAGTGGGTGCGAGTTCTCAGCGCTCCGTCAGTCGCCGGCGCAACAGGCGCATGGCCACTGCAATACGGTCCCGGTTGGGCTCGAGCTGGTGCCAGCGGCTGGCGCCCGAGGGGTGGGGCAGCGGGAGGATCCAGCGCCCATCACGCTCGAATTCACGGCCGACCACTGCCTCGAGTGGCGAGGCCTTGTCCAGCAGGGTCGTGATCGCCAGACGGCCGACAGCCAGAATGACCTGCGGGCTAACTAGCCTGAGCTCCGCCTGCAGGTAGGGACGGCACAGCGTCTGCTCGATTGGCGTCGGAGGGCGATCACCCGAGCCGGAGGCGGCACGCCCGGGGTAGCACTTGGTCACCGAGGTCATGTAGTGCCGGGCGCGAAACGGCACTTCCTCCAGCCCGGCTTCCCGCAACCATTCAAATAGACGCCGCCCGCTGCCGGCGTTGAACGGCCGGCCGGTCTCCTGTTCGGTCGAGCCCGGCGCCTGCCCCACGACCATCAGGCGTGCCCCAACCTGCCCGGAAAACACCGCACGCGGGGCCACGGGGAAACCTGCCTTCAGACACATCCGGCATCCCAGCATCTGGTCCTGCACGCAGCTGAGAGCGAACCTGCGCTCGCTGGCTTTCACGCCGTGGTCAGTCGGGCGTAGGCGTGCTGGATTCGCAGGGCATCGACGTCCATCACCGGGCTCTCGCACAGGATGCGGCCGGCGCAGCCGAAAGCGTAGAGTGCCTGGAGCAGCTCCTCCAGTCGGAGGTCCGAGTCGCCCAGCATCAGATGGTGACGCTCGCCTTTGGGGCCGTACTCGATGCCTGAGAGGTGACCGTGAAGCCTACGCAGCGCCCCGGCGCCCAGCATCTCGGCGTACGCGCCCAGAGCCAGCTCCCATTCGCGACGGCTGTTCATCGAGCCGTCTCCCGCCCGGGCATGCAGATGGGAGAAATCGAGGCACGGCTCCACGCCAGGCACCTCGCGGGCAAGGATCAGCACATCGGCTAGCGAGCCAAGCATGGCAGACTTTCCCATGGTCTCGGGGCGCAGGGTCACGGGATTTCCGGCGTCACGCAGCTCTGCCACGCACCCGCGCAGGCGCTCGGTGGCGAGCGGCAGAACGTCAGCCGGGTCTCGGCCGAAATACGACCCCGGATGGAAGACGATGTCCGTGGCGCCAGCGAGGTTGCCGTAGTGAGCGGCATCCATCAGCCGTTTGCGGCTTTTCGGCCATTCCTCATCGTGGGCGTTTAAGTTGATGAAGTACGGGGCGTGCACGCTTAGGTGCACCCCGGCCTCTGCGGCAGCGTAGCGGATTCCTGCGCAGGTCGTCTCCTTCACCCGAACCGACTGTACCCAGGCAAGCTCGTACGCGCGCAACCCCAGCGTGGCCAGGTGCTCCACCGCGCCCGCCGAGCCGCCGGGCTTCTTGGGTGTCGAGGCCGGAGCACCGACAGTCCCGAACGCGAATCCTTCAGTGCTCACGGTCTGCATCGGCTTCCTCACGCTCGACCTGTTGTGTCGGTGTTGGCTGGAGTGGGCAGCGCGCCGGAGAGCAGTTGTGCTCGGCGCCGTGCGGCGGCATCTTCTGCGGGTCAGGAGACTGCGGCGTCCTTGCGAAGCGACCCTGTCTTTGGCGTCGGTTCGCGAGGGATCGAAAAGGCGAAGGTCGCCCCTTGCCCTGGAGGGCTGGTCACCCAGATTCGCCCGCCGTGCTGCTCAACAACCGTCTTCGCCAGGGCCAGCCCGAGGCCGGTGCCTTCGACCGGGTTGTTCGGGTCCCGCACCGTCGCCCGGCCGCGGAACAGGTGCTCGAACACGCGTGGCAGTTCGTCTTCTGAGATGCCGGGGCCATTGTCGCCGACGTTGACGGTCACCTGTTCGTCGTCCCAACTGACGCTGATGCGGATGGTCCCTTGGGGGTCGGTGTACTTGATGGCATTGCTGAGCAGGTTACTCATCACCGAATTGAGTCGGCTTGGGTCGCCGATGATCAGCAGCGACTCACCGGGCGGTTCGTAAATTACCTTGTGCTTGCGCGCCTCCGCCAGCGGCCGCAGATCCTCGATCGCCCGGCGGATCAAGTCGTTCACCTGGCAGGGCTCGCTGGCCAGATTGGCCGTGGACTCCACGCGGATGGTCTCCAGCAAACCGGTGATCAGGTTGGTCATGCTGTCGGTGGCGCGCTGCATCATGCTGAGCGCCTTGCGCTGCTGGTCGCTGAGTGGGGCGTCGTTGAGCAGATCCGCTCCGAGCCGGATGGCGTTGAGCGGGTTCTTCAGGTCGTGGGCGGCCGTGCCCAAGAGCTGAGAGCGCATGCGGTCGATCTGCTTCAGCGCGGTGATGTCCTGCATCACCGCCACGCGGCCAACGTCGGTTACCTCGCTGACAGTGGCGTACATCACGCGCTCGGTGGGAGTGGTGATCTCCATTGTTGCCGGCAGATCGCTGTCGCCTCGCATCAGCAGCTCGCCCAAGGGGTGACCGACGAAGACCTCCCAGGCCGGACGTCCGAGGGCGCGTTCGGCATTGATGCGGAAGGACTGGCTGGCGGCCTTGTTGACCAGGATGATGCGCCCGGCGCGGTCAGTGAGCACCACTGCGTCGGCCGTCTCGACCAGGGTCGCCTCCAGCCTGCGGCGCTCCTCGGCCACGCGCTGGAACAGGTTGGCATTGTCCAGGGCGATGGCGGCCCAGGAGGCGACCGAAGACAGCACCTGTTGGTCCGCCTCGGTGAAGGAACCCATCGGGTGATTGATGGCCTCGATGACGCCCAGCACTTCCCCGCGTGTCTCGAGGGGAACACACAGGATCGAGCTGGTGAGCAAACCGGTCTGGCCATCAATCGCGCTCTGGTAGAGCGGGTTGGTGCGGACGTCGTTCACAATCAGCGGTTGCCGATTGCGCGTGACCCAGCCGGCGATGCCCTCCTCCAGCCGGAAGGCGACGTCGCGGATGCGCAGCTCTGCGCCGCCGCTGGCTTTGAGCACCAACTTCTCGCCGGGTTCGTCCAGCAGAAAGAGCACGCAAGCCTCGGCCTGGATAAGGCGCTGGGCGTTGCGCATGCCATTCTCCAGCGCGGTTTCCAGCTCAAGGGTGGAGGTGAGGTCACGGCCGATCTCAGCCAGCACCAGCAGCTGGTCGGCACGCGAGGTCGCCTCGCCAAAGTGGATGGCATCCTGCAGGCCGACGGCGCCGATGCTCAGGATCGCCTGAGCGAGCTCCATCTCCTGGTCGTTGATCTGTCGCCCCAGCTGCTGGTAGAGCAGGCGCACCAGCCCCAGCGCCTGATTGCTGGTGGTGAGGGGGAAAATGGCCGCGGCCTCAACCCCTTCCGCCTGGAGCATGCTCAGGTCACGCGCGGAGCCAACCGCCGGGGTCTGGCTGAGAGTGGCCGGGCGCAGATGCTCGAGCACCTGGCGATGCAACGGATAGTCGGGTGCCGCTTCGACCGTCTCGGTCTGCACGTTGTGCTGAAGGCCCTTCCCCAGCCGCGGCCGAAAGCGCACCGTGCGCGACCGCCCATCGGTGAGCAGCGTGATCTCGCAGCAATCGGCCGAGGTGGCGCGCAGTAGGTGGGTGGCAGTCTGACGAACGACCTCATCTCGATCTCGGGTGCTGGTGATGGCGTTGGTCGCCTGGTAGAGCAAGGTCAGCTTGTGCAGCAGGTAGCTCTGGCCGGCGCTCTGTCGCGCGAAAGCCAGGATTTCCGCCGCGCGCGCTGCCAGCACATCGAGCGTGGACAGCGCTTCGGGGGTGAACGGCTTGCCGGAATCCGTCCCGACGAAGAGCAGACCGATGGATTGCCCGGCGGAAACACAGGGAGCGCAAGCAACCGATCCGGGCGCGAGCGGAAGGCCCAGGCTGGTGCCGCCGTCACCGGAGGCAGCTGAGCGTCGTGTGCGCAGGGCACTGCGAAGCACGGGGTGTTCCGCCGAGGCCGAGATCCGCCCCAGGTTTGAAAGGCTCACCCCCTGGGCGAAGCGCGGCCCGAAGCCGGCGCTGGCTTCTTCGAATTCATACAGCGCCGCGCGCGGTGTGCCGAGCAGGGAACACGCTGTTTCCAGCACGCCGGCCAGTGCCTGAGCAGGATTGTAGATGTCGAAGCTGGCGGTTGCCGCCCGATAGAGGGTGTCCGGATGCAGATGAGTGGGATCGGTCATCGAATGGATACTTCCGGGTGGGCCATAGGGTGTGAACAGCCTGGATTATGTCACAGATGCGCGCGTGGCACAAACACCCGGAGGGTCTAGGACCTTGCGGAAAAACGTGTAGACCTCACCCCCTGACCCCCTCTCCGAGGACGGCGCACGGGTACGCCATGAATCGTGGCGGAGAGGGGGAACAAGATCTTGGGGGGTGGGGGGAGCCAAGCTCCCCCCACCCCCCAGGAATATCGACCCCTTCCCCTGCGGGACGCGTGTGAGTCGCGGATGTCGGCTCATGCAGGGGGAGGAGCTAGGGGAGAGGGTTGGACGATCACACGGTGTCTTTCAGCAGCCTGCTCATGCCGAGCGGGGCACCGTCGCCTGCTCAGGCGCCCAACAGGCGGTCGAGCAGCGGAGGTCCGAGGATCAGCAGCCCGATCACCGCTGCCGCAGCCGACGCCACCAGCACAGCCGCGGCGCCCACGTCCTTGCCAATCCGCGCCACCGGGTGCAGATCGGGGCTGGCCAGGTCGACGGCAGCTTCCAAGGCGGTGTTGACGAACTCGGCCGACCAGACCAGGCCGATGGCCAGGACCAGCAGCGCCCACTCGGTTCGGGCAAGGCCGAGCCAGGCTGCCAGCCCCAAGACGCAGGCTGTGGCGAGGGCATGCAGCCAAGCATTGCCCTGGGTGCGGAGCACGTACCGCAGGCCGGAGAACGCGTAACGGAACGAGCGCAGCCGTGAGCGGGGACGGGGGTCAGCGTCAGGACGCAGCATGGCGGGCGAGCTTCGCCTTCTTCAGATCACGCGAGATCTCTGTCTGAACCGACCACATCTGACGCCGGCGAGTGGGCGTATCGTGGTCGAGGCCGAGCAGGTGCAAGACTCCGTGGACGACCAGCAGCCGGAGTTCCTCCGCCGGATCGCGGCGATACCGGGCGGCTTGTTTCAAGGCGACCGGAACGCACAGCGCGAGATCCCCGAAGTAGCGGCCGGTCGCATCTGCCGCGCCTTCGCCGGCCGGGAAGGCGAGGACATCCGTGGGCCGGTCGGCGCCAAGGAAGGTGCGGTTCAGCTGCTGCATGTGAGCGATCCCAGTGAGCAGCACAGTCAGGCTTCCGGCTCCCGCCCGTTGGTGCTGCAGGGCAGCCCGTGCGGCGCGCGCCAATCCGCGGCGGTAGGCGCCCAGGCCCGGCTCGGCATAGACTGCCACCGAGTGCTTCATGGATCCGAGCTGCCAGCTTCCAGGCCTGCCACTGCGCCGCCATTGCCGTTGCCGTTCGCATCGGGGTAGCGGATGCGCGGGTGGTACATGCTGCGCAGGCTACTCACGAACGATCGCCGGATGTTGTCGAGATCACGCAGCGTCAGCTCAGTTCGATCGAGCTGCCCCTTGGACAGCCGGTCCTCGACGACCCACCGCACCAGCTCTTCGATCCCCTCTTCGTTCTCCGGGGCGTCGGCGCGCGCCTTGGCCTCGACCCCGTCGGCCAGCATCAGGATCGCCGATTCGCGCGTGCGCGGGCGTGGGCCGGGGTACACGAAATCCCGCCGGTTGATCCGCTCGGCATCCCCGCCGGCCGCCTCGAGGGCGCTCTGAAGCTGGTAGGTGGCTTCGAGCGTTCCGTGATGCTCGGGGATGAAGGCCGCGATCCGGCTCGGCAGGTGGTGCTTGTGCGCCAGCTCCAGGCCGTCGGCAACATGCGACACGATCAAGCTGGCGCTGGTGGTCGGATCCAGCTGCTCGTGGATGTTCTGGCCGGGCACCTGGTTCTCGATGAAGAACTGCGGGCGCAGGGATTTGCCGGCATCGTGGTAGAGCGCCCCAACGCGCACCAGCAGGGCGTTGGCGCCCACGGCGCGCGCAGCTTGCTCGGCGAGATTGGCGACCTGCAAGCTGTGTTGATAGGTCCCCGGCGCATTGCGCAGGATGAACTGCAGCAGCGGGTGATCCGGTCGGGAAAGCTCGATCAATTGCAGGTTCGAGGTCCCGCCCAGCAGACTGCCGGCAAGCAGAACAAACCCGAAGGCCAGGCTGGCGGAGAGCAGGCCCGTCAACACCCCGGCGATGATCAGCGTCGACTTGCCCACCAGATCGGTCATCGGGTCGGCGAAACGGAAGAGAACGATCACCGCAATTGCCCCCAGCGAACCCGCCAGGCCTGCCCACAGAAAGGCGCTGATGCGCTCGGCGCGGCCGATGACCAGCGAGGCGATGCATCCGGATAGCGCCATGTACAGACCGAGCTCCAGGCCGCGCGGCGCGAGATACCCCGCGACCGCGCCGATCGCCAGCGAGGAGAGCACGCCCATCCCGGGTGAGAGCAGCACGGTCAATACGATAGGCACGGCGGCTGCCGGAAAGATGTAGGGCAGCACGGTGTGCTCCGGGACCATCGCCTGCAGGGTCAATGCCGTCAGCACAAACGCCAAGCTTACGACGACGGCCAGCCGGGCTGAGGTAACCTGCCGGCGGTGGGAGCGGTAGAGATACAAGCCGATGGTGCAGCCGAGCAGGGTGACCAGCAGCCCGCGCAACGCGATCTCCTGCCAGCGGTCGGGCGGCTGGATCAATCCGAAGGCCTGCAGGACTTCCACATCGATCGGTCGGACAACCTGACCGCGGGCGACAACTGTCTCACCCGCAGCAAAACCCAGCGTGACGGGTTCGACCTGCTGGCGGGCGGCATCCTGAGCCTCAAGGGTCAACTGCTCATTGAAGAGTGCGTTGGGCGCCACAAAGGCCGACGCCAAGTTGGTGACCAGCTCGGCCTGCGTCTCGGGCAGGCTGATACTGACCAGCGCCGGGACGGCACGTCTGGCGGCATTGAGCGAGCCTTCGCGAATCTCGGCTCGCATCACCTGCTCGAGCACGGCCAGCGCTTCCAGCCGGACCGCCTGCCAGCGCGCATCTGCCAGCTGAAGAATCTGCTGCGCCTCCTCGGGCGCAAGCCGGATGTCGGACAGGGCAGCCAGGTCGGCGAGCTTCTCCTCCGGGGCTGCGAACTCGTCCCCCCGCACCGCGTCGATGTAGTCCAAGGTGCTGCGCAGGCGCTGGATCTGCGCGCGGGCAACCTGGCCATCGGGCGGATCGAACACCGGCTCCACCGCTTGGGCAGCCATCTGCCGCGCTTCTTCGGTGCGGAGCTCACTGGCATAAGCCAGTGCAAACGGCGCCTGGACATCTTGCAGGACGACCTGGCCCACTTCCACCGCCACGCCGGTCGAGCGCTGGTTAATCGGGAGTGAGAGCGCAGCGGTGGCCCCGACCAGTCCCAGCAAGAAGATCACGCCCAGCCGCGCCGCACCCCACGCTGACCGGATCCGCTCGCGCATGGGACGTCTGGGTTGAGGGGAAGAGTCCATGGGCCTGCTAAGGGGAGGTCAGAAGCTTCCGTACAAGTTCGCTGACGGCTTTCCCGTCAGCCCTGCCCTGCACGCGCGGCATCAGTACTTTCATGACCTTGCCCTGCTCCGCCGGAGTGGAGGCGTCCGTTTCCTCAATCGCCTGGCGTGCCAGGAGGGTCAATTCCTCCTCGCTGAGCGGCGTGGGTAGGTAGGACCGTAGCACGGCCAGCTCGGCCTGGGAGGCCTCGACCAGATCCGGGCGGGCGGCGCGTTCGGAATCTTGAATCGTCTCGTTGCGCGCCTTGACCTCTTTCTGCAGGACGCCGATCATCGCTGCCTCATCGAGCTCACCCCGCTTCTCGACTTCGGCCAGCTTGACCGCTGAGAGGACCATGCGCAGCGTCCGCTTGCGCACGTCGTCGCCGCTGCGCATGGAGTCCTTGAGATCGGCTTCCAGTTGAGTCCGTGAGGGCATGCGCCCATTATACCGAGGACGGCGGCGCCGGGGAAGGTGGGTGGATGGACTCCAGGCAGGCGAGACCGCTCCCTTCTGTCGCTTACGCAGGGGCAGGCAAGCGCTCGGTGATGATCGCGGCTAGGCTTCTGCTCCCCCATCCGCCCGCACCTCATCGCCTCGCGGAGAGGCACAAGGGCAGATCGGGGCCAGGAGCTAGCGTTGGCTCTGGTTCAGCCGGCAGCCGAAGCCGTCCAGGAAGACGCTCATGGTGCGGGTGGTAGCTCGGCCTGGCGCACGGCGAAGTTGTCGAACGCAACGCGCGTGCCAGGAAGCTCATACGTGCCGGCGATCAAGCCCACATCTCCTTCGGTGAATGCGACGTCGCTGGCCTGCCGCACCGGGACGCCATTGATGCTGAGCGTGAGCCGCGTCCCGCTGCATTCTGCGCGCAGGTGGTTGGTCGATCGGCCGAGGAGGATCGAGTCGGAAGGTAGCATCGCCGCGTCGTTGAACATCTGCTCTTCGCCGCCGATGCGCCGACCGATGCCAGCGAAACCGTCGGCGGATACCAGGAAGAAGTAGAAGTTGTCTGGATCGTGATACCGGCAAATCAATCCCAGGGCGTTGTTGTCCGGGCCATCCATGACCGTTGTGTCTACTTCCATGACCACGTTCTCGAAGCGCAGCCCCGGCCTGGCCCAGGCGATGCGATCGGGCTCAAAGACCGCGATCTGGTAGGAGTCGCCGGCGTAATCGGTTTCGACGCTTGCGTCGCGGTAGCGATCCCAGCCACTCGAGGCGCGGGAGAAGTCGTCCTGGAACAGGAGCGTGCCGGGCTGAGCCACCGACAGGAGTCCAGAACAGCCGGCGAGCAATGCAGCCAGGCCGGTGGAAACACAGACCGCGAGCGGAGCATAGGACTTGGGGCGAGACTTGATGGACGAATGCATGGGTGCAGGCCGCATTCTAGCATGACCTTCGGCGAGGTGGTCGGTGGCTGTTGGGAGGCGGCCTGCAAGATCGCCCTGCCCGAATTGGAGTGCGCGATCTCAGCCGGCCAATGTCTCCAGCGAGCGTCGAGCAAGTTCGGCGTACGGTCCCTCGGGATCGATCCGCAGCACAGACTCGAAGGCGGCGCGTGCCCCGGCGGGGTCCTCCAGCGATAGCCGCGCCAGTCCCAGGTGGTAGTGGGAGGCAGGCGAACCCGGGTCGAGCCGGATCGAAGTGCGCAGCAACCGGTCTGCCAGCCGCACCTCGCCTTCCAGAAGATGGGCCTGCCCGAGCAGCGCCCATCCTTCGGCGGCCGCCGGGTCCAGCACGAGGGCGTTTCGGGCGGCAGGGAGGGCCAACCCGGCGGGGTCCACGCCGTGATCGAGCGAAAACTGCGCCAGCAGCCGCCAGTACGCCGGATCGGTTCTGGCGGCCTCCGCTGCCAGGCGATACCCGCGCGCCGCCTGCGGCAAGTCCCCGGCGGAGAGCTGCGTCGCACCCATCTCGGCCAGTAGGGCAGGACTCCCGGGTTCAAGCTCGAGTGCGGCCTCCAGTACGGGAATGGCGGAGAAAGGAGCACCGCCTTGGCGCAAGGCCATCGCCTCCAGAAGGTAAGCCAGCACTACATCGGGTGATTGGAGCCGGAGCGTACGCAATCGATCCACCGCCTGCGGATCCACAGGGGAAAGGGAAAACGCCAGGTAGGCTTGTGCCCCGAGGTCGCTCGGCTGGAGTTCGGCAGCGCGCTGGAAGGCAAGCGTAGCCAGCTGGAAGCGCCCATGCTGCAAGAAGACCTGACCCGACCGCATGGCCAACTCGAAGCTGCTCGCTCCGGAAGACGTGCGCTGCATCGCTTCCAGGTCGGTCAGCATAGGATCGTCGGCCCCGGCGGCACGCGCTTCGAGGACTGCCGCCAGGGCGGTCCCAGGTTGCAGCGCAGCGCTGAGAACCGCCCTGAGCTGCAGCCCCTCCGCATCGGCGGTGGCGAGGCTCGCCGAGGCCTCGAGCTCAGCCAGCGCCCGCGCGTTCTCTCCGTCGGCGATCAGCGCCTGCGCGCGGAGCAGGTGCAAGCGGCTCGAGTCCTGGCAGGTCGCGGGGATAGGCTTGACCGCGGCGAGTCCACCGGCCCCTGCCAGCGCCTCCAGCCTCAGGCACTCCAGATCCCCGGCGCCCGGATCGGCCGTCAGGGCCTGTTCGATGTGGAACACCGCAGCCGCCGGTTGGTGCGCCGCGAGAGCGGCGTTCGCCGCTGGCCGGTGCAGCATCGTCAGCGAAGGTTCAAGGCGCAGGACCGAGTCCAGCGCACTCAGGGCCCCCGGCGCATCGCCCTGCGCCAGGGAAGTGCTCGCCTGAGAAAGCTGCTCTCTCAACTGCAAGGGAGCGGCATTGGGAGAAAGCCCGGCCAGGATCGCTGCTGCCAAGAGCAACAGCAGGCCGCGCAGCACAGCGGGACTCAAGCGGGGCTCCATCATCCTTCCAACCCAGGATTATAGCCAGAGCCTGGCCCCCGACGTGCCCGGGCTGAGTGCCGCGGCTCACCCTGAGGGAGTGACCTTCAACGGTTGAGTGTCGGAATCCCAGACGCTATAATCGGCGCAACCCCTGAGAGGCTGGATGGATTTCTCGCTGACGTCTGAGCAGCTGATGGTGCAGCGGACGGTGCGTGACTTCGCTCAGAAGGAAGCCGCCCCGCTGATCAAGGAGCTGGACCGGGACCAGCGCGCCGATTCCGGGCTGATCCAACGCATGGGCGCCCTGGGCTTGCTTGGGATCTGCCTTCCGGTTCGCTACGGCGGGCAGGGCCTGGACTACATCAGCCTTGGCCTGGTGTGCGAGGAGTTGGAGTACGTCGACTCGAGCCTGCGCGTCGTGCTCTCTGTCCACCTGGGTCTCAACTCGCTGGGGCTGCTGCAGTGGGGAAGTGAGGATCAGAAACTCCGCTACCTGGTCCCCCAGGCGACTGGTGAGAAGTTGGCGGCCTTCGCCCTGACGGAGCCAGGCGCCGGCTCGGATGTAGCGGCGCTCGCCTCAACGGCCAGGCCGGTGGCCGGCGGCTACCAGCTTCAGGGTGAGAAGACTTGGATCTCACTGGCCGGGCTGGCAGATCACGTGTTGTGGTTTGCCCGCACGTCGTCCGAAACAGCCGATCCCCACCAGGCGCTGACGGCATTCATCCTGGAAACCGATCGGCCGGGAGTCCAGCGCGGCGATCTGCACGGCAAGCTGGGCATCCGCGCCGGGTCCACCGGCTGGCTGGCATGTGACCAGGTCTTTGTGCCCACGGAGAACCGGCTGGGGGAGGAGGGCGAGGGGTTTCGCATCGCCATGGCCTGCCTGGACGGCGGCCGGTACACCGTGGCCGCTGGTTCGGCCGGCTTGATCCGTGCCTGCCGCGAGGCCAGCGTGCGCTATGCCCAGGAGCGCCGTGCGTTCGGCAAACCGCTGGCAGAAGTGCAACTGGTTGAGCAGAAGATCGCCGGCATGGCCCAGGCCTATGAGATTGCCCGTCTGCTCTACCTGCAGGCGGGGTGGATGAAGAACCAAGGGCTGCGCAACACGCGCGAGACCTCGATGGCCAAATGGTATGCCACCGAGGCCGCCTTCGCCTGCGCTTCACAGGCCGTCCAGGTGCACGGCGCCTACGGCTACAGCGATGAGTACGATGTCGAGCGCTTCCTCCGGAACGCTCGGGGGGCGATGATCTACGAGGGGACCAGCGAGATCCACACGCTGATCCAGGCCGGATATGCTCTCGGCGCCCGGGCCGACGCGCCGCTGCGCCATGAGCTCCCGGCCTACGACCCGCTCGCATGGTCCGAACCGCGCTCGGACTGAGACTGACTCACCGGCCGGATGCGCTGCATCCGGAACGGAATCTACCAACCGCGTCGCCTCGCCACTGCGGGGCAGAGCAGAAGGGAGGGTGATTTGAACATCGTCGTTTGCGTGAAACAGACTCCCGATACTGCGGCCACAGTCACGGTGCAGGACGGGAAGGTCTCCTGGGGGGACGCCCCGCTCGTGATCAACCCCTGGGATGAGTTCGCCGTCGAGCAGGCGCTGCGAACCAAGGAGGCGCACGGGGGCAAGGTGACCGCCCTCAGCATGGGCCCCGAGGTTGCCAAGGAAGCGCTCAAGCATGCGCTGGCAATGGGTTGCGACGAGGCGGTCCTGGTCAGTGACCCAGCGATCAGCGCACCGGATTCGCTGGTGGTCTCCACAGTGCTGGCGGCGGCGATCGCCAAGCTGGGGGAGGTCGACCTGGTGTTCTTTGGGCGGCAAGCAGTTGACAGCGACACCGGCCTGACTGGGGCGCAAGTTGCGCGCCGTTTAGGGTGGCCATCCCTGAGCCTGGTGGCGGCGGTGACGGCGCTCGACCCCGCCGCCAAGAGCATCAGCGTGGCACGCCTGCTGGACGAGGGACGCCAGGAAGTGAAGGCGCCACTGCCGGCGGTGGTCAGCGTGACCAAGGAAATCTGCGAGCCGCGCTACCCGTCGTTCATGGGCATTCGCAAGGCCTCGAAGGCGCCGATCCCAGTCTGGTCGTTGGCGGAAATTGGGATCTCGTCCGCGCCGCAGTCGGTGTTGACCTGGCCCGAGGTGTTCGCTCCGCCCAAGACCGAGACCCAGTGCGAGATCATCCCCGGAGACTCGGCGGCGGCCAAGGCTGCCGCTCTCGCCGCGCGACTGATCGAGGAGAAGGTGATCTGATGGCCGCCAAAGTCTTCGTCTACCTCGATCACTTCAACGGCCAGATCTTGCCGGCTTCGCTGGAAACTGTTGGTGCCGCCAAGACCGCCGCCGCCGCTGTGGGCAGCCCATTGGCGGCGCTGGTGTTGGGCCCGGAGGCCCAGTCGGTTGCGACGCAGGCCATTCAGCACGGTGCGGATGAGGCCTGGGTGGCGGACACCGCCGAGCTCAAGGAGTTCCGCCCGGAAGCCTATGCCACGGTGGTCTCCAAGGCCCTCAAGGACGCCGGCGCGGAGGTGTTCATGCTCCCCGCCACCTCGCGGGCCCGCGAGCTGGCGGCGATGGTGGCGGTCGATCTCGCCACTGGCGTGGCGCCGGATGTAGTCGCCTTCGAAGTCAAGGACGGCAAACTGCTGGCCACACGCCCGGTGTACGCCGGCAGACTGATGACCAAGGTGGTGATGCCGCAGGCGCTTCCCCAGATCCTGCTGATCCGCGGGCGGGTGTTCCCGCGTCCCGAACCGGATGCCGCTCGGTCGGGCCCGATCAACAAGCTCGATGCGGCGGTTGGTGTCGTGAAGTCTGAGGTCCTCGGCTATAAAGCCAGTGACGGCGGTGTCAGCCTGACCGACGCAGCGGTGATCGTCAGCGGTGGGCGTGGGTTGTCGAACAACCCGGCGCTCACGCCGCCGGCGGAGATCACGGACGAGCGCGAGAAGGAGATCTGGCGCGCGCAGAAGGGCTTTGAGTTGGTGCGCCAGCTGGCGAGTGTGCTGGGTGGGGCCGTGGGGGCCAGCCGCGCCGCAGTCGATGCTGGCTATGTCCCTTACGCCTACCAGGTCGGGCAGACCGGGAAGGTCGTTTCGCCGGATCTGTACATCGCCTGTGGCGTCTCCGGTGCGATTCAGCATCTGGCGGGAATGCGCACCTCGAAGACGATCGTCGCCATCAACAAGGATGCCGAGGCGCCGATCTTCAAGGTGGCCCGCTTCGGGGTCGTCGGCGACTTGTATGAGGTGCTACCGGCGCTGGCCAAGGAGCTCGGCTCCCAGCTCGGCAAGTAGCGCTCTGCTCGAACACGGTGAAACCCGGCGTGCCCGGCCGCTTGCGGCCGGGCACGTTCGAGTCGGCGCGAGCACGACCCTCGCGGTTTCACCACCTTGGAGTGAGCCGGGGGATCAGTCAACCGGAAGGACGCG
>Ga0209254_10002271_pt1 | contig 17424 bp, 15 predicted proteins | sample FrelakmetDIP11DI_FD_187148 | JGI IMG/M metagenome (GOLD analysis project Ga0209254, IMG submission 187148) | Freshwater lake sediment microbial communities from the University of Notre Dame, USA, for methane emissions studies - DIP11 DI (SPAdes)... | ecosystem: Environmental > Aquatic >... | reverse complement strand
TCATGACCGGGCGCGTGGCTGTGCGCCAGCCCCACGCCGATGTTGAAGACACCGTTCGGACAAGGAAAGATCCAGCCATATCCCTTGGCGAGTTGTTTGTGCCACAACACCTCGAGGGCCGTGATGCGCCCGACCATGCCCGGGTTGCGCACATAGCCGCGCAAAGCGATGCCACTGGGCGTGCGCCGCTCGCACACCTCCGCGGCGATCAGGGCTTGGGGGACAGCCCCGGTGGCAAGGATCACCCACTGGGCGTGGACCTCGCGCAGCACGTCTCCGCACTTGAGCCGCGCGCCATAGACACGCTGGCCATCGACGAGGGGCGCCTCGAAGCGCGCGGGCGCCAGCCACTGCGCTCCGGCTCCCAGCGCCGCCCGGCGCAGAATGTCGTCGAGCTGCGCGCGCGGCAGCACGGCCACGCGGCCGGGCACGTCGACCCGCCCTCCTTGCGGACCAATGCAGGCCACGTGTGTGGCGCGCTGGGCCACCCGCATCACCTCTTGATAGACGCCCAGGCGTCCGAAGGCGTTCAGAGCATCCGGGATCAGGCCGTCGCCGCAGACCTTGTCGCGGGGAAACGCGAACTGGTCGGCCAGGACCACCTTGAAGCCGGCGCGCGCGAGTTGTTGTGCACAGGCGCTGCCGGCAGGGCCAGCGCCAATGACGAGCACGTCGCAGGAGGATGGGGGTTCGAGCAAGGTCACCAGGACAGCGATATGAAGCAGCGCATTCTAGGCAGTGCCACTCGACCGGCGGCGCCAGCCGCTGGTTTGATGCCCATCAAACCAGCAGAGCGCAGCGCGGGCGACGATGGTGCATGAATGATCGTGTGAGAACCGCCATGTCCAACTTCCTGAGCCCGGGCCAGCGTGCGCTGTTGCAGCAGTTGTTGCAAATGCGCCAGCACGAACTCGATCGCCGCGTGGCGTTGCGATCCGGCGGGGCGGGTCGTACCGAACAGGCGCGAGAGATGCTTCAGCAAGACGGTGATGACGCGCCGCAGCGCGACGCCGATCGCGAGATCGACTTGGCCCGTGCCGATCGGGAAGTCGAGGAACTCGGTGCCGTCAGCAATGCGCTGGCCCACCTGCACGATGCGAACTTCGGGCTGTGCGTCGATTGCGGCGACGCCATACCTTTCGAGCGCCTCAAGCTCGAACCTTGGGCCACGCGCTGCGTGGCGTGTGAGGCCAAGCGCGAGCGCCGGGGCGGCGCACTTACACCACGCTCGACGATTTGACCTTCAAGCGCCAGGCATGCAGGAGTGGCTCGGTGTAGCCGCTCGGCTGCTCCTTGCCCTTGAAAACCAGGTCGCAGGCCGCGCGGTAGGCGGCCGACGTGGTGAAGCGCCCGGCCATCGGCTGGTACTGCAGGTCGTCGGCGTTCTGCCCATCGACCACCGCGGCCATGCGCTCGAAGGTCGCGCGGACTTGCTTCTCGCTGGCGATGCCGTGATGCAGCCAGTTGGCGATGTGCTGGGATGAGATGCGCAGCGTGGCGCGGTCTTCCATCAGGCCGATGTCATGGATGTCGGGCACCTTCGAACAGCCGATTCCCTGGTCGATCCAGCGCACCACGTAGCCGAGGATGCCCTGGGCGTTGTTGTCCAGCTCCTGCTGGATCTCGGCGGGTGACCATTTTGGCTGCCTGACCACCGGGATCGTCAGCAGGCGCGTCAGCAGCGACTCGCGTTCAGCCTCGACATCGATCGCCTCCATCTGCTGCTGCACCGCGAACACGTCGACCTGGTGGTAGTGCAGGGCGTGCAGCGTGGCGGCGGTCGGGCTGGGTACCCAGGCGGTGTTGGCGCCGGCCTGCGGGTGGGCGATCTTCTGCGCCAGCATCGCCGCCATCAGGTCGGGCATGGCCCACATGCCCTTGCCGATCTGGGCTTTGCCGCGCAGGCCGCACTCCAGGCCGACCAGCACGTTGCTGCGTTCGTAGGCCTGGATCCAGGCGCTGGCCTTCATGTCGCCCTTTCTCAGCATCGGGCCGGCCAGCATGGCGGTGTGCATCTCGTCGCCGGTGCGATCGAGAAACCCGGTGTTGATGAAGGCCACGCGCCCGTCGGCTGCGGCGATGCAGGCCTTGAGGTTCACGCTGGTGCGCCGCTCCTCGTCCATGATGCCGAGCTTGACGGTGTTGGGCGGCAGGCCGAGCATCTGTTCGACACGGGCGAACAGTTCGCTGGCGAAGGCGACCTCGGCGGGGCCGTGCATCTTCGGCTTGACGATGTAGACCGAGCCGCTGCGGCTGTTGCGGATGTCGCCATGCGCACGCTTGAGGTCATGCAGCGCGATCGTGGTCGTGACCACGGCGTCGAGAATGCCTTCGGGGATCTCGCGCCCCCCGCCCCACAAGATCGCGGGATGGTTCATCAGGTGGCCGACGTTGCGCACGAACAGCAGCGACCGGCCGTGCAGTGCGACGTCTTCGCCATTGGCGCCCGTGTATTCGCGGTCGCGGTTGAGGCGGCGGGTGAAGGTCTGGCCACCCTTGCGCACCTCTGCGGTCAGCGTGCCCTCGAGAATGCCGAGCCAGTTGCCATAGGCCTGGACCTTGTCGTCGGCATCGACCACCGCCACAGAGTCTTCCAGGTCGAGGATGGTCGACAGTGCCGCTTCGAGCACGAGGTCGCTGACGCCGGCGGGGTCGACCGCCCCGATCGGCGCCGTGCGGTCGATGCGCAGGTCCAGGTGCAGACCATGGTGCGCCAGCAGAATTGCCGCAGGCGTCGACGTCTCGCCCTGGAAGCCGACAAACTGGGCCGGCCGTGCCAGCCCGGTGACACTGCCGTCCTTCAGCGTGACGAGCAGCTTGCCGGCATCGACGCGATAGGCGGTCGAGTCGACGTGCGAGCCGCGTTGCAGCGGTACCGTGCGGTCGAGCACGTGGCGCGCGTATTCGATCACCTTGGCGCCACGCACCGGGTTGTAGCCGCGGCCCTTTTCGGCGCCGCCGGCCTCGGCGATCACATCGGTGCCGTAGAGCGCGTCGTACAGCGATCCCCAGCGGGCGTTGGCGGCGTTGAGCACATAGCGCGCATTGGTGATCGGCACGACCAATTGCGGGCCAGCCTGCAGCGCGAGCTCGGCATCGACATTCTTCGTCGTCGCCTTCACGCGCGCCGGCACCGGGACCAGGTAGCCGATACCCTCGAGGAAGGCGCGGTAGGCGCGCATGTCGGTGATCGGCCCGGGGTGCGCCGCGTGCCAGGCATCGAGATCGGCTTGCAGTCGATCGCGCTCGGCCAGCATGGCGGCATTCTTCGGCGCGAGGTCGTGCACCAGGGCGTCGAAGCCCTGCCAGAAGGCGGCGGCCTCGACGCCCGTGCCGGGCAGGACCTGCTCTTCGACGAATCGGTGCAGTGCGGTGGCGACTTGCAGGCGGTGGGCTGGGGTGCGAGGGGTTGTGCGGACGGTCATCGGGCGGCTGGCTGTTGAAGTCAATCGGGAAAGAAACTCAAGACATCGCGCAGGCTGCTGCCGGTGCGGGAGGGGGTCGTGTCGAGCTGTTCGAGCGGCAATCCGGCGCGGTTGACCCACAAGGTCGTGTAGCCGAACCAGGTGGCCCCGATGGCGTCCCAACCATTGCTCGACACGAGCAGGATTTCATGGGCCGGCATCTTCAGCGCCTGCGGCCCAAGCGCGTAAGCCGCGGGGTCGGTCTTGAAGCGCTGCACACCGTGAACTGAGAGCACATGCGTCAACAGCTCGGTCAGGCCAGCGCTCTTCACGGCCACGCCGAGCATTTGTGGATCGCCGTTGGACAGGATGCCGGCAACGACGCCGCGCCGATTCAACTCGACCAGCACCTCGCGGTTTTCGGGGAACGCGCTGAGGTGGCGGTACTGGTTCATCAGCCGCTCTTCGGCGACTTCATTGAGCGGCAGGGTCAGCCGCGCTGCGGCGTAGCGCAAACCCGCGCGCGTGACCTCCCAAAACGGCTTGTAGCGGCCGCTCATCGTCAACAGGCGCGTGTAGTCGATCTGCTTTTCGCGCCACAGCAGCGCCAAGCGCTCGCCATGGCCGGGGAACAGTTGCTCGGCGAGCAGGCCAACGCTGTAGACGTCGAACAGCGTGCCGTAGGCGTCGAACAACACGGCGCGTGGTGCGACAGGGCTGCTTTGCATGTGAGCAATCTATTCGCTACACGGGCCGGCATTAAGTGCCATAAACGGCAGGGATTGATGACTTCGATGCAAAATCAGCCGCCATGGACAAGCTCAAGCAGATCGAGTCCTTCGCCTCGGTGGCGGCCCGAGGCAGCCTCACCGCGGCCGCCAATGCCGAGGGCGTGGCCCCGGCGGTGATCGGGCGGCGCATCGACGCGCTCGAGGAGCGGTTGGGCGTGAAGCTGCTGGTGCGCACGACCCGGCGCATCACCCTGACACATGAAGGCAGCGCCTTCCTCGACGATTGCCAGCGTGTCATCGCCGACCTGGCCAATGCCGAGGCCAGCGTCAGCGCGGGTGGCGTGAAGGCGAGTGGTTACTTGCGCATCACCGCTCCGGCCGGCTTTGGCCGACGGCATGTGGCGCCGATGGTGCCGAAATTCCTGGCCCAGCACCCAGAAGTGCACATCTCTCTGAACCTGTCGGACCGGGTCGTCGACATCGTCAACGAGGGTTTCGATTGCGCTGTACGGGTTGGCGACTTGCCTGATTCGAGCCTGGTCAGCGTGCGCCTGGCCGACAACCGGCGGCTGTGCGTGGCAGCGCCGTCCTATCTGAAGCGCGCCGGCACGCCCAAGTCGCCGGCGGAGTTGCAACGCCACGAGTGCCTGACCCTGAGCTCCGATGCCAGCCAGACCCGCGGCTGGGCCTTCAGCGTCGACGGCGCGGTGACCCACCTGCGCCCCAACGGGCGCCTCGATTGCAGCGACGGCCAGGTGCTGCACGACTGGTGCGTTCAGGGTCTGGGCATTGCCTGGCGCAGCACCTGGGAGGTCGACGAAGAGATCGCCGCCGGCCACCTGGTCAGCTTGCTCGATGACTTCGCCGCGCCGGCGAACGGGATCTTTGCCGTGTTCCCGCAGCGCAAGCACCTGCCCCTGCGCGTGCGGCTGTGGATCGACTTCCTGAAGCACAGTTGGGGCGACGCCACCTACTGGACCTGAAAGCCGGGGCCCCGGCGATGGCCTGGCCCCTCGATCACCACCGGGGCAGGGCCGTGAAAGTCAAACCTATTTGCTGTCGGCCACGCACTTCTTGATGTGGCTGCTGCGTGCAGCGCCGGACAGCTTCTTGTCATCGGCCGATTTCTCGCAAGCCGGGCTGGTGGCTGCGGCGGCCGGGTCGGCCGACAGGCAGTCTTTCATGAACGCCTTGCGCGGTTCGCCTTCAAGCTTCTTCTCGCCAGCGACCTTGTTGCAGGTGGTCATCTTGGTCTGCTGCGCTGTCGGCTGCTTGTCGGCCGCCGGCGCCGAGGCCGCAGGGCTGGCTGCCAATGAGGAGCCCGCCAGGGCCGCGAGCGCCAAGGCGATGGCGCTGATTGTCATTTTCATGATTTCACTTTCGTTCTGGGTCATCGGGCACGATTGCCGCGCCGGATTGAAGCAGACCTTGCTGTTCCCGGCAAGGCTGGCTGCCAACGTCCCGATGGCGCCGTTAGCGGACAGGATCTGCCCCGGGTACGCTGCTCAGAGGATGCGCCGCGGGTGATCGAGCGACTCGTGGGCGGCGTGAAGCCGGCGCACCAAGACCTTGATGAACGCATCGTCGAACCGGTGTCGCGTGCCGGGCGACAACTGGCCCAGCGTTTCCGGCGTGAACGCCACGGTCGTGCAAGGCTTGGAGACGATCACGTCAGCGCGGTGCAAGCGCAGATCCTCGCTCGGTGCCAGGTAGGCCATTTCGCCGACGGAGGTGCCGCGGCCGAGCCTTGCCACCTTGCGCCCTTCGCGGAATACCTCGACCTCGCCTTGCGCCAGGATGTGGAAGCTGCCGCCGGCCTGGCCTTTCTTGTACAAAGCGTGGCCGAATCCGAAGCGCTGCCACTTGGCGCGGTGAACCACCTCCCACAATTCGACGTCCCCGAAATCGGTGAAGAAGTCCAGTTGGCGCAACATATTGAAGCGCTCGGAGTCGAGAACGCCCTGTAATTGTCCCCGCGGCAACTCCCGCCGCGCCACCAGGCCGGACAAGGACTGCGCAAACTCGTCCCAGCTCGCCGGACGATCGCCGGGCTGCTTGGCCAGCGCGCTTCGGATCAGCGCATCCAGGCTGGCTGGCACGCCATTGCGCAGGGAGGTCAACGGCGCCGGAGCTTCGTTGAACACCTGGTGCATCAAGGCCGGCTGGCTGGGGCCCGCGAAAGGCGGGCGGCCGGCGACCAGGTGATAGAGCACGGCGCCCAACGAATAGATGTCTGCGCCGCAGTCGAGCGTGCTGCCATCGAGCTGCTCCGGCGACATGTAGGCCAGTGAACCGACGCGGTGGATCTGCGTGCGCTCGGCGTCCAGCTGGAAGACGCTGCCGAAGTCGCTGATCTTGACGTCGGCCACCTGATCGCGATCCATCACGGCCAGCAGGTTGGCTGGCTTGACATCGCGGTGAATCAAGCCTTGTCGATAGACATAGCCCAGCGCCATTGCGCACTTGAACCCAATCTCGACAATTTGCTCCAGTGGCAGCAGCGCATCCGGGCGGCAGAAACTGCGCATCGTGGTACCGGGCACATATTCCATCACCAAGTGCGGCCGGACCGGGTCGGCCACGGCGTCGAAGATCTGCACCACGTTCGGGTGCGACAACCGACCCACCAACGCGGCCTCCACGGCGAAAAACCGTTCGTAGAAGTGCGCACCCATGCTGCCGCCCGCGCTGGCAGCGTCGGGGCCTCGCACGCACTTGACGGCCACGTCGCGGGCATGGAAGTCGTCGCGGGCGAGGAACACCTCGCTGGTCGCGCCTTCGCCGAGGCGACCAAGCACGCGGTACTTGCCGATGTGGCTGGGCAGTCTGGGCGGCCGCGAAGCGACATTGCTCATGGCGTGGCGAGTGGGCAGGCGAAGGAGGGCTTTGGAGATTGTTGAACGCGGCTCGGAACCTCGAGCGTGATGTTCGCCACGTTCGACCCGCGCCGCCGCGACAAGTGCGAGGTGAATGGCCGCCAATTCTTCGCCGTCGGTGCGCCCGCAACGTAACCGAAGTCGCTGGCGCTGGCTCGGCAGGAGCGACGCAGGTGGGTACGTAGAATCCTGGCCATGATTCATGCCCAGCAAGAGCTGCTCGACGCGCTGCGCCGGGCCGCCGCCGAGACGGCACCCGGGCACGGTTTGGTCCTGGCCTTCGAGTCCCCCAAGCAAGCTGCGCACGGCGACCTGGCCATCACGGCCGCGATGCAGATGGCCCGAGCGTCCAAGAGCAATCCACGCGCGCTTGCCGAGCAGCTGGTGGCGGCCTTGCGGCGGCAGCCGGCGGTGGATCGCTGGGTGGCCGCACTCGAGATTGCGGGTCCGGGCTTCATCAACCTGCGGCTGTCGGCGGCAGCCAAGCAGGCCGTGGTTGCCGAGGTCCTGCGTGGCGGGCCGCGCTTCGGCTTTCAGGCGGCCAACGGCCAACGGGTGCTGGTCGAGTTCGTCTCGGCCAACCCGACCGGTCCGCTGCACCTGGGCCACGCGCGCCAGGCCGCTCTCGGGGACGCGCTGTGCAGCCTGTTCGAAACGCAGGGCTGGCACGCCACGCGTGAGTTCTATTACAACGACGCCGGGGTACAGATTGCCACTTTGGCGGCTTCGGTCAAGGCCCGGCTCGATGGCTTGAGGCCAGGTGACTCGGGTTGGCCCGAGGCGGCCTACAACGGCGACTACATCGCCGACATCGCCGCTGATTTCACAGCGCGCAAGACGGTCAAGGCCGACGACCGCGAGTTCACGGCGTCCGGAAATTCGAACGACCTCGACGGCATTCGCCAGTTCGCCGTGGCCTACCTGCGGCATGAACAAGACCTGGACCTGCAGGCCTTCGGCCTGCGCTTCGACAGCTACTTTCTCGAGTCGAGCCTTTACGTCAGCGGCAAGGTGCAGAGCGCCGTTGCACGGCTGGTGGCCTCAGGCAAGACCTACGAGAGCGACGGCGCAATGTGGTTGCGCACAACGGACTACGGCGACGACAAGGATCGCGTCATGCGCAAGTCCGACGGCTCGTACACCTACTTTGTGGGAGATGTGGCCTACCACCTCGACAAGTTCGCACGCGGCTACGCCAAGTGCATCAACTACCAGGGCACCGATCACCACGGCACGATTGCCCGTGTGCGCGCCGGCTTGCAGGCCGCCGGCATGGGCGTGCCACAGGGCTTTCCGGACTACGTGCTGCACAAGATGGTCGCCGTGATGCGCGGGGGCCAGGAAGTCAAACTTTCCAAGCGCGCAGGCAGCTACGTCACGCTGCGCGACCTGATCGACTGGACCAGCCGCGATGCAGTGCGCTTCTTCCTGATCAGCCGCAAGGCCGACACCGAGTACACCTTCGATGTCGACGTGGCGCTGGCGCAGAACGATGAGAACCCGGTGTTCTACGTGCAGTACGCGCATGCGCGAATCTGCTCGGTGATGGCGCAATTTCGTGAACGATTGGGCCACGAGGCCGGTGACGCCGTGCTCCTCGAGCAGGCCGATGCGTCGCTGCTGACCGCGCCGACCGAAACTGCGCTGATGCTCGAACTCGCCGCCTACCCGACGACGCTGCAGCGCGCCACGGCTGGCCTGGCGCCGCACGATGTGGCGTTCTACCTGCGCGGGCTTGCCGCGGCATTCCACAGCTACTACGCCGCCGAGCGCTTTCTGGTCGACGACCCGGCCCTGGCGCGAGCACGTTTGGCCTTGTTGGCCGCAACCGCACAGGTTCTGCGCAACGCGCTGGCGGTACTCGGCGTCTCGGCGCCCGAACGCATGGACCGCGAAGTACCCACTCCCGGACTGGAGACCCACGCATGACATCGCAACGCGGCGGCTTCGCCCTCGGACTGATCGTGGGCCTGCTGAGTGGTCTGGTCCTGGCGCTGGGCGTGGCGCTGTACGTGACCAAGGTGCCCGTGCCCTTCATCAACAAGGTGCCGCAGCGCACGGCCGAGCAAGACGCTGCCGAGGCCGAGCGCAACAAGAGCTGGGACCCGAATGCGCCACTGACCAGCAAGCCGGCGGTCAAGTCCGCCGCACCGTCGCCGACGCCTTCAGCGCCGCAGCCGGCCAACCCGGCCGCTGCCAACGCAACGCGCGTGCCTGCGCCAGCCGGGGCCGCGGCTGCCGTGCCAGCGCCCAAGCCGGCCGTTGCCAGCGCATCCACGGCCAGTGCGGCGGTGGTCAAGTCCACCAAACCCGGGACTGACGCGTTTACCTATTTCGTCCAGGTCGGGGCCTATGCCCGGCCTGAGGACGCCGAACAGCAGCGCGCCCGCGTCGGCCTGATGGGCATGAGCGCAAAGATCACCGAGCGCGAACAATCCGGCCGCACGGTCTATCGTGTGCGGCTAGGCCCGTTCGATCGCAAAGACGCCGCCGACGCGGCGCAGGAACGATTGGCCGGCAGCGGTGTCGAAGCGGCGCTCGTCCGAGTCGAGCGATGACCCCAATTGAAATTGAACCAGCCCCAATGAAGGACCAGACGACCATGATCAAGCGCCGTGACTTCTCCCTGATCGCCGCAGCCACCGCCCTCGGTGTCGGCACTGCCGCCAAGGCGCAGGGAGCCACGCCGGTCGAAGGCCGTGACTACGTGCGCCTCAACACGCCGGTGGCGGTGCCCGCAGGCGGCAAGATCGATGTGATCGAGTTCTTCTCCTACGGCTGCCCGCACTGCTATTCGTTCCAGCCGTTGATCGAACAGTGGATCCTGCGGCTGCCGCCCGATGTCGCGTTCCGCCGCGTGCCGGCCTCTTTCAACCCGACGTTCGAGGGCTACGCGAAGCTCTTCTACGCGCTCGAGGCGGCCGGCCAGGTCGAGACCCTGCACAGACGCGTGTTTGCCGCGATCCATGTCCAGCGCCAGCGGCTGGACAAGGAGGCCGACATCGCGGCCTTCGTCAGCGCCAATGGCGGCGATGGCGCCAAGGTGGTCGAAGCCCTCAAGTCCTTCAGCGTGTCGACCAAGCTGCGCCAGTCCAAGCAGGCCTTCGAGGCCTACAAGATCGATGGCGTACCCGCGCTGGGCATCCATGGCCGCTGGTTCACGTCGGGCTCGCTGACCGGCGGCAACGACAAAGCGCTGGTGGTGGCCGATCACCTGATTCGCCAAGCGCGCAAGCCCGGGTAATCGACGACCCCCGGACCCTGGGGCGGCGCCCGCGAGAGGCCAGCTCCGGCCGCTTGGCAGCGGCCCGCCGCTGGCCCGAGGTCAGGTCCATCGTGTCGCGCTTGTGCACGATTTCACTCTCGGGCTGCATGGCACCGCAGGCTTGTCGCTAGAATGGTCTGCAAGTTCTGTGCCGCCATGAAATTCCGCTGCGTCCTCGCTTACCTGCTCTGTGCGGCCGCGCTGGCTTCGGCACACGCCGAGAAGGCCGACCGCGGCAAGCCACTGACGCTCGAGGCCGACCAGCCCGGCACCGTGGACCTGCTCAAGCAGGTCGCCGTCTTCAGCGGCAATGTCGTCGTTGCGCAAGGCACGATGTCCATCCGGGCCGATCGCGTGGAAGTCCGTGAACGCCCTGATGGCCACCGCAGCGCAACGGCATTCGGCAGCATCGGCAAGCCGGCGGCCTTTCGGCAGAAGCGCGACGGCGTCGATGAAACCATCGAAGGCTACGCCGACCGCATCGAGTACGACAGCCGCGGCGACGTGGTGCGCTTCATCGGCAACGCCCAGGTCAGGCGCCTGCGCGGCGCGACGCCGGCCGACGAGGTCACCGGCAGCGTCATCACCTACGACAACGGCAACGAGACCTTCAGCGTGCAGGGCGCCGCGGTCGCGCCTGGCGCGGCATCGACGCCGGGCAACGGCCGCGTACGCGTCGTCATCACCCCCAAGCCAGACCCTGCCTCTTCGCCGTCCGTGGAGCCCAGACGATGAACAGCGCGCCGTCATCGCTGCCGCCCAACACCAAAGGGGCCAGCCGCCTCGAAGCGAGCGGCCTGCAGAAGCGCTATGGCGCGCGCACGGTGGTCAAGGACGTTCATCTGGCGGTGGCTGCCGGTGAAGTGGTCGGCCTGCTCGGCCCCAATGGTGCGGGCAAGACCACCACCTTCTACATGGTCGTCGGGTTGCTGCGCGCCGATGCCGGTGAAATCACGATCGACGGTGCGTCGGTAGAGCACAGGCCGATCCACCAGCGCTCGCGCCTGGGCCTGTCGTACCTGCCGCAGGAGGCCTCGATCTTTCGCAAGCTGACGGTCGAAGAGAACATCCGCGCCGTGCTCGAGCTGCAAATCGGGCCCAACGGCAAACCGTTGCCCAGGGCGCGCATCGAGCAGCTGCTCGACGGCCTGCTGACCGACCTGTCGATCGAGAAACTGCGCGCCAGCCCGGCGCCGGCGCTGTCGGGCGGCGAGCGCCGCCGCGTCGAGATCGCCCGCGCGCTGGCCACGCAGCCGCGCTTCATCCTGCTCGACGAACCCTTTGCCGGCATCGACCCCATCGCCGTGATCGAGATCCAGCGGATCATCGGCTTCCTCAAGTCGCGCGGCATCGGTGTGCTGATCACCGACCACAACGTGCGCGAGACGCTCGGCATCTGCGATCGCGCCTACATCATCAGTGAAGGTCGTGTGCTGGCCGAAGGCACGCCGCACGAGATCGTCGAGAACCCGGACGTGCGCAAGGTCTATCTCGGCGAGCACTTCCGCATGTGAGGATGTCGTGAAGCCGTCACTGCAGGTTCGCCTGTCGCAGCACCTGGCGCTTACGCCGCAGCTGCAGCAGTCGATTCGGTTGCTGCAGCTGTCAACGCTCGAGCTGCATCAGGAAATCGAGCAGATGCTCGAACAGAACCCCTTCCTCGAAACCGAGGAAGACGCGGTGCCCGCGTTCGAGCAGTCGCTGGAGCGGCCGCCGGCCAGTGCTGCCGCGAGTTCCGAGCGGGAGGACGTCGAGGCGCGCAACGAGTCAGGCAACGATGCCGCCAGCGACGAGCCGGCCGGCATCGATGGCGCCGAGATGGCTACCGCCGCAAGCGACGATTGGGAAAATGGCACGGAGCGCGAGGACTTCGACGGCATCCGCGAAACGCCTTCGAGTGCATCGTCCGCCACGGGCGACGAGGACTTCGAGCCGCAGGAGCGCAACACCGGCAGCCAGACCTTGCAGGACCATTTGCGCGCGCAAATGGCCGGCATGCGCCTGAGCGCGGAAGACTTCGCGGCACTCAACGTGCTGATCGAGTCGCTCGACGGCGATGGCTACCTTGCCGACAGCCTCGAAGACATAACCGCGCATCTCGCGGAGGGCGACGATGCCAGTCGCCAAGCCCTGCTCGAGCGCCTGCAATGTGCGCTGAAATGGCTGCAGAGCCTGGAGCCGCTGGGGGTCGGAGCGCGCGATCTGCCCGAGTGCCTGACACTGCAACTGCGCGCGATGCCGCGCTGCGAAGCCCAGGCCATTGCCATCATCGTCTGCAAGCAGCACCTCGACCTGCTGGCGCGGCGCGACCTGAAGAAGTTGTTGGCCGTCACCGGCGCCGACGAAGAGCTGCTCAAGGCGGCGCAGGCGCTGATCGTGTCTTGCGAGCCCAAGCCCGGGCGGCCGTTCACGAAAGCCGAGGCCAACATCGTCGTGCCCGACGTCATCGTGCAGAAGTCGGGTCGCGGCTGGAAGGTGGTGCTCAACCCCGATGTGATGCCCAAGCTGCGCATCAACGACTTTTATGCGCAAGCCATCAAGGGCCAACGCAATGGCGCCGGCGCACCGATGTCGGCGCGACTTCAGGAGGCGCGCTGGTTCATGAAGAACATCCAGCAACGCTTCGACACCATCGCGCGCGTGTCGCAGGCCATCGTCGAACGGCAGAAGGGATTCTTCAGCCACGGCGCAATTGCGATGAAACCGCTGGTGCTGCGCGAGATCGCTGACGAGCTCGGCCTGCACGAGAGCACGATCTCGCGTGTGACCACGGCCAAGTACATGGCCTCGCCAATGGGCACCTTCGAGTTGAAGTACTTTTTCGGCAGCGGCCTGGCCACCGAGGCAGGCGGCAACGCGTCGAGCACGGCGGTGCGCGCACTGATCAAGCAACTGGTGGCAGCGGAGCCGGCCGACAAGCCGCTGTCGGACAACCAGTTGGCCGAGATGCTGGCCGAGCAGGGCATCACGGTGGCGCGGCGTACCGTCGCCAAGTACCGGGAAGCACTGAAGATTGCGCCAGCCAACCTGCGCAAGGCGATGTGACATGAGCGCCGGGTCGAGTGATGCCCGTTGACATGTTCCTGCCCTGCGCGGCCGGCGCCGAAGCGCTGCTGGCCGACGAGTGCAAGCGCGTGTTGGGTGTCAAGGCGAGGATGCTCGTGGCACGTGGCGGCGTCACGGTCGAAGGCAACGAGCGAGCCGCGATGGCGCTGAACCTGGAGAGCCGCCTCGCTCAACGTGTGTTGTGGCCGCTGGCCCACGGGGCGTATCGCCATGAGCAAGACATCTACGACCTGGCTCGCGATGTACGCTGGCCCGACTGGATCACGCCGCAGCAGACCCTGCGCGTCGACACGACGGCTCAGCGCTCGCCATTGCGCAGCCTGAACTTCGCCACCCTGCGGGTAAAGGACGCGGTTTGCGACACGCTGCGCGAGGTCAGCGGCGAGCGGCCGAGTGTCGACACCCATTCACCCGACCTGCCACTGGCGCTGCACCTCACGCCCACGCACGCCACCTTGTATGTCGATACGTCGGGCGAGCCCCTGTTCAAGCGCGGCTGGCGTGACGCACGCGCCGCAGGGCGCGACGTGACGGGTGAAGCGCCGTTGAAAGAGACGCTGGCCGCCGCGATGCTGGCCGCTGCTGGCTGGCAGGGCCGCGCCGAAGACGGCGCCCTGCTCGACCCCTGCTGCGGTGCGGGCACGATTGCCATCGAAGCCGCACAAATGGCCTGCGGCATCGCGCCCGGCCTCGAACGCCGCTTTGCCTTCGAGCGCCTGGCGCCGTGGCGCGATCTGCTCGCCAGTTGGCAGGACTTACGGGAGGCTGCGCGTTCGCGCATTCACGCCAGCGCTGTTCCCATCTTTGCCGGCGACGTGAGCTTTCGCATGACTGACTTCGCCACGCGCAATGCCGCGCGCGCCGGCGTCGCACGGGCGATCGAGTTCAAGACCGCCGATGCGCTGCAACGCCTGCCCCCCGCCGAGCGTGGTGTCCTGGTGCTCAACCCACCCTACGGTGAGCGCATCGGCGCGAAGGGGCATGGCCGGCCTGCGTCGACCGCGACCCCGGGGGCCACCGCACGCGAAGACTTCGCTGGCGGCGGCACGCCCGCGGCGTTCTTTGCCGACCTTGCGGGCCACTGGAAGCGCAACTACGCCGGCTGGACCGCCTGGGTGCTGAGCCCGGAGATGAAGCTGCCGTCGCTGATGCGCCTGAAAGAGAGCCAACGCGTACCGATGTGGAACGGTCCGATCGAGTGCCGGCTATTCCGCTTCGATATGGTCGCCGGCTCGGCGCGAGGCTGAAATCTTCTTGCGGGCAGCCTGCATCTGAACTCAGCGTGCGCGTTGTCCAGCAGGCACGACGACGATCGAGCCGACCCATCACCCCCTCCAGGGGGTCACGAGTCGTGCTGAACTCTCGGCACCGAAGGCAAGTCTCGCAAGCCGCGCAAGCCCGCTATGACGCCGTGCCCAGCGCGACTGCCGCCAGCGCAGCCAGCGGCGCGGTGTCTGCACGCAGCACGCGCGGACCCAGCGACACGGCCACAAAGCCGCGGCCACGGGCCAGGTCCTCCTCGTTGTCGCTGAGGCCGCCTTCCGGGCCACTGAGCAGGGTCAGCGCGGCGCCGAGCCGCTGCAACGATTGCACCCACGGCGTCGCGTCGCGCCAGCCGAGCAGCCACCGCGCCTCGGCCCCGCCCGCCGGCGCCAGCGTGGCCAGCCAGTCGTCAAAGTGGCGCACCGGGTGAATCATCGGGATGCGGTTGCGCCCGCACTGCTCGCATGCAGCCACCGCGATGGCTTGCCAATGGGCTTGGCGGCGTTGGCCCCGCTCACCGGCCAGGCGAAGCACTGACCGCTCGGTCATCAGCGGCTGGATGGCCACCGCACCGAGCTCGGTGGCCTTTTCCACCAGCGCGTCCATGCGGTCGTTGGCGGGCATCGCCAATGCCAAGGTGACTGCGATCGGTGCCTCGCACTCGCGCGCGCCATGGGCCAGCAACTGCACCTGCACACCGCTGCGGTCCATTGCGGTGATCTGCGCCGACCATTCGCCGCCACTGCCGTCGAAGAGCGTGACTGGCTCGCCTGGTTGCAGGCGCAATACCTGCGCGTGCCGCGCGGCCCGTGTCGGCAGGTCCATGCTGCCAGTGGCGGCGATGCGGTGGTCGACGAACAGGCGCGGTGGCATCGAGTCGGCGGGGTGGGGATGGCGGATCAGAGCCGCGGCAACGTCGCGCGCACGATGTCGCGTGAGAACTCCGCTGCGACCTCGTCGATGAAGCGGGGAAAGTCGACATGCGCCGCATCGTCGGCGCGGTCCGACACCGTGCGTACCACGCCGAAAGGCCGGCCGAAGTCGGCGCACACCTGGGCCACGGCAGCGCCTTCCATCTCGACGGCGAGTGCGTCGGGCAAGGCAGCGCGCAGCGCGTCACTCTCGGCGGCAGTGGCGACGAAGCGGTCCCCGCTGATCACCAGCCCACTGTGCAGACGCGGCGCTTCGATGCCGAAGCGTGCCAGTGCGGCGTGTGGTGCCTGCAGCACGCGGCTGCAACCGGCGGCCAGGGCATCGCAGATGACGGCATCGGCAGGGAAGTGGGAGCGACCGGTGAGCGGTATCTCGTAGCGCGGGAACAGCGGCGAGGCGTCCATGTCGTGCTGCAGCAGAGTGCGTGCAATGACCACGTCGCCGACACGCACGGTGGCTCCCAGGCCGCCCGCCACGCCGGTCAGCAGCAACGCACGGACGTCAAGGCCATCGAGGAGCACGGCCGCGGTGGTGGCCGCCGCAACCTTGCCGATGCCGCACAGCACCAGCACCACACCATGACCATCGATGCATCCGATGTGGCACTCGCGGCCGGCGCGGCGTTCGACCCGCTCGCCGCGCAGCAAGGGCAACAGCGCACGCAACTCCTCGTGCATGGCGCTGACGATGGCGATTCGACTCATGACACTCGGACGCTGCAGACAAGCACGGCCCGATGATCGCATCCGGCCGTGCCCGCGATGCCGCGCGATCTACTTCGAACCGTCGCGAAGCTCGCGTCGCAAGATCTTGCCCACCGGCGACTTTGGCAGGTCGGTGCGGAACTCGATCACGCGTGGCCGCTTGTAGCCCGTCAGGTTGGCTTCGCACCAGGCTTTCACGTCAGCGGCGCTGAGCTTGTCGTCCTTCTTGACGATCACCACCTTGACCGCTTCGCCGGCCTTCTCGTCGGGCACCCCGAATGCGGCGCACTCGAGCACACCGGGCATCTGCCCGATCACGTCCTCGATCTCGTTCGGGTAGACATTGAAGCCCGAGACCAGGATCATGTCCTTCTTGCGATCGACGATTCTGAAGTAGCCGCGCGCGTCGACCGTGCCGATGTCGCCGGTGCGAAAGAAGCCGTCGGCGGTCATCACCTTGCCGGTTTCGTCGGGCCGCTGCCAGTAGCCGGCCATGACCTGCGGGCCGCGAATGGCAATCTCACCCGGTGTGCCCAGTGGCACCTCGTGGCCGTCGTCGTCGAGCAGCGCCAACTCGGTGTTGGGCATCGGCAGGCCGATGGTGCCGCTGTACGTCGCGCTGTCGACCGGGTTACAGGTTGCCGACGGCGAGGTCTCGCTCAAGCCGTAGCCTTCGATGATCGGGCAGCCGGTCTTGTCGAGCCACAGCTTGGCGGTGGCGCTCTGCACCGCCATGCCGCCGCCGATGCTGATCTTCAGCGAGCTCCAGTCGACCTTGTCGAAGTCCGGGTGGTGGACCATCGCGTTGAACAGCGTGTTGACCGCCGGGAAGCTGTGGAAGCGCTGCTGCGACAAGGCCTTCATCACCGCCGGGATGTCGCGCGGGTTGGCAATCAACAGGTTGCAACCACCCATGTGCATGCCCAGCATCATGTTCGTGTTGAAGCCGAAGATGTGGTACAGCGGCAGCGCGCAGACGGTCACGATCTGCTCGCCGGGCGGTATCTTCTTCAATGCCGGCTGGTACCAGGCCTCGGCCTGCAGGATGTTGGCGACCAGGCAGCGGTGCAGCAGCACGGCGCCCTTGCTGACGCCCGTCGTCCCGCCGGTGTACTGCAGCACTGCGATGTCGTCGGGCCCGACGGTCGGCGCGGTGTAGGCCTTGCCACGGCCCAACGCCAC
>Ga0209254_10002270_pt1 | contig 17432 bp, 11 predicted proteins | sample FrelakmetDIP11DI_FD_187148 | JGI IMG/M metagenome (GOLD analysis project Ga0209254, IMG submission 187148) | Freshwater lake sediment microbial communities from the University of Notre Dame, USA, for methane emissions studies - DIP11 DI (SPAdes)... | ecosystem: Environmental > Aquatic >... | reverse complement strand
CGCGAAGCACGGGGTCCGTTTCAAACCCCACCACCGCCGGCATGAGCCGGATGTTTCAGTTTACTACTGCCATTCCCATCGACAAACGGAGCCCTCTTGCGACTCCATCGCCGTCACGCCTGGATGAGCCGGCAAGAAAAAGCCCGGCCACCTTACGGAGACCGGGCAACCTGGCATTCCCGATTCAACTTCGATTTATGGACTGACGTGTCACCGCATCAGGTGCCAATCTTGCCGCCGTCGTTCTTGGTGATGACGATGGTGGCCGAACGCGGCCGCTTGCCGGCGCCGTAGCCGGCGTTGCTGGGCCACTGGCTGGTGTACTTGGTCGGGTCGGCGATGTCAGCCATCGCAGTCGTCTCGCCAGGATGCTGAATATTGACAAAGATCGCCTTGCCATCGGGGGTTTCGCAAAGCCCGGTGATCTCACAGGCCTTGGCTCCCACCAGGAAACGCTTGAGCGCCGTGCCGGGCGCCTTACCCACGTGGGTGTCCACGGCCAGCGTGCTGCCATCCGCCTTGGTATAGCTCAGCGTCTTCTTGCCGCCGTCACCCACGGTACCCGGCATCGCCGCCAGCATCATGCAGTTGGTGACATCGGTGTAGGCGCCGTCGTCGGTCTGGATCCACATCACGCCGGTCGAAGGGCTGAACACCAGGCCGTCGGGGCTGGAGAAGTCGTTGTCGCTGGTGAGGTTCGACAAATTGACCTTGCTGGCATCGGCATCGGACTGGGCGCCAAAAGCGTACACGTCCCAGGTGAAGCTGGTGGCGGCCGAACCGGCAGCGACCTCCTTCATGCGAAGGATGTGGCCGTTCGGGTTGCCGTTCTGGGCGGTGGCACCCTTCATGTCGGTGTAGACGCGCGGATTGGCGCTGTCGGGCGCGAGCTGGGTGCTGCCGGTGGGCTCGACGCGGCGATTGCTGTTGTTGGTCAGCGTGACATAGATCTCGCCGTTGGCCGGGTTGACGGCGCACCACTCGGGCCGGTCCATCTTGGTAGCGCCGACGGCGTCACCGGCGAGGCGCGAATTCACGCACACGTCGGCCTGGTCGGCAAACGCGTAGCCGGCATAGCCAGCAATCGTGGGGTTGGCGATCGACAGCTCCACCCACTGGCCCGAACCGTCGCTGTTGAACTTCGCCACGTACAGCTTGCCGCTGTCGAGGTACTTGTCGCCGGTGGCCATGGCGCTGATGGGGCTGGCGTCGGCAGCGTCCCAGTTGGCGGCGCTGACGAACTTGTAGAAGTACTCGTTGCGCGCGTCGTCGCCCATGTACACCGCCAGCGGTTTGCCCGCGACGGGAATGCTGAAGGCGGCGCTCTCATGCGCGTAGCGGCCCATGGCGGTGCGCTTTTTGGCGGTGCGGGTCTTGTCATAGGCGTCGATCTCGACGATGTAGCCCATGCCGTTCAACTCATTGCGGTAGTCATCACTGCCGTCGGTGCTGGTGCCCAGCTTGCTGTTGTTCCAGCGCAGGTACTTGTCCGCGCTGCCGCCCGTTTCCCAGCCGTGGCGCGACGCAGCGCCCTGGTTGCGGCCATAGCGCTTGAGCGCCGTGACGCTTTTGTCGTTGCCGCGCGCCACGTCGTCGGTGACATTGCGGAAGAAGTAGCCAGCCCAGTTTTCTTCACCGGTCAGAAAGCTGCCCCAGGGCGTCTTGCCGGTGCCGCAGTTGTTCAGCGTGCCGCGCGTGCGGGTGCCATCGATCGAATACTTGGTCACCATCAAGGCGTTACCACGCGCCGGGCCTGCGATCTCGATATCGGTGAGTGGCGTCAGGCGGAAGTTGAAAGGAGAATTCTGCACCGTGGCCCATTTGCCGCTGGTTTTTTTCACTTCGACGACAGAAACGCCGTGGATGGCAACTTCCTTGTCCACCTCAAGCGCCGGGCGTGGAAGGGTGCTGGTGCCGCCGTTGGCGTGCAAGAAGAAGGAGCTGCGCGTCTCGTCGGTGGTTGCCTCGTGGTTCATGGCGAGCAGGCCGCGCTCGGTGGCGCTGGTGGAAGGCTTGCCGCTGGCGTCCAGGCCGAACCATTCCATGCCGTCATGGTGATCCCCCGCACGGTTCTCAAAATCGGTGTCGGTGCCGTCGTTCTTGTACGCGGCGGTGGCTGCAGTCAGCGGATCGCCCAGGGCGTAGAGCACGCTGGCGGTGTAGCCGGCCGGCACCACCACGGTATCGGCCAGGCTCTTGGACACAGCGGTGAAGCCAAGCATCGTGGCGGCGGGCACCACGGGGACGGACGGTACGGAGGTTGCGGGCGGCGCGAGCGCAACGACCTCGTCGCTGCCGCCGCCACAGGCTGGCAGCCCAATGCCGGCCAGCATGGCCGTGCCGACCGTGCCCATGCTGCCACGCAGCAGGCCGCGCCGGCTCAGGCGGGTCTGCAACACCGAGTCAAAGCTCGGGTTGCCGCTGGTGTTGGAGTTTTCCTCGTTGAAATCAATGCGGTCGCTCATGGATCGGTCCTCAGGGTTCGGGGTTGGAAGAAACACCCCCGAACGTTAGTGAGCGACAGTGACACAGGCATGAAGTCTTCATGACATCACGATGAATCAACGGTGGAAAGCCCGTATGAATTCCCGTTTGTGCCCGGGCGCCTGGCTCAGTGTGCCAAAGCGGATTTCGGCCAAAGCACCCACAGCCTGAGCGGCTGCTTGAGCCGCCCGGCCAGCTCGCCGGCCTCCGGGCCCCAGCCGGCGAAGTAGTCGGCCCGCACCGCGCCCGTGATGGCGCTGCCGGTGTCCTGGGCCAGCACCAGGCGCTGCAGGTTCACCTGCGGTCCGCTGGAAGCCAGCCACACCGGCGTGCCGTAGGGGATGCTGCCGGGGTCCACGGCGATGGACCGGCCGGGGGTCAGGGGCACGCCTTGCGCGCCGCGCGGACCGAAGGCGGCGTCCAGCCCGTTGAGCGGCTCTTCGCGGAAAAACACAACGCGCGGATTGCTCCACAACAGCGCCTGGGTGCGCTGGGGGTTCTTCGCCAGCCAGGCCTTGATGCCGGGCCAGGAGGCATCGCGCGTTGCGCCCTGGTCCAGCAGCCAGCGTCCCACGCTCTGGTAAGGCTGGTCGTTGGTGGCGGCAAAGGCCAGGCGGACCAGGCGCACGCTGCCATCAGGCTCGGTCACGCGCACGCGCCCCGAACCCTGGATCTGCAACACCAGCGCGTCGATGGGGTCGGCCAGCCAGACGATCTCACGCCCGGCCAGCGCGGCGCGCGCCTCGGGCAGGGTGTCGATCTGCTGGCGGGAGTACCAGGGCTTGCGCGCGCCCAGGCCAGCCGGCGGGCGATACAGCGGCACCTGGAATCCCGCCTTCTCCACCCGTGAAGCCTCGAAAACCGGCTCGTAATAGCTGGTCAGCAACCCGTCGGTCTTGCCTGACAGGGGCTCCACGCGGTAGGGCTGCAGGCGCTCGCGCAGCCAGGCACGCTGCTCGTCGTTCGTGGCAAGGCTCATGCGTCGCACATCGCCACACAAAGGCGCCAGCGCCGGGCCCGGTCGCTCGCAGCTCTTGAGCCAGGCATTCCAGCCTTCATTCGAGGCATCGTCCTGAAAACCCGGCAATTCGGCCCAGCGCACAGGCACCCAACGGCTTTTCGGCTGGAGCAAGGCCGGCGGCAGGGGTGCAGAGTCGTCGCCGGCCAGCGTTGTCCCGGCGGCCGCGGGGGCATGCGGCGGCGAGGATGCGCAACTGGCCAGCATTCCTAAAATGGCCAGTCCAACAATGCGCCACAGGAGTCGTTTCATGGGTCTGATTTTGCTTGAAGCGCTGGGTGCACTGCTGCTGCTGGTGTTCATCGTGTGGTGGACGATGTTCGCGGGGCGAAAGCGCGGCGAACTGCCGGGCACCCCGGCGCCCGATGCCGCGGACGAAGCCCACCCCCCGGATTCAGGGAAAAAATAGCCCTTACCCAGCGTGAAATGGTCATTGCTTGCTGCGTTTAACGTAGCAAGTTGGCAAGTTCAACCGCCGACTTGACGTCCATCTTGTCGAACACCCGGGCGCGATGGACTTCCACCGTGCGCACGCTGATGTCAAGCTGATCGGCAATCAGCTTGTTGGCCAGACCCTCGATGACCAGGCGCATCACGTCGCGTTCGCGCTCGGTCAGCTCGGTCAGGCGGCTTTGCAGGCGCGCCTTCTGGACACGCGCCTCCAGCACCTGTGCGGAGCGTTCCAGCGCCTGTTCGATGCGATCAACCAGCGCATTGTCGGAGAAAGGCTTTTCACAAAAGTCGAAGGCGCCTCGCTTGACCGCATCCACCGCCGTGGGCACATCGGCGTGGCCGGTCAAAAAGATCACCGGCAAAACCTCGGCCAGGCCCCGCTCGATCAGGCGCTCGAACAAGGCCAGGCCGCTCATGCCGGGCATGCGCACGTCCAGCAGGAGGCATGCCGGCTGGGTGCCCAGGCGAGCGCCCGGGTCGCCGGCCATGCGCTCGAAGGCCTCGGCACTGTCAAAGGCCTGGCTCAGAAGGCGGCGCGTGCGCAACAGCCAGGCCAGCGCCTCGCGCACGCTGGCATCGTCATCGACGATGAAGACCAGGCCGTTCAGGACAGGTTGCATGAAATCATTCTATCGAGGCCGCGCGGATAGCGCAGCGTGCGGCCGTTCAGGCCGCCGGCCGGTCTGGTGCCGCCGGCAACGTGAAACGGAACACCGTACCCTGCGGCACCCGGGGCGTGAAGTCCAGGTACCCGCCGTGCTGTTCCACCACGGTGCGGCACAGGCTCAGGCCCAGCCCCATGCCCTCGGTCTTGGTGGTGTAGAAGGGAGTGAACAGCTGCCGGGCCACTTCGTCCGGGATGCCGGGGCCCCCGTCGACAACGGCGAACTCCAGCCAGCGGTTGCCTTCGGCGGAGGCGGCACGCCGCACCCGGAACAGCAATTCGCGCTCGCGCAGGCCGGGCAGGTCCATCGCCTGCATGGCATTGCGCGCAAGGTTGAGCAGCACCTGTTCGACCATGGTGCGGTCGCACAGCGCATCCGGCAGTCCTCCCTCAAGCTGCATCACCACGCGAACCTGCAGCTTGCGCGCCTGCAGCTGGACCAGCGGCATGATGTCGTCCAGCAACGCCTGCGCCGGCACCGCCTCGCGGGACTGGTCTCTGCGGCGCACGAAGTCGTGAACGCTCTTGATGACCTTGCCAGCCCGTTCGGCCTGTTCGGCGATGCGTCCCATCGCCATGTGGAGATCCGACAGGGTGTGTGGCATGGCCTGCGCGGGCTCGCCCTGCGCAAGCTCCAGCAGATTGATCGATCCGGTTGCATAGCTGGCGATGGCGGCCAGCGGCTGATTGAGCTCGTGGCTCAGCAGCGAGGCCATCTCGCCGACGGTGGCCAGGCGCGCGGTGGCCTGCAGGCGGTCCTGGCTGGCGCGTGAGAGTTCCTCGATCCGGCGCTGCTCGCTGATGTCGAGCAGGGCACTCATCCAGCCGGTCTGCTTGCCCAGCACGTTGATCAGGGGGGCTTCGATGATGAGCACCGGAAACCGGCTGCCGTCCTTGCGCATGAAAACGGATTCGACACCCTCGCGCGGTGAATTGCCCGCCAGCCGGAGCGCCTGACGTTGCTGGTATTCACCCGCCATCTCGGGTGGCCAGTAGGGCGCCGGCGTGCCGCGACCCAGCAACTCATCGGCCGAAAAACCGACCATCCGGCAAAACGACGGGTTGACATAAGTGGTGCGGCCCGCAAGGTCCCGCGCACGCAGGCCCGTCACCAGCGAGTCCTCCATGGCCTTGCGGAAAGCCAGCGCATCGGCCAGGTCGTGTTCGGCTCTCAGGCGGCGTCGCATGTCCTTGCCCAGCAGCACCAGCACCGAAACCAGGGCGATCGACATGGCCGTGACCAGCGCCGTGAGCACGTTGGGGAAAAGATCCGGGGCACCGCGCCAGCCATCCATGCGCAGCACCAGCGTGTTGCCGGGCAAGTCGAGCAACTGCTGCGCTGTGAACACGCGATTGCCCCGGCGCACGGTGCCATGCAATGCCAGGCGCGTGCCGTCTGGCTCGGTAAAAGACACCTCCTGGCTGCGGGTGTAGGACTTGGTGATCAGCTCCGAAAGCATGTCCTGCAGCGAGTACGTGGCGACAACGTAGCCGCTGAGCCGTCCGGCCGTGACCAGCGGCATGCACATCTCCATGACCTCCAAGCCGAGCCCGTCCGAAAGGGGCACGAAGTAGCTGCCGGAATAGGCGGCGCCATTGAACTTGCGCGCTGCGGCGCAGGCCAGCGCGACATCGGACTTGGCATTTTCGCGTCCCAGGCGGTCGAAAACGGGTGTCCGGTAAGGTGTGTCGACCTGCGCGAGCACAGCCAGGCCAGGGTCGCGCCACTCCAGTCGAACCCACTCCCGATGTTCATGGAGCAAGGCTGCGGCCTCGACCGTCCAGCTGCCCGGCGTGGGACTGCGTGCGTAAAGCGATTGCAGGCCCTGCACGTTGCGCGTGAGAGCGCCGCGGATATCACTGACCGCATCGCCTGTATCACGCTCCAGGGCGGTTTGAACCTGGCTGATCTCGTAGCGCACAGCGAGCCACACCAGCATGCCCAGCAGGGCCGCCACCAGCATGATGAGCAAGGCCCAAAGCGACCAGCGACGGTCTGCCGAAGTGAGCCGCAGCCATGTCGGAGTGCCGGGGGTTTTCACAGCCGGCGATGCGCAAGCGCGGGCAGCTGCGCGCGGCACTGCGCCACGCGCCGGGCATCCAGCTCAGCGACCACCACCGCTTCACCTTGCGGGCATTGCCCCAGGATCACACCCCAGGGGTCCACGATCATGGAATGGCCCCAGGTACGACGCCCGTTCTCGTGCAGGCCACCTTGAGCCGGGGCCACGATGCCGGTCAGGTTCTCAACGGCCCGCGCGCGCAGCAGCAGTTCCCAGTGCGCCTGCCCCGTGGTGTGCGTGAAGGCGCTGGGAACCAGCATGACGTCCGCCCCCTGCGTGGCGTAGTGGCGGTACAGCTCGGGGAAACGAAGGTCATAGCAAACGCTCATGCCGACGCGCCAGGTGTGCCCGTCGCGCGAAGGCAGCTCGAAGAGCACGGGCGCGGCGCCCGGATGGAGGACACGCGTCTCGTCGAAATTTTCGTCGCCACTGTCAAAACGGAACAGGTGCATCTTGTCGTAACGGGCGACGCAGCGACCGTCAGGCGCGAAGGCCAATGAGCTGTTGAATACCTGAGTACCGGGCGATGTCGCACATTCAATCGACAGTGGCACCGTGCCGCCAACGATCCAGAGCCCGAGTTCACGCGCCAATCCGGCCAGAAAGGTCTGCAGGGGCCCGGCACCAAACGCCTCCTGCACCCCCAGCTTGTCGGTATCGCGCCGACCCAGGAGGCAGAAATACTCAGGCAGCACGGCGAGTTCGGCGCCCTGTGCGGCGGCGTCCGCCAGCAGCGCACTGGCGCGGGCCAGGTTGTCGTCCACCCGGGTGGACGAGACCATCTGGATGGCTGCGACCTTCATGGTCTGGCTGCGGCCGGATTGTCCGGGGTGGCCTTGCGGGCGGTCACCCTGGTCACGCGTGGATCGGCCCAGCTGCCATCCACCCGAAACTCCTGGGTCGCCGCCTGTATCAGCGGCTGGCGCAGAACGAGTTGAGCCAGGAACGTGCCCAGGCCCAGGACCGGGTTGATCGCCGTGGCCACCAGTGAGGCGGTGAGGGCGTTGATCTCCGGCACGACAACGACCCGGATGTCCTGCGTCTCGCGCGCAATGTCGGCGCGTCCGTCCATCAGCACAGCCACGTTCACGCCCTTCATCTGCAAATTGTTGGTAGCGGCAATGCCCTGCTCGATCGTCACGTCACCGCGCACGAAATCAAAGGCAAAGCCCTCGCTGAACACGTCGCGGAAGTCCAGCGCCATTCGCCGGGGCAAAGACTGAAGGCTCAGCACGCCGAGCAGTTTGGCGAGGCCGGGGTCGGCCTTGAGGAACTGACCACTCTCGACGTTTACATTGAATTGCCCGCCAAGCGTCGGAAAGTCCGGCGACAAGGGTGAGCCGGCCCAGGCCACCTGGCCTTCAAGCTTGCCGGCACCGCGCCGGATCACGCCCTTCATGCCAAAGCGCTCCAGCAAGGCGCCGGAGTCACTCATGGCGAGCTTGAAATTCATCGTGGTGCGCCGCCGGTCATCGGCCGGGCGTTGAGACCGGGAGACCGTGCTTTCGCCCGGCGGCGGGCTCGCGACGGCCCAGTTGCCGGTCGCCGTGAATGAAGCCTCGGGCACGAGAACATTGAACTTGTTGAGGCGCCATTCGCGCACCCCGCCGTCCGAAGGGCCGGCACCGCCGCCCCGGTTGATGGCCTCGATCTCCACGCGCCCCAGCTTCTTGCCGCGAACCCCGAAATCCTCCACCACGATGTCCAGCGCCGGGATCGAGGCCGGCTGCTGCTCGAGCACGGCCTCGACCTGGGTGCCCGTCTCGGGTTCGATCGTGAGGTGGGCCAGGCGGGCGTAGACGCGGCCTGCGCCCGCCGGAGAGGGCTGGCGGTATTCCACGTAGCCATTGAGCTGGTCCGCGCTCACGTTGGCCCGCCAGGTCAGGTCATCCCGTCCGCCGCCGACGACCACCGAGCGGAAAAGGCGCCCGCCCACCGTCAGCTCCGCCGCCCGCACGGCCATCACCGTCGGCAGGTAGCCCAGCGCCGCCGGGCCCCTGGCGGCGGGTGCGACCGGGGCCGCGAGCGGTACGCCCGACGCCCTGGACAAAGCCGCCGCCCAGGCGTCGAAATTGACGCTTGCCAGGTTGATGTTGGCCACCACGCCCTCCGAGGGCATGGGTGCGGACTCGCCCGGCGCCAGGCCGACGGCGATGCTGCCCCGCAGTACCCGCGGCTCGGTCCCGGAGATATCCCGGACATAGGCCACTGCGAGGGAGTTGCCCAGATCCAGTCGCCACTGGTCTTTCAGTCCCTGCGCCCCGGAGGACCCTGTCGGGGCTGGATCCCCCATCAGAGTGTTTTCGAAGCGCAAGGGAAGCAATGCATCTGGCGCTTTTCTGAGTGGCACCGGCAAGTCCAGACCCAGGCCCTGAAGATTGCTCGAAACCGTCAGCTCCGGCACCCCCCGGCGGAAGCCCAGAACGCCCGAGTAGGTCGTGCCGCCCGTGGCGCTTTGCGCAAGCCGCGCGACAAATCCGAGCTCCGGTGCCTGACGCAGGCCTTCGGCCGTGATGCTGCCTTGGGCTCGCAAGACCACCGAAGCTTCGTCCCCGGCCAGGGGAGCGGCCGTCGGGAGGCGGCTGCCGCCGTCCAGTTTCAGATCGCCGCCCAGCATGCGCGCCTGCGCGCCCGCGATTGAAAAGCCCGACTCCGAAAATGTCACAACGCCACGCGCCTTGCCCAGCAAAGGCGTCTCCGGCGTCATCCTTACATCGTTGCCGGCCAGCGTGACACTGCCCCGCACTTTCGACTTCTCCAGCGCATTGATCGGCAGATTCAGCTGCACACGGCCAGCGAGGTCACCGGTCGCCGTGGTTCGCGACACGGCCTTGCCGGTCATGTCGCCGATCGGGGAGTTGTTGACGACGCCCAGCAAGCTCGTGGCCGGACCCGATGCGTCCAGACTGACAACCACGGTAACGGTGTTCATGAAGTCAGGAATCCTCGCCTCGATCCGCTGCAACTGCAGACCCGGCGCTTGTGCAATGCGGCCTGTTCCGCCAATAACCCGCATGCTGGCACCGTCAAAAACCAGCTCGCCAGAAAGGTCCGTCAACACCGGCCACGGTGCCTGGCCGGCAGGCTGGCTGACAGGCGGCACGAAAGCGTATTCAATGTTGCGCACTTTGCCCGCGAAACGGAACTCCCCCTGCTTCGGATCAGCAAAAGGCACGTCGTACAGGTCGCCACGAATCCGGACTGCCATATTGCTGACGTCGCCCTGGAGGACCGTATCGCGCACGTAGTGCCGCACATCGGCATGAATGCCTTGCGGCAGATACCGGTGCACCTGGGCACCATTCAGGCGACTGAACTGCCCCTTGAGATCAAGCACACCTGGAAACCTTGATCGGCCAGCAGACCGCACGGGATCGCTGGTCTGCCAGCTGCCGGAAAACTCGCCCTCGGCGTCGGCATTGGCAAACTTCGTGCTCATCTGCTGGACCACGATGCGGTCGCCCTGCACCTGCCACTGTGCGTCAGCGCTCAGGCGATCGAACGCAAGCAGCGGGTCTTCAAAGATACCCGGTAGTTCCAGTGCGCCCTTTTCCATGGCCAGGCGCACCTTGCCGCCCGCCTGGCTCATGTCAATATCCACTGTCGCGCCTCGAATGCCCGGCACACCCGGGGCAGGTGGGGTCTCAACACCGCTTGCTGCAGGCTGGGCTTGCGGGGCTGGCGACCCTCCGGCCACCTCCAGCCCCGACACACGCCCGCGCACCTCGTACTTGTCCCAGGCGTCCGCGGGGCCTTGCCAGCGCGCCTGCAAGGTCTCCACCAGGCCCTTGACCGGATGCGCCTGCAGGGCCGCGTGAGTCGCCGTGCCCAGGGGAAGACGACTGGCGATCTGGCTCAGAGTCGCCAGATCGAGGCGATCGGCCTTCAATTCGCCCTTTTCATCCTCACGCCCTTGGGCCGCGACGTGCGAGATCGACACATTGCCCCCGGGCCAGTTCAAGCCCTCACGCGTCTGGAACTGGAGTCCTTGCGTGTACAACTGGAATCCGCCCGTCTCCCGCTTGCCGCCGACCCGCCCCGCCAACGACTTCAGGTCCATCGGATCAAGGCCAGGGCCCAAGGTTGCGTTGAAGTTGGCGAGGGCCAGATCTGCGGTACCGCCCACAAACGCCCCGCCGCTCACATCGATCCAGGCGCGCACTGCGCCGTGCCCTTTGTGCAACTCGACCGCGTCACCCAGATTGACATGACGCCGAAGCTGCGAAACGTCCACACGCGTGAAGTCCGCGAAAAACTGGCCGTCCCAGTCTGCCAAACGACCGGCATGCAAGGCGAGCAAGGGTCGGCGGAATTTGCCCACGATCTGGAAGCGATCGCCCCATCCGGCTGGCGGCGTGGCCTCCATCAGGATGTCATGGCTGCGCGCGCCATTGCGCGCGACGAACTCCAGGGCCCCCAGTTCCAGTGGGTCGCCTTTGCGCTGCTCGTCGACCCAACGCACGGTCGCGCCCCGAACGACAAACTCGCGTTGGGAAAAAAACCAGTCGGCCAAAGGCGTGTCCGGGCCGCGCGGGGTACTGCTCACGTCCAGCCCTGCAACTAAGACGCGACCATCCGCCGTGCGGCGAATTTCCAGCGTGGGTTGGTCAATGAAGAGCTGGTCGAAATCAAACCGGAGCACGGAGGTCCATGACACCGCAGCCAGGACGCGCGGCAACTCCAGGGCGGGGCGCCCCTGCGCATCGAGCAGTTGCACCTCGCGCAACTCGAACGAGGGGATCAGGCCGCCAGAATAAGCGGTGATCTGGCCCACCCGCACGGGCACGCCGATCACAGTCCCGGCGATTGCTTCGAGCCTCGGGCGAAAGTCGGCAATCCGGGGCACAATGAAGTAATGGAGAACTCCCCAGAGCACGACCAGCAACGCCAGCAACGCCAGCAAAAGCCGTAGCAGCCAGCGCATCGCAAAGGCAGATGCCCGGATCACAGGCAACGGGGGCAGCGTCAAGTCATTCATTGGGCACTTGGATATGACAGGAATTATGACCGGCGGCGCAGGCGAAACATCACTGCAGAGCCTCCCGACAGGGTTATCGGCCGATAAGGCAGTCGCGACAGCCATGGCGCCGGGTTCGGGCTTTTATCAGCGATTGCAGCGCCGTTATGAGGCACAGCTTCCCATGCTGCCCTCAGGCGCTCCCAACCACGCGTCGATTTCCCTGGCTTTTGATGCGCTACGTGCTCAGGGCGCCGAGACGGGCGCTGCGTTGCGGATTCTTCGGCAACTGGTCATGCACCGCCTGATCGAGCTGGACTGCGATCAGCAACAGTCCTTGGGCGTGATCACGCGCAGCGTCACCGAACTGGCCGAATTCGCGCTGAACCGGGCCTGCGCCCAGGCTTTCGAGGAACTTGATTCCCGCCATGGCATGCCGGTGTCGCCCTCTGGTCTGCGGGCCCAGCTCTGGGTCGTCGGCATGGGCAAGCTCGGCGCACGGGAACTCAATGTCTCCAGCGACATCGACCTGATCTACGTGTACGACGAGGATGGCGAGACCAGCGGCACGCCTGAAGGCCGCGGGCGGATCTCCAATCACGAGTATTTTTCACGTGCCGTGCGCCTGATCTACAGCCTCATCGGCGAAACCACCGAGCACGGTTTTGTGTTTCGTGTGGACCTGGCCCTGCGGCCCAACGGCAACTCCGGACCGCCCGCCGTGTCGCTGGGCGCACTGGAAGAGTACTTCCTGGTGCAGGGTCGCGAGTGGGAGCGCTTTGCCTGGCTGAAGAGCCGCGTGGTGGCCCCCGCCAACGCCGTTGAATCCGGTTCGGCACGCGCCCTTCAATCCACAGTCTTGCCCTTCGTCTTCCGACGCTACCTGGACTACAACGTCTTTGAATCGCTGCGCACCCTGCATCGACAGATTCGGGAACACGCGGCCAAACGCAGCGCCGGACACCCCGAACGCGCCAATGATGTCAAGCTGTCGCGCGGCGGCATACGCGAGATTGAATTCACCGTCCAGCTGCTGCAGGTGGTGCGCGGCGGCCAGTTCCCCGAACTCCGTACCCGGCCGACGCTCGACGCGTTGCTACGCCTCGCCCGCGCGGGCCTGATGGCGCCAGGCACCGCTGAGGCGCTCCAGGCAGCCTATGTGTTCCTGCGCCGCGTCGAGCACCGAATTCAATATCTGGAAGATCAGCAGACCCATGTGCTGCCCACCGATGACACCAGCCTGAACTGGGTTGCGCGGACCATGGGCTATCCGAGTTGCTGTCCATTCCTCACCGAACTGGATCGTCACAGGGAACTGGTCGCCCAGGAGTTTGACAAGCTGCTCGGTGGCGAAACGGACAAGCCGTGCAAAGGATGCACCGGGGCCGGAAAAAACGTCCCTCCGGAATTCGAAGCCCTGCTTGGGCAATTGCCGCAGCGGTTTCGTGAGCGCATTGCGCTCTGGCAAGATCACCCGCGCGTAAGTGCGCTGCGCGATGATGCGCGGATCCGGCTGATTCGTCTCGTTCAGCGCACCGCGCAATGGGTCGCAGAGGGGCGCGTGAGCGAAGAGGCTGCCGTGCGCCTGGCCGACTGGATCGAACCTTTGCTGCGCCGTGAAAGCTACCTGGCCATGCTGCTGGAGCGCCCCTCTGTTCACGAGCGGCTGCTGCGTCTGCTGGGCTCGGCGCGATGGCCAGCCCGCTACCTGCTGCAGCACCCGGGGGTGATCGACGAACTGGCAAGCGACGCCATGTTGAAACAGCGGTTTGATGCCATCGAGTTCGAGCGCGAACTTCTGGATCGCTGCAATGCCTTGCGCCGGACTGGGGAGGACGATGAGGAAAGCCTGCTCAACCTGTTGCGCCGCGCGCACCACGCAGAGGTCTTCCGGACGCTGGCGCGCGATGTTGAGGGACACCTCACGGTCGAGCAGGTTGCCGACGACCTGAGCGCGATGGCCGATGTCGTGCTGCGAGTCACCGCGCGATGGTGCTGGACGCGCCTGCGCAACCGGCACCGCGATGAGCCGGAGTTTGCCATCATTGGCTACGGAAAACTGGGCGGCAAGGAGCTGGGCTATGGCAGCGATCTGGACATCGTTTTCGTCTACGAGGACGACGACGAGCGCGCGCCGGAGACCTATGCCGCCTTCGTGCGCAAGCTCATCAACTGGCTTACCGTGAAGACCGGTGAGGGCGACCTGTTCGAGATCGACACCGCGCTGCGCCCCAACGGCGGCTCGGGCCTGCTGGTCACGACTTTCAAGGCGTATGCCGACTACCAGCAGCAGCGCGGCAGCAACACCGCCTGGACCTGGGAGCACCAGGCCATGACGCGCGCCCGGTTCGTGCTGGGCAGCGAGTCGCTGCGCGAGCGCTTTGACGCGGTGCGCCTGGCGGTGATCACGGCGCCGCGCGAGGTCAAGGCCCTGCACGATGAAATCGTCGCCATGCGCGCCAAGGTGCGGGCAGCGCGACCTGTGGCGGCTGATCGTTTTGACGTCAAACACAGCGCGGGCGGCATGGTGGACGCGGAGTTCGCGATTCAGTTCCTGGTGCTTTCCCAGTCCGCCGCGCACCCCGAGCTTGCGGCCAACGCGGGCAACATTGCGCTGATGCAGCGCGCCGAGGCCGCCGGCCTGCTCCCGCGCGGCGTCGGCACCGCAGCCGCCAGCGCCTATCGTGAACTGCGCCATGTCCAGCACCGCGCCCGCCTCAATGAAGAGCCCACGCAGGTGGCCCCGGAGGTGCTGGCCACGGAGCGCGACGCCATCCTGGCGCTGGGCAGGGCGGTCTTTGGCTGAGCGTGCAGGTCAGACTGTGAATTCGTATTCGATGGTCAGCGGAGCGTGGTCCGAAAATTTTTCGGCCTTGTAGATCGCTTCTGACCGCGCAAGCGTGGCGATTGCCGGCGTGGCAAGGTGGTAGTCCAGTCGCCAGCCCACGTTCTTGGCATAGGCCTGCCCCCGGTTGCTCCACCAGGTGTAGGCCGCGTCGGTCGCGGTGGGCTGAAGCCGGCGGTAAACGTCGACCATTCGCCCGTCTTCAAGCAATTGGGTCATCCAGTGGCGCTCTTCCGGCAGAAAGCCACTGTTCTTCTGGTTGCTGCGCCAATTCTTCAGGTCGATTTGCTGGTGAGCGATATTCACGTCGCCGCACAGGATGAACTCCCGCGATCCGCGCAGACCGGCAAGGTGGGGATAAAAGCTTTCCAGAAACCGGAATTTGGCAGCCTGACGCTCCGGGCCCGAGGAGCCGCTTGGAAAATAGGCGCTGATGATCGACAGCTTGCGGGCGGGCGAATCAAACCGCAGTTCAACGTAGCGCCCTTCGGCGTCGAACTCAGCGCAGTCGAACCCCTGGATCACCTCGCTCGGCTCGTGGCGGCTGTAGATGCCGACGCCCGAGTACCCCTTTTTTTCGGCAAACTGGAAATACCCTTTCAAGCCACCAAGTTCCTCGAAACGGCCACTGACGTCGTCCGCCTGGGCTTTGATCTCCTGCACACAAATACAATCCGGGCGATGCCTTGCCAGCCAGCTCTCCACCCCCTTGGTGGTGGCTGACCGGATACCGTTGAGGTTGAGGCTGGTTAACTTGAACAAGGAACGCCTTATGGTGGTTGATGAAGGGCCCGTGGCAGACAGCACACTGGCGCTGGAATTCGTGCAGTTTGCGGTTGACTCGGGTGTCCTGCGCTTCGGGGAATTCAAGACCAAGGCGGGGCGCCTGTCCCCCTATTTCTTCAATGCCGGTTTGTTCGACGATGGCGCCAAGCTGGGCCGGCTCGCGCAATTCTATGCAAAAGCGCTGATCGCCAGCGGCATTGAATTCGACATGATCTTCGGTCCGGCCTACAAAGGCATTCCACTGGGTGCCGCGGTCGCCATCGAACTGGCACGCCTGGGGCGCAACGTCCCGTTTGCCTACAACCGCAAGGAAGCCAAGGACCATGGCGAAGGTGGCACCCTGGTCGGCGCGCCCCTGAAGGGACGCGTGCTGATCGTCGATGACGTGATGTCCGCCGGCACTGCCGCGCGGGAGTCCATCGCGATCATCCGCGCTGCGGGCGCCACACCCCACGCCGTGGCGATTGCGCTGGACCGCCAGGAGAAAGCCACGGAAGGCGGTCTCGACGTGAACCACAGCGCTGTGCAATATGTCCGCGATCAGCTTGGATTGCAGGTATGCGCGATTGCGCGGCTGGCCGATTTGCTGCAGTATCTGTCGCAGCACCACCGCGACGGGCTGGAAGTCCACCATGAGCGGGTTCTGGCATACCGGCAGCGCTACGGCGTGGAATGAGGATTAACGTGAGATCTTGGTTCAAGCCCACCCTGACCGCAGCGCTTCTGCTGGGCGCCGGCCTGACCGGTGTGAGCGCGCAAGGCATCTACTCCTGCACCGACAGCAAAGGACGAAAGATCACGTCCGACCGGCCGATTGCCGATTGTGTGGACCGGGAGCAGCTTGAGCACAACCCCAGCGGTACGGTCCGGCGTAAAGTGGGCCCGACACTGACAGCCGAAGAACGCGCAGCAGCCGAAGCACGCGAACGGGAAGCGGCTGAAGAGCGCGCCCGGCGCGCCGAGGAAAAGCGGCGCGATCACGCCCTGCTGGTCCGCTATCCAAACCGGGCGGTGCATGATGCCGAGCGCGCCGAAGCGCTGGCACAGGTTGATGCGGTCACCAAGGCCGCAACGAAGCGCATGGGTGAATTGCAGCAGCAGCGAAAAGTGATCGAGACCGAAATGGAGTTCTACCAGAAGGACCCCTCCAAGGCGCCAGCCCCCTTGAAGCGGCAAGTCGATGAAAACCTGCAGAGCATCGGCATTCAAACCCGTTTCATCGCGGACCAGGAAGCCGAGAAAGCGCGCGTCAATGCCCGCTTCAATGAGGATCTGGTCAAACTGCTGAAGCTCTGGTCACTTTCCGGGGCGCCAACGGCACGCACTGGCGCCTCCAGGCCTGCGCGTTGAAAAAGCGCTCCTTGAGGGGCGCTCAGCCCAGTTTCTTCCGCAGCAAATCATTGACCTGCTGCGGATTGGCCTTGCCCTTGCTGGCTTTCATGATCTGTCCCACGAGCGCGTTGAAGGCCTTTTCCTTGCCGGCCTTGAACTGCGCCACATTGTCCGCGTTGGCCGAAATCACCGCATCGATGATTGCGTCCAGTGCGCCGGAGTCGTTCATCTGCTTCAGGCCCATGGCTTCGATCAGTGCGTCGGCATCCTGACCTTCGCCGCTCCACAGCGCCTCAAACACCTGGCGCCCTGCGTTGTTGGAGATCGTGCCATCGGCAATGCGGGCAATCAGCCCTGCAAGCTGAATCACACTGACCGCAGACTGCTCGATCCCCAATTCACCCGCGTTCAATCGGCGCGACACCTCGCCCATGATCCAGTTGCTCGCCAGCTTGGGCTGTCCGCATGCCTTGGCAGTCGCTTCAAAATAGGTGGCCATGGCCTTGCTCTGCGTCAGCGTGGTGGCATCGTATTCAGGCAAACCGTAGTCGGCCACGAAGCGCTGGGCCATTACCCGGGGCAACTCGGCCATTTCAGCGCGCACCCGGTCCACCCAGTCGGTGCCGATCACCAGGGGCGGCAGGTCCGGATCGGGGAAATAGCGGTAGTCGGCCGCGTCTTCCTTGCTTCGCATGGAACGCGTTTCGCCAGTTTCCGGGTCAAACAGCACCGTGGCCTGCTGGATCGGGATGCCATCCTCGATCTGTTCGATCTGCCAGCGGATTTCATAGTCCATCGCCTGCTGCATGAACTTGAAACTGTTCAGGTTC
>Ga0209254_10002269_pt1 | contig 17435 bp, 18 predicted proteins | sample FrelakmetDIP11DI_FD_187148 | JGI IMG/M metagenome (GOLD analysis project Ga0209254, IMG submission 187148) | Freshwater lake sediment microbial communities from the University of Notre Dame, USA, for methane emissions studies - DIP11 DI (SPAdes)... | ecosystem: Environmental > Aquatic >... | reverse complement strand
AGAAGCCGGGGTTAACATGATTTTCATCATAGTTAACCCCGGCTTCCCTTGTTATTTATCTTGCTTATTTACGCTACTGCTTTCTTTACCAGTTCCGCTGCTTCACTCAGCTGGATAGCGCTTTGTACTTTTAATCCGCTTTCATCTATCAATTTCTTTGCCTCTTCGGCATTGGTACCCTGTAATCTCACGATGATCGGAATATTGATGTTCCCCAGGTTCTTATACGCTTCTATAACACCAGCTGCAACCCGGTCGCAACGAACGATACCGCCGAAGATATTGATAAGGATTGCTTTTACATTCGGATCCTTCATGATGATCTTGAAGCCTGCTTCCACCGTTTGTGCGTTGGCGGTACCACCTACATCAAGGAAGTTAGCGGGTTCGCCGCCGCTGAGTTTGATCATATCCATGGTTGCCATGGCAAGCCCGGCGCCATTAACCATACAACCTACATTGCCATCAAGTTTTACGAAGTTGAGGTTAAACTGACCAGCTTCCACTTCGGTTGGATCTTCTTCCGTGATATCACGGAGAGAAGAGAGATCAGTGTGACGGGTCAGTGCATTATCATCGAGATTCATCTTACAATCCACGGCAATCACTTTATCATCGGCTGCTTTGAAAAGCGGGTTGATCTCTAGCATGGCACAATCCAGCCCTACATAGGCATTGTATAAACTCGTAACAAACTTTACCATGTTTTTAAATGCCTCTCCACTGAGTCCGAAATTGAAAGCGATCTTACGGGCCTGGAAGGGGAGAAGTCCGCCTGCCGGGTGTACCCATTCGCGGTAAATTTTTTCCGGTGTGTTATGTGCCACATCTTCAATATTCATACCGCCTTCGGTGCTGTACATGATCACATTCTGGCCTTTTGCCCTATCGAGCAGGATGGAGAGGTAGAATTCTTTGCGCGGAGCGGGGCCATCATAATACATATCCTGGGCTACAAGCACTTTGCTTACAACCTTACCTGCAGGTCCGGTTTGCAGGGTAACCAGTGTTCCGCCAAGGATCTTTTTAGCGAAATCAGTTACTTCCTCCAGGTTCTTGCCCACTTTAACCCCATTAATACCCGTTTCTTTTATTGTTCCTTTACCACGCCCGCCTGCATGGATCTGCGCTTTAACTACGGCAAAGCTGCTCCCAAACTGGTTCTTGATCTGGCGGTAAGCCTCTTCTGCCTCATGAGCGGTACTGCAGGCAAATCCTTCCTGTACTGGAACATTGTATTTTTTAAGTAATTCCTTGGCCTGGTATTCGTGAAGGTTCATGGAGAAAGATTTTGTGCGAATATATAGAAAAGATCAGTAAAAGGGGCTATCCAAAGTCAGTAAAACCAATGCCTTATTTTATGAGCACTACCCATATTGTACAAGGTTTTCATCCTAATTTGCATGAGTTTACAGAAAATTTTCAAACCATAATATAATGAACCGGTCACTACGAACATTTACTTTAATACTGCACTATAGCCTTGCATTGGTATTGGCTTTAATGATATTCTCCTGCAATGATAAAGTAGCGGCACAATTGCCTAAGAAAACCTACAATTGGGATGAATTTGTCATGGGTGCCGATCTTTCTTATGTGAACCAGGTGGAAGATTATGGAGGCGTTTATAAGGACTCCGGGAAAGTGGCTGATCCCTATACGATTTTCCGGAACCACGGTGCCAATGTGGTAAGGGTTCGTTTATGGCACACACCGCAATGGGTAGCCGACCTCAACCAGGGGAAATATTATTACGACCTCGCAGGAACCGAAAAAACCATTCGCAGGGCAAAAGAAGCGGGCATGGCGGTGAACCTGGATATTCATTATTCTGACCGCTGGGCCGATCCGGATCACCAGGAAACGCCTGCTGCCTGGAAGAACCTGGGCCTGCCCCTTTTAAAAGATTCTGTTTACCAGTATACACTGCGGGTATTGAATTATTTGAAATCAAAAAACCTGACACCGGAAATGGTACAGGTGGGCAATGAAAATAATAATGGAATCTTATGGCCCACGGGAAAGGTTAGTGGCAATGATTTCAATGCATTTGCTCAACTGCTGAACAGCGGTATTAAGGCAGTCAGGGATTTCTCTGCAACATCATCCATAAAGCCTAAGATCATCCTGCATGTGGCACAGATCCAGTTTGCAGATTTCTGGACCAAAGGCATTACCCAAAACGGAGTCTCTGATTTTGATATACTGGGATTATCACATTATACCAAATGGTCAACAGTACAGACCATGCAGGCTGTTTCAGATTCCATCCGGCAACTGGTCAATCGATTTGGAAAGACCGTGATGGTGGTTGAAACGGCTTATCCGTGGACAGGGGAAAACGGAGATTCTTATAATAATATTTTTTCACCGGCCGATGCCGCTCCGGGTTATACTGTTTCCAAAGATGACCAGTTGAGATATATGAAGGACCTCACACAGGCCATCATCAATGGTGGCGGAAAAGGGATCATGTATTGGGAGCCTGCATGGATAAGTTCCAGGTTAAATGACGGATGGGGTGTAGGATCAAGTTGGGAGAATAATGCGTTTTATGATTTTAACGGGAATGCCCTGATTGGTTTGGATTTTATGAATTTTACTTATAGATTCTAAAAATCTTTTAGGAAATACATTAACCGCCAGGAATACAAAGAAAATAAGCATTTACTTATTTAAATATCGTTACATATCCCACCAGCTTTTTTGCATTCAGCACTTTCAGGTCAATAGTATAATAATACGTTCCTGCCGGCAGTGCCTGCCCGTTTCTTTTGCCGTCCCAGGGCTGACTATAGCCGATTGATTTAAAAACCAGGTTGCCTGTGGTATTGTATATTTCCACCACAGCATCGCTGAAAATACGCAGCAGTTCAATTTCCCAGGTATCATTGAACCCGTCACCATTGGGGGTGAAGGTATTGGGGACCTTAACGGTTTCAAAAACGGTCACGATCATTTCATCAGATGATGTACCACATCCCAGGTTGGAGGTCACATCAAGCCGGAAACTGAAATCCTGCGGAAAACTGTTGGCGTTGAGCGTAACCGTTGGCCGGAGGCTGCCCGGGAAATCCATGTTCTGTGTGGGGCTCCATGTATAACGTATATCTGTACCCGAAGCACTGCCCTGTAACTGTATCGGGTAACCGGTAATGGAGCGCAGGTCGGGCCCTGCATTGGCCCGCGGCCGCTTCCATACATTGACCCTTACGCGGGCTGTATCAAAACAGTTATAATCATTAAGTACAAGAAGTTTATACACACTTGAATCCGTTGGGCTTGCTATGGGGTTGGCAATCTCCGGGTTAGAGAGCCCGGCAACGGGTTCCCAGCGGTACCTTGTGCCACCGCCGGCATTCAGTTGCACGGATTGGCCTTCGCAGATATTTGCATCCGGACCTACAGTAAGTTTCACCGCCGGGTAAACATCTATAAGGGTAGAATCTGTATTGAAGCATCCAAAAGCGGTGGTAACCCTTACCCTGTACATACCCGCCTGGTTGAACTGGATATTAGTAATGCTTGGCGCCTGCTGGTTAGAAACAAATCCATTTGGTCCCGTCCACTGATAAATGGATCCCCCGGCCGCAAAAAGATCAACTGTTGAGCCATAACAACTGAAAACATAATTGGTAGCCTGCACAAATGGCGGTGGGCTTACCTGTATGGAAATCGGTTTGGAAGCGATCCTGCAAACAGGGTTATTAATATTGACCCCGTCACCAATGAGTAAACGGTATTGGAAATTGCCACTGCCTGTTGCCGGGCGCAGGTATGTTGATGAGGTTGCGCCCGGGATATTGGACCAGGTGATGCCGTTATCCAGGCTCGACTGCCACTGTAACCGTGGATTGGCATAACCGGCAGAGTACGTTGCATTGAGCAGGTAGCTGCGAGTATCTCCTTCGCAGAGACTGATGAAGTCCTGTCCGTTTAAAGCAAGCGTTGCATTAATACTGGGTCCGCAGGGTCGAAAAGTGATATCGTCCAATGCAATGTCATTACCACAGCCACCCGGGGCATTATTGGTTATGCGAACCACCACCGATGTAATATTAGCAGGTGTCTGGAAGAAAGTGCCATATTGCACCCAGGTAGGGGTTTCTCTTTCCTGTATATCCCCGGAATTACGAGTAGAGATAACGATGCCGCTTACCGTTTCAATACTAAAGGTGAGGTTTGGATCAATTCCATTATTATTACAGGATGCAGGCTTCAGCACATTCATCACATAGGAAGAGAATTCATAGGTAGTGTTTTCGCAGAGGCCCCTGATTGTATCAAGATAAAACACACCAGGAGTGCTGGAGGCATTTACCAGCATGAATTTTCCCCCCGCATCATCGGGGGTGTGGTCGCCCACAAGGGTATGCCAGGAGCCGTCGAAGCAACCAAAAGAAAGATTGGTAATGGTATATAAACCGTCATTCGGGCAACCGCCTGTAAAAGTATAATTTGTAACAGAAGCTGGCAAGGCGGGGCTTGGTCCGGAACCTTCTCCAAATTTTATCCAGGCAACCGGGTCACCAAGGCTCCCCGTGCAAAGCTGGGCAAAAGCCGGCGGGCACAGGGTGGGTAGGAGCAGGATCAGGAAGAAGAAAAATTTCCGCATTAGAAGTAATGAGCGTCACAGTATAGATCGGTAAAGATAGTAAAACGCTGCCCGAAAGCCAAAGACTGAGCCTTATACCCAGTCACATTGGCTATTACCCCCGGTTTCTCTGCTATCCCCTGAAAGACGCTATATTTGCGCCTCAATAAAATTGTATGAATATAGTTGATCAGATTGCCGTGGCGGTAAGCTATATCCAGGGTAAATATGCTCAGAAACCCCTGGCAGGTATTGTGCTGGGCAGCGGCCTGGGAAATTTCAGCCAGGAGATAGATATTGAAGTTGCCATCCCTTACCAGGAAATACCGCATTTCCCTGTTTCAACAGTAGAAGGACATAGCGGCAAACTTTTATTGGGTACTATCAAAGGAAAGCCTGTTGTGGCCATGGCAGGACGGTTTCATTTTTATGAAGGTTATCCGGCCGCTGAAGTGATCTTCCCGATCAGGGTTATGAAATTCCTGGGTATTGAGACCCTGCTTATTTCAAACGCTGCCGGCGGAGTTAACCCTGCTTTTAAAGTAGGTGATCTGATGATGATCCACGACCATATCAGTTTTGCTACGGCAAACCCGTTGATGGGGAAAAATGAACCGGCTTTGGGCCCCCGTTTCCCTGATATGAGCCAGCCCTACAGCAAGACCCTGATGGAAAACGCCATAGAAATTGCCCGCAAAGAAGGATTATTGCTGCATAGCGGCGTATATTTTGGTGTAACGGGCCCCACATTCGAAACAAGGGCCGAGTATAAAATGATCCAGCTGATGGGAGCCGATGCAGTGGGTATGAGTACGGTACAGGAGGTAATAGCAGCCTGCCATATGGGCCTGCCGGTATTCGCCGTAAGTGTAATAACGGATATGGGTATCCGGGAAGAAGATAATATCATCACTCACCAGGAAGTGCTTGATGCGGCCAGGGCTGCCGAGCCAAAACTGGCCGCCTTATTCACCGGACTGATAGAAAAGCTTTGATTTAACCTTACTTTACAGGTTTAAAAAAATCATTCCGCTATTTTCGCTTTTTGCGGTTTGAGTGCACCTGATATCTGTTTGCCGGTGATCCGTATAAGTAATCAGCCAGGAAATTGGCCTTAGTGGAAAAGAACAAATGTTGAAACCAGTATCATTTTACCTATTCGTTTTCTTCTTACTGCTTACAGGGCTTCCAACCCTGGCGCAGATACCTATCCGGGGTATGCCCAAAATCAGCAGTGGAGGAATGAAGTCTGGTGGAGGCAATGATTCCCTGCAGTTTGAAAAAAGGGATTTCAGTGCGGATTCTGTTACAGTGATTTTCAGATACCTGGATTCTGCCAGGTTCAATGCCATGGATTCTTCCATCAATGATTTTTATAAGCGTATTGCCTTAAAGCCTGAACATATTTCACTGGGCAATATTGGTAATGCCATCCGCCCGGTATTATTCAGTCCCAATATGAAGGCCGGCTGGGACCCTGGATTTCATGCCTTTGATCCCTTCGCACTAACCATTGCGAATACCCGCTTTATGAATACCACTAAGCCCTATACTGAACTGCAGTACATTATAGGCAGCAAACTGGAGCAGCAGGTAGGCATATTGCATACCCAAAACATTAAACCAAACTGGAACTTTGTTGCAGAATTCCGGCTGGTAAATGCACCGGGTGCGTATAATTCACAAAATACCAACCATTCCAATTTCCGTTTCAATACACAATATACCTCACTCGATCAGCGGTACAACCTGTTCTTAATTGTTCTGACAAACAGCCTTCAATCAGCAGAAAACGGCGGTATTGAAAGCGATACCTTCCTGGTAAATCAAAATACGGCATTCAATGACCGGTTCAATATCCCAACCAAGCTGGCCGATAGTGTATTCACCACTCAGAACTTTTTCAGCGTGGCTTTAAATACCGGGAATCAGTACAAGGAAAAAAAGTTTTTATTGCGGCAGCAGTATGACTTTGGCAAAAAAGATTCTGTTACCACTGATTCATCTGTATACCGATTTTTTCTTCCCCGGTTAAGGATGGAACATACCATACAGTACAGCAGCTATCAATATAAATACCAGGATATACAGGCCGGTTCAGACACTATTTATTACAAGCTTCGCTATGGATTGTCGGGGATTCCGGATACCCTTGAGTTTAAGGACAAGTGGAAGGAATTGTCAAACGACTTTTCGCTCATTCAGTTTCCGGATCCAAAGAATCCGCTGCAGTTTATCAAAGCAGGTGTGACCCTGCAAAACCTGGCCGGTAATTATGCCAGCATCAACGACCGTTTCTACAATCTGATGCCTCACCTGGAATACCGTAACCGAACGCGTAACCGAAAATGGGACATGCTTTTGTATGGCGAATTTTATGCCGCTGGTCGTAATGCCGGTGACTATTCCGCACAGGCCCGTTTGAAGACACTGTTGAGTAAAAAGCTTGGCTTCCTCGAGTTGGGATTTAATAATGTGAACAGGACGCCATCGCTGATCTATTCCAGTAAAACCGGCTTTCCGGTTTTGGATCCCGGTTCACTCAACAAGGAAAATACGATTCAGCTTTCTGCCATGCTGGATTTTCCGCGCTTCAGGATGCAGTTAAGCGGTCATTATTTCCTGTTAAGCAATTATACTTATTTTGCCGGGTTCAATGATGTGAAACAGGCATCTGCTTTGTTTAATTTTCTGAGGGTGGGCCTGAATAAAGAATTTTTACTGGGCCGTTCATGGCATTGGTACCTTGACCTCTATTTGCAGGCCACAACGGGGAATGCTCCTGTAAACCTCCCACTGATCTTTACGCGGAGCCGATTTGCGTATGAAGGAAAATTGTTTCGTAACCTGAAACTCTCAACCGGCATTGATCTCAGATACCTGACGCCCTATACAGCGGATGATTATTCACCGGTACTTGGCCAGTACTTTTTCCAGGAGAACCAGCAGATAACCATGAGGCCTGATATCGCCGCTTATGTCAATTTCCGGATCAGGAACTTTACCACTTATGCCAGGTTTGAAAACCTGAATACGCTTACATTCAAATATGGTTTTGGCTTCAAGGATCCAAACCTGGCCGCGCCGAATTATCCTACGCAGGACCTGCATTTTAGGTTGGGAATATTTTGGGGTTTTGTGAATTAGGTGCGAGGTGCGAAGTGCGAGGTGCGAGGTTAGAAGTGCGAAGTGCGAAGTGCGAGGTGCGAGGTTAGAAGTGCGAAGTGCGAAGTGCGAGGTGCGAGGTGAGAAGTGAAAGGCATAATACATTAACTGCAAAGTCAATTAAGGCGCGATTGTTTTCTTTTTTTTATGTGCTTTTACTTTATCAAAAACCAGGTATGTTAGTTTGGTGGAAAGCATGCCAAGGCCAGCGCCTGCAAGAACCTCTGAAAGTAAATGTTGTTTATTGTATATCCTGAGTGCACCTACCGCAGAAGCAACGAGGTAGCCGCTATAGCTTAATACCCGGTGACTATCCTTTAATTCCTGGAATACAATTTCCGCACCGCGAAATGCATTGGCAGTATGGCCCGATGGGAACCAGGTGTCATGGGTTTTATACACTTCAATATTGCCACTTATTTTTCTCATCACATAACCGGCGCCTCCTGTTATGATGATGGACCCAGCATCTATGAGCAGGTGCTCTTTAAAACTGTGTTTGGTTTTTACTCTAAAAGCGTCCATCAGATAGATAGAAGCTGAGGGTACCCATTGCAGGTAGTCGTCGGCACGGGTATAAAAATCAGGGTGGTTATTATTAACGTTTTCCCATATCCGTGTATCCAGATGCTCAATGCCTGGAATTAACGGTTTCAGACATCCATAAACGAGGAATGTGGTGGGGACAATTATGGCTGCAGGTTTGAAATAGCGTGCTTTCTTCCCGGTTTCAGTGGGTATCGAATCCAGGGTAGTAAGTGCCAGCGTGTCTTCTTGAAAAAAGGCAAATATGGCAATTATGCATAAAAAGGGTATCCGGGCTTTCCAACTAAATCTGACCATATTGGATTTGACGAATGTTAAAAACAGTTAAAACGTATGGGTATGATTTTATTGTAATTTAACGATACATCAGCCACATAACCAAAGTATTATTGATTCGCTTCCAATCGTTAAAGTTTGGTTTATACTTGCCGGGGGTGAAAAAACGTTATACTTTTGCCTATACGTGAAAAAGTTCCTCGCCATATCACTTGCTGTTGTTTACCTGGCTATCTCCAGTGGAGTAGTAGTTAATATACACTATTGCATGGGCAAGGTTGCCGAAGTTGCGCTGGGCCATAATACGAATGATAAATGTGGCCAGTGCGGCATGGAAAATGACGGCTGCTGTCATGATGATGTGAAAGTTGTCAAGATCCAGGATACACACTCAGCTTCAAGTTTTCATACCGATTTTGTAAAGGCACATACCATAGCACAGGCTTATCCTGATCTTATTCGTTCAGCCGATATTTTTACTCCTTCAACCCCTATTGAAGCGTCAAATGCCCCTCCCGGAAAGGGCCAGGTATCACTTACTATTCAATATTGTGTTTTCCGGATCTGAGATATGCTAAGGCTGCAATATAATTTCTCGGTGAATCAGTTAAATTAACTGATCATCCTATTACCAGTTCCATTTGCCGCCTGAATTATCCTCTCATTTCATTGAACAGATTGTATTAATACATATTCTAATTAAATAAAGAAAACATAAAAATATTGTCATGAAAACTCAATCATTCTTCCTCGGTTTATTTACGCTGTTATTCATATCCATCCAGGGCTTTGCACAAAAATCAAAGACCACTACAGAAAACATCAAAGTATGGGGCAATTGCGGCATGTGCAAGAAGACCATCGAAACGGCAGCAAAATCTGCCGGTGCAACCGAAGCCAATTGGAACGAAGAGACAAAAGTCCTGGCGGTAACCTATAATTCCTCCAAAGTTAATAACCAAAAGATCCAGAAAGCCGTTGCTGCGGTTGGTTACGACACACAGGATTTAACCGCTCCGGATGAAGTATACTTCAAATTACACGAATGCTGCCAGTATGATCGTAAGTCTGCAGGAGTTGCTCAGCAGGCGGTTGCACTTACCACAGCTGCTCCCGAAAAAGCCAATTGCTGCGATACGGATAAATGCAGCAAAGACAAAGATTGTTGCAAAGACATGAAAGGTCATCATGGTAAGGAAGGTGGAAAAGAAATGGATTGCTGCAAAGATGGCAAATGTGAAAAAGGAAACCACACATCCGCCTGCAAAGAAAAAGGCTGCTGCAAATCTTAATTAAATTCCCGTTTAAAATCCAGCCAGTCGGTAGTTTTTTCCGACTGGCACTTTTAATATTATTACCATGAAAAAAGTATTTTTTCTGACAGGATTCTTCTTGTCTTTTGTCATATTACAGGCCCAGGTAACAAGTGCCAGTTTACAAGCAAGTGGTCTCACTTGTGCCATGTGTGCCAAATCCGTTTATAAAAACCTCGAGGCCCTTCCCTTTATTGAAAAGATAGATACGGACCTGGATAAATCATCCTTCCTGCTGAATTTTAAGGAAGGGATGGACATGGATGCTGATGCGATAAAAAAGAAAGTGGAAGATGCGGGGTTCAGTGTTGCGCAACTTAAAATAAATGTGACTTTTACCAATCAGCAGGTGAGAAATGATCAACACCTGACGGTTGATGGTAAAGTGTATCATTTCCTGAATATAAAAGAACAGGTTTTAAACGGTGAAAAAAGCCTCTTGCTGGTTGATAAGACTTTCCTTTCTGCAAAGGATTCAAAAAAATATGCATCAGCCACCAGGATGGAATGTTTCAAGACCGGTGTTGCAGGCGACTGTTGTACCAAAGAAGGCATCAGTGATAAAACGCGCATTTATCATGTTACAATGTAACCGCCATGTTTGGACAAAAATACCTGACGGAATTGTATAGGCGCATCATTTCCGGAAAATATGCCGGCCTGTTTTTATTTGGATTGATTTCTCTTTTTTCTGTGCGGCAGCTAGCTGCCCAGGAACTCTATGTTTTTTCCGAACCGGCTTCCAATATGCCGGCAAAGGCCCTGAGCCTGAAGTATACGGGAAAGTTCCTGGAAGGGTACCATTCCGGGAAAACAGAACAGCGACAGGCGCTGGCGGTACAAATGGGCCTGAATAAAAAATGGATGGTCAGGGCGGCAACAACAATTTCGGACATGTATTCATACCCGGTCACGCGCTGGGAGTCGTTTAATGTCTATGCCAAGTATCGTTTCCTTTCCAGGGATGAAGTGCACAAGCATTTTCGGGCGGCAGCTTTCATGGAAGCTTCTTACAGCCGCAACGACCTGTTTTATGATGAACTTTCACTGGAAGGCGACCAGAGCGGTGTTCAGGCCGGACTTGTATTTACACAATTGCTGCATAAACTGGCGCTGTCTTCAACGCTCAGTGTAACCTCAGTGATACACCCGCAACGCCGAGAGGATAATAGTCCGGAGGGCCTGTATCCCTATTCCTCTTTCAACTATTCTTTATCTGCAGGATACCTGCTGTTTCCCCGGAAATATGTAAGCTATAAACAAACTAATTTTAATCTATATCTTGAGCTGCTGGGAAGTAATACGCTGGATAAGAGCCTGCATTTTGTGGACCTGGCGCCTGCCGTTCAGTTTATCTTTAACAGCAATACCAAGGTCAATGCCGGTTATCGGTTTCAGCTGAGCGGTAATATGCACCGGATGGCAACAGAAAGTTTACTTATCAGCGTGGAGACCACTTTCTTAAATGTACTTAAACAAAATAAAAAATAATGTCGTTTAACATCAAATCAATATTAACCTGGATAGGCAATCTCTTTGTGAAAAAATCATGTTGCAAATGAAAAAATTACTCTTTCTATTTTTTATATTATTTGCTGTTACAGAAATCTCTGCACAGGTAAAAAAAGGTAAGCAGGCTCCAGAGATCAGTCTGAAGGATATTTCCGGACAAACAATTTCTTTATCATCATTTAAAGGAAAAGTTGTGCTGATAGATTTTTGGGCAAGCTGGTGCATGCCATGCCGGAAAAATAATCCCAAGCTGGTGGCATTATATGAAAAATTTAAAGGAGAAGGATTTGAGATTTTAGGTGTATCGATAGATAAATACAATGATGACTGGAAGACGGCCATTGAAAAAGACAAGCTAACCTGGAAGCAGATAGTTGACAATGCCGGTTGGAATGCGCAGTCAACCATTGATTATGGTATTGAAGGCATTCCGGCTTCTTTCCTGTTAGATCAGGAAGGTATCATACGCGGTGTGGACCTGGAAGGCAAAGAGCTTGAAAGCATGATTAAAAAACTTCTGACCGCAAAGAAATAAGGACGCAAAGGTTATCTGATCTTAACCGGGATAGCATCTTTGCTGCCTGGTGTATATCTATAAAAACCTTCACCGCTTTTTACACCTAATTTTCCGGCAGTGACCATGTTTACCAATAGCGGGCAGGGAGCATATTTTGGATTGCCAAAACCATCCTGTAGTACGCGGAGTATGGCCAGGCAAACATCAAGCCCTATAAAATCTGCCAGTTGCAGTGGCCCCATCGGATGTGCCATACCGAGTTTCATAACGGTATCAATTTCATTGATGTCTGCCACGCCTTCATACAAACTATAAATGGCCTCATTGATCATGGGCATTAATATCCTGTTGGCAATAAAGCCCGGATAATCATTCACTACGCAAGGGACCTTGCCCAGTTGCGTACTGAGTGCCGTAATTTTTTCTGTAACGGATTTGTCAGTAGCATATCCATTGATGATCTCCACGAGTTTCATAACCGGAACAGGGTTCATGAAATGCATGCCAATCACTTTATCCGGACGTTTGGTTACTGCCGCAATTTTGGTAATGGAGATGGAGGATGTATTGGTGGCAAGGATGCACCCGGCAGGGGCTGATTCATCCATCTGGCGGAATATCTTCAGTTTAAGATCTGTGTTTTCTGTTGCGGCTTCAACAACCAGGTCCGCGTTGGAAACGCCGGATGCGAGGTCGGTATTGGTAACAAGATTTCGTAAGGTTGATGCCTTTTGATCTTCCGTAATAACGGCCTTGGCTACCTGACGATCGAGGTTTTTGGAAATGATGCTTATTGCTTTATTGAGTTGTTCCTGTGAAATATCAATCAAAACAACTTTAAAACCATTCTGGGCGAAAACATGTGCTATCCCATTACCCATGGTACCTGCACCGATAACTGAAATATGCTGCATAAGCAAAGATAAAAGAAATCGAAAATCGAAAGTCGAAAATCGAAAATGAAGTATAAAGTATTAGAAAAAAGGGTCAGAAGAAGTAAAAGGCAGAAAAATAAAAGGCATAAAAACAGCATTCATATTATTTACACAAAATCATCGGGGAAAAAACGCCATTTACAGATGAATTTCACATTGCTACATTTGAATATGTAGCGTTCTTTGAGGCATGAGTAATGAATTGAAAACGAGGACTAAAATTTTTGTCCTGAGTGTCATACAATTAGCAAGAAAACTGCCTTTAAATGATCTTAATTTTATAATTGCAAAACAAATTTTAAGGTCTGCAACCTCTACAGGAGCTAATTACAGATCTGCATTACGGGGAAAAAGTACAGCTGATTTTATTGCTAAATTGAGTATAGCTGAGGAAGAAGCAGATGAATGTTGTTATTGGTTGGAAATTCTAATTGAATCAGGAATTTGGAAAAATCATGAAACGGAGATTTTGTTAAATGAAGCAAGGCAAATAGCGGCAATTTTAACTACCTCTTGCAGAACCGCCAAATCCAAAATCAGTAAGAAAGACCAATAGCAGCGCCTTTATAATGGCAAGCTCTTGCCTTTCATTTTCGATTTTCGATTTTCGATTTTTCACTTTTTCTTATAGTCTCCTCTCTTCCACGCTTTCACAAACTCGCCCCACGCAAACGGGTTCAATATATTCATGGGTGGGGTCTGTCCGCTGTAGTAATATTTCTGTGCGTTTTTGGCGAGGTTGAAATTGGCAGCTTCACGGCCGTCCCTTGGCATGGATTGAGACAGTATCCTTCTTTTGGCCATATCGGTATTCTGCCTGGCGATCTCTATATTATCATCAGGAACTGGCACGGAAACGAAGTCCCGTTCAAATTGCTCCCGGGTAGGACGGGGCTTGATGATACTCGCCGGAAGATATACCGTATCGGTGACCATCAACTGGATCATGCTGTATTGATTCCCTTCCAGGTTTCTCGGTATCTGAGTGAGTTTGGGTTTAAATCCAACCGATGAAAACTCTATCTCATCACCTTTCAAAACTACAATGGAAAAAACCCCCTGGTTATTGGTAAGGGTACCCCTTCCGGTTCCTTTTACAACAACACTCACAGCGGGCAGACCGCGCAAACTGTCGGCCGTCATGACCACTCCATAAAGCTGTACCACCGAATCACGGAAGTTTTCAAACTGGGCTTTGGCAGCAATGGGACTGAAAAAAAGCAGCAAAAAAGCGTATCGTAAAAATTTGGTCATGCCAATGTATAAAGGTCACAAATTAAGTCCATCTGACGAATAAACAAAGTAAGGCTCTGAATGGTTACATTTGCGGCTCAGAAATTATTTTAACAAATATTGAACATGACACAGCAGGAAATTTTGAGGGCCCTGGCCACTGTGCAGGAACCTGATCTGGGAAAAGATCTCGTAACCCTTAATATGATCAAGGATATTGAGATCAAAGGGAACCAGGTAAGCTTTACGATAGTTTTAACAACACCCGCCTGTCCGCTTAAAGAAATGATGCGCCGGGATTGTGAAAAAGCCATACGCTCAGAAGTTGGCGAAGAAGTTACCGTGCTGGTGAAATTCACCGCCAATACAAGCAGCAACCGGCTCGACGGAAAATCCCTCCTGCCGAATGTAAAAAATATCATTGCCGTGGTAAGTGGTAAAGGCGGCGTGGGTAAATCCACCGTGGCGGCCAACCTGGCACTCGCCCTGGCACATGAAGGGGCCAAGGTAGGACTCATGGATGCCGATATTTACGGGCCCAGTGTGCCCATCATGTTTGGGGTAAGGGGCGAAAGGCCGTTGATGATGAGTGTGGAAGGCAAGGACAAGATCATCCCCATCGAAAAATTTGGCATCAAGCTGATCAGTATGGGATTGCTGGTGGATGAAAAAAGTGCAGTCGTATGGCGCGGCCCGATGGTAAGTTCGGCCATCCGCCAGTTTGTATCAGACGTCTTCTGGGATGAGCTCGATTACCTGGTGATCGATATGCCCCCGGGAACAGGAGATATTCACCTGACCCTTGTGCAGACTGTACCTGTTACAGGTGCGGTTATCGTTACCACCCCCCAGGATGTGGCATTGGCCGATGCCAAAAAAGCCATCGCCATGTTCGGACAGGCCCAGATCAAAGTGCCCATCATTGGCCTCGTGGAAAATATGGCCTGGTTCACACCGGCAGAACTGCCTGATCATAAATATTACATTTTTGGAAAAGACGGCGGTAAAAAACTTGCCGACCAGCTGGATATTCCTTTCCTTGGCCAAATACCGTTGGTACAAAGCATCCGCGAAGGCGGGGATAAGGGTGTTCCCATCATGGAAGGGGATGACCAGGTAACCAAAGACGCATTCATCCTTTTTGCAAACAATGCCGTGCGGAGTATAGCCATGCGTAATGCCAATATGGAAGCAACGAAAGTGGTGGAAATAGTTGTTAGTTGATAGTTGTTAGTTGGCAGCAAAGACAAGAGAGTTATTAATTGGTAGAAAAACAACTGTTTTTAAAATTTAATTATTGATAATTAAAAGCTTCATAATCATTACTTTTTTTAAAAATAATCTGATCATTAGTTGAAGTTGAACGGCTGTTTCTAACAACCAACAACTATCAACTAACAACTTTTTATGTACAATCTTTCCCATTTCAAAACTACCGACCCGCAGCAGGTGATCCGTTTCATGGAGGAACATCCTTTTGCCATGGTCATGGGTGTGGGAAAAGATAAACTTCCGGTTGCCACGCAGGTTCCGGTTTTTCTTGATGAAAGAGATGGGCAACCGGTGCTCACCGGCCATATGATGCGTCAAACAGATCATCATAAAGCCTTCCTTGAAAATCCGGATGCCTTAATGGTTTTTACAGGTCCGCATACTTATATCAGTGCCAGCTGGTATCCCGATCCTTTGCAAGCCTCCACCTGGAACTATATGAGTGTGCATGTTCGTGGAAAGATCAGTTTCCTGGACGAAGGGGCTTTGTTGGAAATACTGGAAAGAACCACCAATCATTTTGAAAGAAAACCGGATGCATTCAGTTCCATTCCGGCTGAATATATCCATCGAATGGTGGGTGCCATTGTTGCTTTTGAATTGAAGGTTGAAAAAGTGGAACATGTTTTCAAACTCAGCCAGAATAAAGATCCACAGACCTTTCAGGCCATCCTCAGCCACCTGGATAAGGGCGATGCCAATGCCATTGCGGTTGCGAGGGAAATGAGGTCGGTAAAAAGATAGATGCGAATGGCGATATGCTTAGCGCCCTTCATTTCATTGCGGTGAAAATTAGAATTGCACCCCTACAGGGTGCCGTGGGTACAAATATTTTATTGCTACAAGAGTTGCGCTCCTCTGGAGCGGAAAGGCAACAGCATCATTTTTCTACAAGAATTCAGAACTTTGGAGGTGACTTTTTTGCCCCAGCGGGTTATAATTAATGTAGCCTCGCATCATTTTTCTACAAGAATTCAAAAGTGCGGGGTGACTTTTTCGCCCCAGCGGGTTATAATTAATGTAGCCTCGCATCATTTTTCTACAAGAATTCAAAAGTGCGGGGTGACTTTTTCGCCCCAGCGGGTTATAATTCATTTAGCCTCACCATCATTTTTCTACAAGAATTCAGAACTTTGGAGGTGACTTTTTTGCCCCAGCGGGGCGTAATTCTTGTAGCCTCAAAATTAGAAAGACCAGCGCCTCGTAGAGGTGCGATTCTAAATAATTTGTAATCTAAAAGAAAACCGTATTGAAAAGCTAAAAGAAACGGATCCGCCGTGGCGAAGCGCAGAGTTACAAAAATATTACTGCCACAAGAGTTACGCTCCCTTGAGCTGAAAGGCAACAGCATCTTTTTTCTACAAGAATTCCATTATTAATAAAGAATAAAGATCCACAGACCTTTCAGGCCATCCTCAGCCACCTGGATTATGGCGATGCCAATGCCATTGCGGTTGCGAGGGAAATGAGGTCGGTAAAAAGATAGATGCGAATGGCGATAAACTTAGCGCCCTTCATTTCATTGCGGTGAAAATTTCAATACGACATTCGCAGGTTTTTATCGGGATGACTGAGTTTGCCGCTTTTCCTGTTCCCGTCAACGGTAACATGCACAAGGTTTACCTGCTCATTTTTTACTTCATACAGCAGGTCCGATTCTATATCTATATTTTTAAAAGGCTCAATATTTTCCGCAATAAAATAGCACCAGGTGGCTTCCTGGTCGTTTTCAAAACCCATAAAACGAAGCTGCAGCGGTTTATCTGAGAGGCTGATTTTTAAATGCCGGCTAATGTAAGCGCTGATAAGTTTTTGGTTTTTACTTTTATCACCTTTGCTCAGGTCTGTTTTCTCCTTGCTGAAAGCCTTCAGTGCTTCCTCAAAATCATCTGTATAGAATTTACAGGAAAGTCCCAGTTCTTTTTCTTTGGAACGATATTCCACTTCTGTCACACTTATATAGTAAGGATGCGCCAAAACCAGTAAGGGCAGGAAGAACCATTTAAATAAAAACATGGCCATTGTGTGATCCGTTTTTTGCAGTTACAAAAGTCTGCTTTATTTTCCATGCT
>Ga0209254_10002268_pt1 | contig 17436 bp, 12 predicted proteins | sample FrelakmetDIP11DI_FD_187148 | JGI IMG/M metagenome (GOLD analysis project Ga0209254, IMG submission 187148) | Freshwater lake sediment microbial communities from the University of Notre Dame, USA, for methane emissions studies - DIP11 DI (SPAdes)... | ecosystem: Environmental > Aquatic >... | reverse complement strand
AAGCCTTGGTGGATGCAACACCGATCTCAGGTCCGGCATGTGTGTAAACACCGGCATCTGTTTCGCGGGGAATACTTGATCCCACCACATTGCAAATACCAAGCACAAGGGCCCCGGCTTCCTTGGCAAGCCTGATTGCAGCAAGTGTATCGGCAGTTTCTCCGCTCTGACTTATAGCTATGACTATGTCCCCTTTTTTTACTATGGGGTCCCTGTAACGGAATTCAGAAGCATATTCTACCTCGACGGGGATCCTGGTGTATTCTTCAAAAATATATTCCCCAAGCAGGCCGGCATGCCATGAAGTCCCGCATGCCACAATAATTATCCTTTCCGACCGGGAAATGGTTTCAAGGACATTATGAAGACCGCCAAGCATTATTCCGCTGTGATCGGGAAGCACCCTGCCCCTGAATGTGTCATGGATAGCCCGTGGCTGTTCATGGATTTCTTTCAGCATGAAGTGCGCAAACCCTTCCTTATCAATCTCTCCGATCTTGAGATCAACCTCTTTTACTTCAGGCTCTATCCTGCCGGGCCGTGTCGTTTTAAGAATAAGTTCGTCCCTTTTTATAATGGCAATATCGTCATCTTTCAGGTATATCACTCTTTGGGTATATTCAACTATGGGTGTTGCGTCGGAAGCAATGAAATTCTCTCCGTCGCCGACTCCGATTACCAGAGGGCTCCCTTTCCTGGCTGCAAAAAGCCTGTCGGTCTCTTTAGTGCATATTATGACAAGGCCGTAAGCACCCTCAACCCTGTTCAGGGCAAGAGTAATTGCCTGTTCTGCCGTAAGGTCTCCCTCAAGGTAAAGATGTTCGATCAGGTTGGCAAGAACCTCTGTATCGGTCTGGCTGGTAAACTGGATGCCCCTGCTTTGCAAATGCTTTTTGATCAGAGCATAATTCTCAATAATCCCGTTATGGACAACGATAAAGTTTCCCTGTGCCGAAACCTGCGGATGAGCATTCAGTTCATTGGGTTCTCCGTGCGTAGCCCACCTGGTATGACCCATTCCGACAGTACCGTTGAAATCGGTATTCTTCACCATCTCTTCAAGATCCATTACCCGGCCCTTACATTTAAAAATCTTCGTTTCCCCATTAACGATTGCAAGGCCCGCTGAATCGTATCCTCGATATTCCAGACGCTTTAGTCCGTTAATAACAATTTCACGGGCAGGTCTTGATCCAATATAACCAACTATTCCGCACATATGTGATTTTTTAATATTACAGAAATGAAATAACTGATTTTAACTCAGTTTAGCTAAAAAAACGGTGAAGTGAATTCAAATATTGCAGAGGCGCATGAGAAGGTGATCAGGAAAGCATCTTGTCATAAAAATCATTATAGGCGTCAATATAGGTAGATTCATCATGGAAAGCCAGCACAGGCTTGCTGATTGTCTTGATGTATTTGGTTATTTCGTCATTAATCACTTCACTCCCGATTATTACAGCGTCTGAATATTTAATCGCCAGCTTCGAAATATTTACGAAATCCGGGTTCTTAATAGTTTTCAGGCTTTCGCCATCGATCCCGTCGTACCTTAGTTTGTCAGCAAAACTTGATCTGAAGGGAGTTTTGAAATCGTTGTCATAGACGGAATAAATAATCTTATAATTGTGGAACAAGGGATCATCATTGTAGATGCTGCGCAGATAAACCGGAACCAGCGATGCCATCCATCCATGGCAATGAACAATGTCCGGTGCCCACCTAAGCTTTTTTACAGTCTCAATTACTCCCCTGGCAAAAAAAAGTGCCCGTTCATCATTGTCGTCAAACTCTTTGTCTGATGAATCGGATACTGTATACTTACGCTGGAAATAATCATCGTTGTCAATGAAGTAAACCTGCATCCTGGCAGATTGAATTGAAGCAACTTTGATAATCAGGGGGTGATCGGTGTCATCAATTATAAGATTCATCCCCGAGAGCCTTATAACCTCGTGCAGTTGGTTCCGCCTTTCATTTATGCTTCCGTAACGCGGCATAAATGTACGTATCTCTTTCCCTTTTTCCTGAATACCCTGCGGGAGATACCTTCCTATCCTCGATAATTTTGTTTCACCTAAATATGGAGTGATCTCTTGAGAAATAAACAATACTTTTTTGCTTTCCATTTACCCTCCTGGATATACCATTCAGTAACAAGTTGCAAAGATAATAATAAAAAATGACAATATAATCAACACCTTGCCTCCTGAATTTTCATTTCGTCTCCTTTTTATTCCGGTAAATCGCGGATCAGATATACTAAATTCACTTAGGTTTGCACTAAAATCAGAAAAAATGAAAACTCTCAGTACAGTTAAGGGACTGCAGGGAGCTGTAAAAAAAACCCGGCTTGCGCCTCTGGGATTTGTACCGACCATGGGTGCTCTGCACAGCGGACATCTTTCGCTGGTACAGAATGCAGTATCCGCATGTCCCCTGGTGGTTGTGAGCATCTACGTAAACCCCACCCAGTTCAATGATAAAAACGACTTAAAAAATTATCCCAGGACAATTGGTGATGATCTTATCATGCTCAGAACCGTTCTAAGAGAGAAGGATATTGTATTTACTCCCGATGACAAGGAGATTTATCCTGAAGAGGATAAACGGGAATTTAATTTCGGAAATCTCGACAGGGTGATGGAAGCATTGATAAGACCAGGCCATTTTAACGGGGTGGCACAGGTTGTCGGCAGGCTCTTCGAGATTGTAAAACCGGATATTGCATTTTTCGGACAGAAAGATTTTCAGCAGCTTGCAGTGATCAGGGAGCTTGTCAGACAGACAGGAAATAAGGTAAAGATTATCGGGAATCCAATCATCCGTGAGGAGGACGGACTTGCAATGAGCAGCAGGAACCGGCTTCTTGAAATTGATATAAGAAAAAAAGCAGGAGTGATCTGGTCAACAATTTCAGAAGCTTCGTCTATGATTCATGATCATGATATTCCCTTCCTTGTTTCATATGTCAAAAACAGTATTGAAAATGCTGAAGGTTTTAATGTTGAGTATTTCAGCATTGTCGATGATGAAGAACTCATGCCTGTCAGTACAAAGGCGGAAATGAAGAAAGGGAAAAGATATTTCGGGTGTGTAGCTGTTAAGGCAGGAAGAATAAGGCTGATTGATAATATTGAAATTCCTTTGTAATCAATAAAAAGGATACTTAAATTTGTAGCGTAATTAATTTCATTCACTCTGAAATGTTTATTGAAGTATTAAAATCAAAAATCCATAGAGTCACAGTTACCGGGGCAAACCTGGAATATTTAGGGAGTGTCTCAATTGATGAGGACCTTATGGAAGCCTCAGACATTATAACAAATGAAAAAGTACAGGTGCTTGATACGAATAACGGCGAACGGCTCGATACCTATGTGATCAAAGGTAAAAGAGGATCGGGTGAAATATGCCTGAATGGCCCGGCAGCGAGAAAAGTAGCTGTTGGAGATATAATAATAATAATGTCATATGCCACCATCGATTTTCAGGAAGCCAAATCATTCAGACCTGTCATTATTTTCCCGGATACAAAAACAAATAAACTTATCTAATTGAGAAAAGGCTTAATCCAAACCTTAAAGTTTATCGCATTTTTTATTGTTGGAGTTTTTCTTCTCTGGATTGCTTTCCGGAATGTAGAATATCAAAGACTTATAGAAGGATTAAAGGAGGCTGATTACAGTTGGGTTTTCCTCTCACTATTGTTTGCATTTCTTGCGTATTTAAGCAGGGCGCGCCGTTGGATTCTCCTTATCCATCCGCTGGGATTCAGGCCTTCACTATTAAACACATTTTTTTCGCTGATGGCAGGTTATCTGGCGAATCTTGCCCTGCCCAGGATCGGGGAGATAACCCGTTGTGTAGCCCTTGGCAGAAAAGAGAAGGTACCGGTCGACCAGCTTATCGGAACCGTAGTGGTTGAACGGGCAATTGATTTCCTTTCGCTTCTTGCAATAATGATTATCCTGATCATTATCAAAGGAAATGAGATATCCGGATATCTGAAAGAAAGCATATTTGTTCCTCTTCAGCAAAAAGTATTTGCAATGTTCGGATTCACATGGATAATATGGGCAATTATAGTTTTGGCTTCAGCTCTGCTTATATTCCTGCTGATCAGGTACAGGAAAAAACTTCGCACTATCAGGTTTATTGACAAAATATTCACTGTGATTAAAGGAGTCATAAACGGAATGAGGACCATCACTTCACTCGAAAGAAAATGGGAGTTTATAATACTTACAGCATTCATCTGGATTAACTACGCGCTTATGACATGGATTATGGTATTCTCAATTGAATCCACATCGCATATCACTCCGGGTGATGGCATATTTCTCCTTGTTATTGGTGGCATCGCCATGTCGGCTCCGGTTCAAAGCGGTCTGGGTGCATATCATTACTTTATTTCCCGGGCGATTGCTTTTATCGGAGGAGTGCATATTGAGGATGGTCTTATCTATGCATTCCTTACACACGAATCCCAGATGCTATTTGTGATTATCATCGGCGCCATCTCCTTTTTTATGATTTTCAGGAAAAATCATGAAGAAAAGATCTCATAAGATTCTTTATATTTGTTTGTAATACTTTCCTCTTCTCCCTGAAAGTGGATTTGCCCCCCAACCCCCCTGAAGGGGGGCTTATTAAATTTAAGTAATTTAACCCCCTTCAGGGGGCAGGGGGCAAAAATATCATGGCAAAAACAAAAACAGTCTTTATCTGCCAGAATTGCGGCTCTGAATCCCCGAAATGGATCGGCAGATGTCCTTCCTGCAAGGAGTGGAATACTTATCATGAAGAGATTATTGCAGCATCATCTTCGCGTAATACATCTTATTTATCAGGCCTGGAAAAGAGGAAACCTGAACTTCTCGATAGTATCAGCTCAGATGAGCATAACAGGCAGAAAACAGGCATCCCGGAAATCGACAGGATTCTTGGCGGAGGTATTGTACCTGGTTCTTTAATACTTCTCGGAGGAGAACCGGGTGTCGGAAAATCAACGATTGCATTGCAACTCGCCCTGGCTCTTGCTGAAAAGTGCGTGTTGTATGTCTCAGGAGAGGAGAGCGAAGAACAGATAAGCCTGCGGGCAAAAAGGCTTAAAAAATCTAATTCTTCATGTTATATCTACAGTGAAACTGATCTTGAGAGTATTCTTGTGCAGGCTGAAAATCTCAAACCGGAATTAATAATAATCGATTCCATTCAGACAATCCGGACCGGAATTCTTGAATCTTCAGCAGGCTCAGTTTCACAGGTAAGAGAGTGTGCCGCCCAGCTTCTCAAGTTTTCAAAACTTACAGGTGTACCTGTTTTTCTGATAGGGCATATTACAAAGGATGGGACACTGGCAGGACCAAAAGTCCTTGAACACATTGTTGACGTTGTTCTCTATTTTGAAGGCGACAATAATTATGTTTACCGCCTGCTGCGATCCGTAAAGAACAGGTTTGGGTCGACCTCTGAACTGGCCATTTTTGAAATGATAGAAAGCGGGTTGAAGGAAGTATCAAATCCTTCCGAAATGTTTATAAACCAGCATGATGAACCCTTGAGCGGTATTTCAATCGCCGCGACAATCGACGGGCTAAGGCCTTTTCTTATTGAAACCCAGGCGCTTGTCAGCAGCGCCGTATATGGCACACCTCAGCGAAGTTCAACAGGATATGATATCCGCCGTCTGAACATGCTTCTGGCAGTTCTCGAAAAGCGTGCAGGCTTCAGGCTTGGAGTAAAAGATGTATTTCTGAATATTGCCGGCGGCATCAAGGTTGAAGATCCGGCCATTGACCTTTCAATTATTACCTCCGTCCTCTCTTCAAATCTTGATATTCCGGTCGGCAGGGATGTTTGTTGCTCGGGCGAAGTAGGCCTTTCGGGTGAGATAAGACCTGTGTCGCGGATTGAACAGCGGATTAAGGAAGCTGCAAAAATGGGTTTCAGAAAGATATATGTCTCAAAATTTCACAGGAACATATCCCATAAAGGATCTGATATCGAAGTTATTCCCGTTGGGAAGGTTGAAGCGCTGGTGCGTTCGCTTTTCAGCTAAAATAAGTCGCGCAGTCGTGCAGTCTTAAAATGATTCCTTGCCGTGAACCGCATACCGCACGCCGCGAACCGCGAACCGCTTTAGTATTTCTCCCTGATATAACTTCCCCTTCTTGAGCTTTCCCTTTTTACCTGATCGCAATCCATCTCAATATTGAAATTTGGCGGGCGTTCAAATTCGTCTGTTTCCATTATTCCAAACTGAGGGTCGTTATAGACTTTACGGAGAAAGATCCCAAGGATCGGAAGAGCCATCTGTGCTCCCTGTCCTTCAGAGAGGGTTTCAAAATGGATAGACTGATCCTCCCATCCACTCCATACCCCTCCGACTAGGTTGGGAGTGACTCCCATAAACCATCCGCTTGCATGGTTCTGAGTTGTGCCGGTTTTGCCTCCTATCTGGTTCAACAGCAGATATGGTTCCCTTCTCAGCCTGTTTCCCGATCCGGTCAGTACTACTCCCTGTAAAAGGTTAAGCATAAGAAATGCATGCTCGTCACTCAGAACCTCCTCTATCTGGGGTGTGAATTTAGAGATTAAGTTACCGTTTTTATCCTCTATCCGTGTAACATACATCGGCCTTGTATAGACCCCATTATTGGCAAAGGTCCCGTAAGCCCCCACCATCTCTTCAAGCTTGATATCGGAGGTGCCCAGAAATATGGAAGGGACAGGATCAATAAAGCTTCGAATCCCCATTTTTTTCATCAGATCGGTTACCGCAGCTGGTCTGAATTGCTGCATCAGCCATGCTGAAATATAGTTTTCTGATTGAGCCAGCCCCCATTTCAGCGTGACCATTTTACCATGATATTCCTTTGGCCCTGAACTTCGTGGCATCCATGGAACTGAATCACCTGGCAAATCAAAGGATCGTGGAATATTTTCAACTTCATCGCATGGAGTATAACCGTTCTGCATAGCAATAGTATAAAGGAAAGGTTTTATTGTACTTCCCACCTGTTTTCTTTGCTGTGTAACCGCATCCCATTTGAAATATCTGAAATCAGGACCTCCGACATATGCTTTTACATACCCGTCATTCGGATCTTCGACAAGGAAAGATGAACGGACGAAGAATTTATAATACCTTACTGAATCAAAAGGTGTCATAACTGTGTCAATTTCTCTCTTATCATTCCATGCAAAGACTTTCATTGGTACCCTGGTATTGAATGCAAGCATTATTGAATCTTCAGAGATACCCCGTGCCTTCATGATATAATATCTGTCACTCTCCCTGACTGACCTCATTATCAGTTCTTCAACGTCTTTTTTCGAAAGGTCATTGGAATATGGAGGATTCCTGAATGATTTTGCACGCTTGTAGAAATCAGGCTGAACTTCATTCGAAAGATGCTCCGCAACAGCTTCCTCGGCATATTGCTGCATTTTTGAGTTGATTGTTGTGTAGATTTTCAGGCCATCTTTGTAAATATCATAATTGGATCCGTCAGGTTTTTTGTTTTTATTGCACCATCCGTAAAGGGGATTATTATCCCATTCCCACCGTGCCTCCTCATACGAAGATTCCCTTATATATTTACTCCGGTCAGGTTCAGGGCGTCTCATCGTATTCCTCAGGTATTCCCTGAGATATGTTGCCGGCCCGGTATTATGGTCCTCCGGCCTGAAATCAAGTTCAATCGGAAGTTGCTTCACGGAATCAGCAATATCAGGATTAATATACCCGTATTTGGACATCTGTGAAATGACAATATTCCTTCTCTGGAGCATCAGTTCCGGATATTTCCTTGGATTATAGGCGCTTGAATTCTTCAGCATACCTACCAGCACTGCAGCCTCCTCAATATTAAGTGAATCGGGAGTAGTATTGAAATATACTCTTGATGCAGATCTAATTCCAATTGCCTGGTACAGAAAATCATATTTATTCAGATACATCGCAATTATCTCCTCCTTGGTATAACTCTTCTCCAGCTTAACAGCTGTCTGCCACTCCTTGAATTTTGAAACACCAAGCCTTAATTTCCTGGTAAATTTGGAAACTCGTGCAGTATCCCTTGGATACAGCTGTTTTGCCAGCTGCTGTGTTATGGTACTTCCCCCTCCTGTCTTCTGACCCAGCAAAATTGTGCGGACAACCGCTCTTCCCAGGCCTTTGATATCAATACCCGAATGCCTGTAATATCTGATATCCTCTGTTGCTATAAGTGCATCGATGAGATAAGGAGAAAGGTCCTTGTAATCTGTCCATGTACGATTCTCAACACTGATCTTTCCCAGGAGCACTCCATCTTCGGAATAAACTTCTGCTGCCAGATTATACTCAGGACTTTCAAGTTCCCTGAATGATGGAATCGGGCCAAGCTTGCCTAGTGAGATCAGGATGAACAGAATAATTACTGTTACAAAGGGCAGGATAAACAGTGTCCAGAACCAGATAAGGTATTTTCTGTTTGATGAATCGCCTCTCATTTGTTTCAGGAGTTTGGCCAAAATTAGTAATTAATAAAGAATCTTAACTGTTTATTTTGAAGTTTGGTACCTAAATGATTTACTTTGTCGTGTTTTTAAAAAGAGCCAAATCTATCTGATATGATCGAAAATCTAGTAATTGTTGAGTCGCCGGCTAAAGCAAAAACCATTGAGAAGTATCTTGGAAAAGATTTCCGTGTCGTATCAAGTTTCGGGCACATCCGTGATCTTGCAAAGAAGAATTTAGGTATTGATACAAAAAATGATTTTTCCCCCGAATATGAAATTCCTAAAGAAAAAGCAAAAGTTGTAGGAGAGCTGAAGAAAGCTGCCGCTGAGTCAAAAAATATATGGATAGCTTCCGATGAGGACCGGGAAGGTGAGGCTATTGCATGGCATCTGGCAAGCGTACTTAACCTCGATCTGAATACCACTAAAAGGATAGTGTTCCATGAAATCACCAAAGATGCTATCGCGGATGCAATCCTGAATCCCAGGCAGATCGACATGAATCTTGTAAATTCACAGCAGGCCCGTCGTATTCTTGACCGGATTGTCGGCTTTGAAATTTCACCGGTATTATGGAAAAAGGTCCAGCCGGCTTTATCCGCCGGACGGGTACAGTCAGTTGCCGTTCGTCTGATAGTAGAAAGGGAAAGGGATATCATTTCGTTCAAGTCCGAATCATCATTCCGCATAAACGGCATTTTCAAAACTGACCTTTCCGGGCCTGAGAACAATACTATCAGGGCAGAAGCAGCTAAAAGATTCCCTGATGAAAAAGAGGCGGTGAAGTTCCTTGAACTTTGCATTGCTTCTGAATTCCGGGTTAACAATGTCACAGTTAAACCTGGAACCAGGTCACCTGCGCCTCCTTTTACGACCTCAACTCTTCAGCAGGAGGCATACAGGAAACTTGGATTCTCAGTATCCCAGACAATGGCTGTAGCACAGAAGCTTTATGAAGCAGGGAAAATAACTTACATGAGGACCGACTCTACAAATCTTTCGAAGCTTGCACTCACAAAATCGAGGGAATTAATAATTTCGGAGTACGGCGAAAAGTATTCAAGGACACGCCAGTTCAAAACCAGATCAAAGGGCGCCCAGGAGGCACATGAAGCAATAAGGCCCACTTATCCCGATTCAGCAGCAATTACCGGAAACCAGAATGAGAAAAAGCTTTATGAGCTGATCTGGAAAAGGACTATTGCCTCCCAGATGGCTGATGCCGAAGTGGAAAGAACTACTATCTCGGTTGAAATGAATAATTCTCCGGTATTGTTTTCAGCTACCGGAGAAGTAGTGAAATTTGACGGATTCCTCAAGGTTTATGCTGAATCGACTGACAATGATAATGGTGACGAGGAAAAAAATATCATACCACCGGTGAAAAAAGGCATGGCGCTTTTTTATGACACCATTTCTGCTTCACAGAAATATACATCACCCCCGCCACGCTATACCGAAGCAAGCCTTGTTAAAAAACTTGAAGAGCTGGGTATCGGCAGGCCCTCAACTTATGCCCCGACAATTTCTACGATTCAAAACAGGGGATACGTTCTGAGAGAGGACCGGCCCGGTGAAAAACGCCAGCTGAAAGTTATTACTCTTTCCGGGGGTAAGTTCTCAACGTCGTCAAAAACTGAAGCGGCAGGAAAGGAAAAGTCAAAGTTGTTCCCTCAGGATATAGGTATGATTGTGAACGATTTTCTGATTGAGAACTTTTCGGAAATTGTCGACTACAATTTTACAGCCGATGTTGAAGAGCAGTTTGACAAGATAGCAGAGGGCAAGCTGAAATGGACCGGGATGCTCCACAAGTTCTATTCTCCCTTCCACAAAACAATTGAAGAGACACTTGAGAAAAAAAGCAGGAAAACAAGCATCAGGGTTCTCGGAAAACACCCCGAAACCGGCGAACAGGTATCGGTCAGGATGGGAAGATTCGGCCCTGTTGCACAGATCGGTGATGCCGATAACGGTAATAAACTGCGATTTGCGAGCCTTGCCAGGAATCAGTTGCTGGAAACAATAACTCTTCCTGAAGCACTTAACCTGTTTCGTCTGCCGAGATCACTCGGGCTATATGATGGAGATGAAATGGTTGTCGGAATCGGTAAGTTCGGTCCATATGTCAGGTACCGGAGCAAGTTCTATTCCCTGAAAAAGGGTGTCGATGATCCATATGCCATAACGGTTGAAAGAGCCGCGGAATTAATCCTGGAAAAGAGCGAAAATGATAAAAAGAAAGTACTGAAAGATTTTGGTGACTTCAGGCTGCTGAGCGGCAGATATGGCCCATACCTGGTAAAGGATAAGAAAAATTACCGTCTCCCCAAGGGAACCGACACTAAAAAGCTGACAAAGGAAGATTGTATAAGTATCATAGATAAAAGTGATAAAATAAAAAAAAGTTCTGAATAAAAAATGCTGGACCTTAATGATTATTTTAACCCTGTAAGCATCGAAGAACCCGGCTTTGATAACCTGACCGGCAATGCAGGCTTTCCACATAATATAAGCATCCACACTGAAAACAATCCGATAAAGGATCTCAGGGGTTTCAAGGTAGCTATTCTTGGAGTCCCTGATGGAAGGAACTCACCGAATCATGGGTCAGTAAATGCTCCCGATGCAATAAGGCAGCAGCTTTACTGCCTGGCTAGAATTCCCGGAAAGACAAAGATTATCGATCTTGGAAACATGAAACAGGGTGTCTCATTCGGTGATACCCTGGCTGGCCTGTCAGATGTGCTTTGCTCGCTTCTGAAAGAGGATATATTCCCGGTAATTATTGGCGGCAGCAGCGCTCTCGTAACATCAATCGACAGAGCATTTACAGTTTTAAAAACCAGATATACAATGGTTTCGGTCGATCCGAGGATAGATTACAGTAATACAGAGAACTCTCCCGATTCATTTAATTATCTCAATAAAATAATCGCTAGTCATAAGAGTACTTTCAGCCAGTATATTAATATAGGGTACCAGACCTATCTGAATGATCAGCAGGTAATGAACCGGTTCATAAGGCGTCATTCGGAACTGATCAGGATTGGTGATGTCCGCCAGGCTATCTATCTGACAGAACCTCTTTTCAGGGATTCAGATGCAGCAATATTTGATATTTCCGCAGTCAGGCAATCTGACGCCCCGGGTACCGCAGTTCCTTCACCGAATGGTTTCTACGGGGAAGAGATCTGCCTCCTTTCAAGATATGCCGGAATCTCAGATAACCTTAAGATTTTCGGGCTTTTTGATGTGAGTCCGGAACTCGATTCCAGATGCCAGACAACAGGTCTGGCTGCCCAGATAATCTGGTTTTTTCTGGAAGGCTTTTCACAGAAGCAGTACGAGAGTCCCGTATTGAGCAACAGCAACGCAGGACGATTTATAAAATATCATGTAAGGGTTACGGACCTGGAGGATGATCTGATCTTTGTTAAAAGCAATATGACTGAAAGATGGTGGATCGAACTGAATGATGAGAATAAAGCAAATATTTATGTTGCCTGTTCCCATGACGATTATCTTAAGGCAAACAGGAATGAAGTTCCCGACAGATGGGTTAAAGCAGCAAACAGATTAAAGTCCTGATTCTTCAAATATTTTCAACTAATTTACGTTTAACTGAAAGTTTGGAATATTCTTTGTGGATAATTGAACATGAATGTTTAAAAAGTGTTTACTAATAGATTGCCGGGTTACATATTTTTATGTTTTTTATATAATTTAGGAGTTCAATAAATGGGCTTATTCCACCTTACTAAAAAAGTGAAAAAACTTTATACTCCAGCTCTCCTGGTCGTATTATCTTTTTACACGTGTTACTCCCAACAGGATCCTATTACGAGTAATTACATGTATAATACCCTTACATATAATCCCGGGTATGCAGGCACATCAGGGATGATATGCGCAACTGCCCTTAACCGGCAGCAATGGGTTGGATTCGAAGGTTCACCTTCAACAACGGTTTTTAATATCAGCGCTCCTGTTTCACCATTTAAGATAAACAGCGGAGTAGGATTAATGGTTGAAAGTGACAATATCGGCTTTAATAAAGACATTAAGCTTGCACTTATATATTCTTATATAGCTCAGTTAGGACAGGGAAAACTTGGGATCGGGATAAACGCAGGAATGTATAATATGACTATCGACCCGGAATGGGTTATACCTTCGGGTGATGCTTTCACACCTCCTTCAGGAGACCCCCTGATACCAGAAAGCAAAGAGAGTGCAGTCGCTTTTGATGCCGGACTTGGAGTATATTACCGCACTGATAAATATTATGCCGGCCTTTCAGTTACACATATTAATCAACCCGATATTAAATTCACTAAAGGAGTTACATTTTTGTCCCGGCACTATTATCTTACTGCCGGTTACATTCTTCAACTTTCAAATCCATCGTTCGAATTACTTCCTTCCCTGTATGCCATGAGCGATGGGAAGGTGATACAATTTTCTGCTACTTCATTGGTCAGATACAATAAAAAGGCATGGGGGGGCGTTTCTTACAGACCTGGTGATGCACTGGTCGGAATTATTGGGATTGAATTGTTTAATGGTATCAGAATCGGATATGCTTACGATTTCCCGATTTCAGATATCAGAAAGAGCACAAGCGGGTCACACGAATTTTTGGTGAATTATTGTTTTAACCTGAGTATGGGCAAGAGCCCAATGAGATATAAAAGCATACGGTTCTTATAAAATTTTAAAAATTATTATTGGCAATACAAAATTCTAGATAACTATGAAAAAGGTAATCCTTTCAGCTCTGGTAGTATTAATTTTGTTGGGTGGTTGCAAGTCCTCCGATAATGGAGAACTTACAGGGGTCCCCGGGAGAAAGAATTTCTTCGAGCCTGAACCATTTGAAATGGCATTCATTCCGGCCGGGAGCTTTACAATGGGACCGAGTGACCAGGACGCTGTTTTTGCTCAAAACAGTCTGTCGAAGGTAGTAACCGTTGAGGCATTCTGGATGGACCAGACAGAAATAACAAATAACAAGTACCGTCAGTTTGTATATTATGTGCGGGATTCTATTCTGAGAACAAAGCTTGGTGAAGCACAGGTTCCCGACCGTGAATATTTTGTGGTCGACAGAGAGGGTAATCCTGTAGATCCTCCCGTGATCAACTGGGAAGAAAGAATTGATCCTGAAGAGGAAACGACGGCGGCTGTTCTTGAAGAAATGTTCTATCCTCCTGAAGAGAGATTCAGCGGGAAAAAACAAATTGATGTCAGAAAGCTTAACTATACCTATTTCTGGGTTGATTATCAGCAGGCTGCAAAAGCAAAATATGTTAATGACTATGCCAATAACACCTGGAAATATGTAGGAGAGATAATTGACCGCAACGGTAATTCCACTCCTGTTAAAGACCGTTCTTCCTTCATCCGTCATGATACAATTAATATATATCCCGATACACTATGCTGGATAAGGGATTTCACCTACTCATTTAATGATCCGCAGGCAGACCTCTATTTCTGGCACCCATCCTTCGACGATTATCCTGTTGTTGGTGTTACCTGGCCTCAGGCAAATGCTTTCAGCAGGTGGAGGACTGATTATATGAATACAGCTCTCCGTAAAAACGGTGTTGCTGATGTACAGGCTTACAGGTTGCCGCTTGAGACTGAATGGGAATATGCTTCACGCGGAGGTCTTGATCTTTCAATGTATCCCTGGGGCGGCCCTTATACCAGGAACTACCAGGGCTGTTTCCTTGCCAATTTCAAACCATTGCGCGGCAACTATATTGATGATGGTACCGTTTATACAGCAAAAGTCGGTTCATACGAACCAAATGAATTCGGATTATTTGACATGTCAGGGAACGTTGCAGAGTGGACACTAGGTGCCTACCATCAGTCAGCTTATATCTTTCAGCACGACCTGAATCCAAACTATGAATATAATGCCCGGCCACAGGATCCTCCTGTTCTGAAACGCAAAGTTATCAGAGGAGGCTCATGGAAAGATATTGCATACTTCCTGCAGACAAGTGCAAGGGATTATGAATACCAGGATTCGACAAAATCTTATATCGGTTTCAGAAATGTCAGATCATATATTGGAGTAAATCAATAAAATACTAATAACCTTTAAAAAACCAGGGAATGAGCCTAGCAGAAATAACACAGAGCAGCGGATGGAAGAGTTTCATGGCCAAGCTTTATGGCATTGGCGCTTCTATTGTAATTATTGGTGCCTTGTTTAAAATACAACACTGGACAGGTGCAGGATTTATGCTTGCCGTCGGTCTTTGCACGGAAGCAGTAATCTTTTTCTTCTCAGCCTTCGAACCTTTGCATGAGGAAGTCGACTGGACCCTCGTCTACCCGGAACTTGCAGGGATCCCTGATGAGGAACCGGGAGCAGGTAGAAGCGTTGGCGGCCGGTATGTTGGCGGTGGTGCCATAGGATCAGGAGGCGGTGGTGGCGGAGGATCTCTTGCACTTTCAAAATTTGATGAAATGCTTGAAAGATCTGATATTACCCCGGACCTGTTTCAGAAACTTGGAGTCGGCATGAAAAAGCTCAGCGAAACTACATCCAATATCAATGTTATGGGCGATGTTTCTGCTGCCTCAGCAAAATACATGAATACGATACAGGGTGCAAACGATGCCCTGGGAAGATTATCAGACACCTATCAGTCGACCGCTAAAATAATAAGCGATACAAATTCTAATTACGGTAAAATGGCTGATTCCATTAATATAATTGAATCAGGCGGAAAATCATATCAGCAGCAACTGGAATCGCTCAATAAGAACCTTTCTGCACTCAACACTGTCTATGAACTCCAGCGAAAAGGCGTTGATGACCATATTAAGGAATCCGATTCCCTTCATAAAGGGATCCAGACTTTGATGAAAGATCTTACCGAATCAGCAGGTGATACCAAAAAATATCGTGAACATATCAGCAAGCTTAATGATAACCTTGCAGCTTTGAATAATGTGTACGGAAATATGCTCGCTGCAATGAATGTTAAATAACGTGACATTTTAATAAAAAACTAAACTACTTGAAAAATGGCTCACGAGAGGCTATCACCACGGCAAAAGATGATCGGTATGATGTACCTGATACTTACCGCCATGCTTGCACTTAACGTGTCAAAGGAAGCCGTTGATGCATTTAAGAAAGTCGATAAGAGTCTGACTACCACTCTGGCAAATTACGTCATTAAGAATAATCTAATTTACGCTGAGTTTGACAGGGCAGCTGCAGAAAATCCCACTAAAGCCTTGAAATATAAAGAGACTGCAATGGAGGTAAAAAGCCGTGCTGACGAAATATATACTTTTATTCAGGATCTTAAGAAAGAGATAATTATTACTGCTGAGGGCCCCGATACAAAGGCCGTTGTGGGCGATGAGATATTTATTGATGAAGTAAAAAAGATCGATGAGAATAACGTCCCTTCACAGATACTTATCGGATCGAATGAAAAAGGAAAAGGGAATACCCTGAAAGCCCTTATAAATGATTACCGGGAATTCCTGATATCAACCCTTGACGGTCAAAATCCGTCGGCTGAGGAAGCCCTCCGTAAAAGCCTTAATACCGATGATGGCAAAGACCCCGACGGACAGATTTCAGACTGGGTAAATTGGACCTTTCAGACTATGCCGCTGGTTGCAGTGGAAACATTATTGTCAAAATTTCAGGTTGATGTAAGAAATGGTGAAACAGAGGTTCTGAATCACCTTTTTTCACAGATCGATGCTGCATCATTCAAGGTTAACAGGCTCAGGCCCGTCGTTATCCCTACTTCAAATTATGTTACTCTTGGAAACGATTATGAAGCAGCAGTTTTCATCTCAGCAGCAGATACCACGCAATTACCGACAGTTACTGTAAACGGTGCAACTCTTCCGAATGATGCAACAGGAAGGGGAATATACAAGGTGCGCGCATCTTCCACAGGACTTAAGAAATGGGGAGGTATAATCTCGTTGAAAGCCCCCGATGGCTCAACAAAAACTTACCCGTTCGAAGCTTCATATAATGTTGATGTGCCAAATGTTGTTGTTTCACCAACAGCTGTGAACATAATGTATAAAGGTATTCTGAATCCTATAGATGTCTCTGTTCCTGGCGTTGATCCCAGTAAGATAAAGCTAAGAGTTGTTAACGGGAATTTGACAACTGAAAAAGTCAAGAACTCAAAGGGAGTAATTTTCAAAGGCAACTGGTCGGTAAATCCAACAACCGTAGGGCAGAATGTGCAGGTAATTGTTTCGGCAACCGATGCTTCCGGAAAATCAACAACTTATCCTCCTGTTGAATTCAGGGTAAAGGCAATTCCGCCGCCCACAGCTATCTTTGGAGGAAAGAACATCGGGACAATAGCTAAAAATACAGCCGCAGCCCAGACAGGTGTTTATGCCTCACTTCCCGATTTTGAATTTGACCTCGTTTACAAGATTACAGGTTTTAGTGTACTCTATACTGACAGCCGGGGAGATTTTGAAGAGAAAAGCACTTCAGGTGCTCTGACTAATCAACAGAAGGATCTTATTAGCAGACTTGCGAGAGGGAAGAACCTCTTCATAAAAGATATTAAGTGTCTGGCTCCCGATGGAAGATCACTGGACCTGAGTCCCATAATATTAAAAATTGATTAGATAAATAAATCGTAATAATATGAATAAGAAACTCTTTTTTGGAATTATCGTCCTTGCTATTGGCAGCATGGCAAATGCTCAGTCGTTTGGCGATATTTACCAGAAATCAATGCCGGATAACAAAAAGATTGATTATCCATTCCTCAGGGAAGCTGATGTAGTCTGGTCGAAGAAGATATGGCGTCTTATTGACCTCAGGGAAAAGATCAACCAGCCTTTGTATTATCCTATTAAATCCACCCAGGATGGCAGGAAAAGCCTGATAAATAT
>Ga0209254_10002267_pt1 | contig 17441 bp, 16 predicted proteins | sample FrelakmetDIP11DI_FD_187148 | JGI IMG/M metagenome (GOLD analysis project Ga0209254, IMG submission 187148) | Freshwater lake sediment microbial communities from the University of Notre Dame, USA, for methane emissions studies - DIP11 DI (SPAdes)... | ecosystem: Environmental > Aquatic >... | reverse complement strand
ATCAATTCCATGATCTACAAGATACCGTAGCCCTGGCCGGAAACCCCTGAAAGGTGCAACTCCTGCCAGCGAAGATCGATACGCGCCAGATAAATTAAAGCGGTGCAGCCGGGGCAATTTCGAAAAACGAAATTCGAAATCCGAAACAAGCCTCAAATTCGGATTTCGGATTTAATGTGAAGGGGATAGGTGTCGTTCAGCGACTGCTACTCCTGCTCGATTTTAGTGGCATCCACCGGCCGGGAGTAATCGATCCCGGGCATGCCGAAGCCGTGATGGCGCAGGAATTCCTCGCGGAAACCGTTCAGGTCGGCATAGCGGGGGAGATTCTCGTCGCAGACCTTCTCCCAGCTCTCGGCGACGGCGGCCTGAACGTCGGGCCGCATTTCCCGGTCATCGAGCCGGATGCGGCCGCGGGCGTCCAGCGGGAGCTCCCGGCCGGAAAACAGAAAGTCGCGGCAGAGCCGGTCCATCTGCTGGATGCAGCCTTCGTGCAGGTCGCGATCCTTCATCGCTTTGTAGAGCAGGGCCATGTAGAGCGAGACTCCGGGAATCACGGCGCTGGCGCGGGTCACCAGGGCCTTGTTCACGCTGATCAAGGCCCTGCCGCCCGCGTTTTTCAGCAGTATATCCAGACGCCCGGCCGCGGCCTCCAGGTCGGCCTTGGCCCTCCCGATGGTTCCGTCGCGATAGATCGCCCGCGTCAGATCCGGCCCGATGTACGACAGGGCGATGGTCAGCGCACCGGGGGCCAGCGCCCTTGCCTGCAGCAGCCGCTTGACCCAGAGTTCCCAGTCCTCGCCCCCCATCACCTTGACGGTATGCGCCACCTCTTCGTCCGTCGCGGGCGGGGCCGTTATAGTGCTGATCCTGCCGTTCCAGAAGTCGATGCTTCTGGCCGCGAAGGAGCGGCCGATCGGTTTGATGACGGAGGTGTAGATCTCACCCGTGACCGGATCGATGCGGCGGGGGGCGGCGATGCTGTAGACCACTAAATCTACGGCGCCGAACGCCGATCGGATCCGCTCGATCGCCTGGTGTTTGATTTCCTCGGTGAAGGCGTCGCCGTTGACGCTCCAGGCGCCGAGGCCGGCTTTTTCCGCCTCCTGCTGAAACGCCGCGGTGTTGTACCAGCCGGGGGTGGCCGTACGACGGGCTTCCCCCGGGCGCTCGTAGGCGACGCCCACGGTCGCCGCCCCCCATCCGAATGCGGAAACGATGCGTGCCGCGAGGCCGTAGCCGTTGGAGGCGCCGATGACCAACACCCGCCGGGGGCCGGCGAGCGCCCCCCGGGATCGGACGTAGTGGATCTGGGCTCTGACCTGGGCCGCACATCCCTGCGGGTGGGCCGTGATGCACAGGTTGTTGCGGATGCGGGGTTCGATGACGATCATGGGATGGTTTCCGGCGAATCGCTTTCACTCCTTATTAATACTGCGGATGGGTGCGGTCAACCGGGCCGTGTTCCGCCAGGTGCGCAGGAGGTAGAACTTCTGAAAAACAAGTACCGGCCTGCATTGGATAAAAATCTTGACACCTCTGATCGAGCATAATAGTTTTGCTAATTCTTATTTCATTCATTCCACCATACGGGGGTTGCCCACCTCACTCAACAGGAGGAACGCCATGAAGAGGCTATTCGCGGTAGTGCTGATTTTCGCAGCAGCGGTGGTGTGGTCAGTGCCTATGGCGGTTCAAGCGGCGGACTACAAGCCGGAATACAAGCTTTCGACGGTGGTCGGCAAACCGTTCCCATGGGGCATCGCCGGAGAGCGCTGGGCTGAATTGGTGAAGGAGAAGACCGCAGGGCGCATCAACATCAAGTGCTATCCCGGCACCAGCCTGGTCGGCGGCGACCAGACCAAGGAGTACACTGCTATCCGGCAGGGCGCCATCGACATGGCGATCGGCTCCACGATCAACTGGTCTCCCCAGGTGAAGGAGCTGAACATCTTTTCCATGCCTTTTCTGATGCCCGATTACAAGGCGATTGACGCGCTCACCGGCGGGGACGTCGGCAAAGAGCTTTTTAAAATCCTCGAGAGCAAGGACACGGTTCCCCTTGCTTGGGGCGAAAACGGTTTCCGCGAACTGACCAATTCCAAACGGCCGATCCGCAAGCCGGAGCATCTGCAAGGCCTAAAGATCCGCGTGGTCGGCTCCCCGCTGTTCCTGGAGACGTTTACCGCCCTGGGCGCCAACCCCACCCAGATGAGTTGGGCCGATGCGGTGCCGGCGCTCTCCAGCGGTGCCGTGGACGGCCAGGAGAACCCCCTCACCATTTTCACGGTCGCCAAGCTGCACAGCGCAGCGAACCAGAAGAACCTGCTCCTGTGGGGGTACGTGGCCGACCCGTTGATCTTCGTGGTCAACAAGGACGTCTGGAAGAGCTGGAAGCCCGAGGACCAGAAAGCGGTGCGCGAGGCCGCTCTCCAGGCTGCCTCAGAAAACATTGCCGCCGCCCGCAAGGGGCTGGTCCCGCCGGACGACTCCGGAATCAAGGAAGTGGAGGCCCTGGGCGTCAACGTGATCCAGCTGACCGACGCCGAAAAGGCAGACTTCCGGAAGGCGACCAAGCCGGTTTACGACAAATGGGCTCAGCAGATCGGGCCCGAGCTCGTTAAAAAGGCGGAAGCCGCGATCGCCAACCGCAAGTAGGCAAAGCCGTCGCAGCGGATGGGTGCGGTAGCGTCCAACATGCATTGATCGTCCCCCCCAAAAAGCGTGCACCGGACCACTTGCGGCGCGGTGCACGCTTTTTCCGTTTCGGCGGCCATGGTCAGGTCCATAATCTGCCTGCCCGCCGACGGGGCAATCCAACTCCGATTGGGAGGTCGGTAGTCGTGGAAGGTATGACTCCAGATGATCCGGGCAAGCTCAAGACCCGTGTCCCGCTCAAGATCGAGGAGACGCTTGCGGGGATCGCCATCGGCATTCTGGGGCTGATCACCTTCGCCAATGTCGTCGTGCGCTACCTCACCAACTTCTCGTTTGCCTTTACCGAGGAGTTTTCCGTGTTTCTCATGCTGTTCATGGCGCTGGTGGGAGGCTCGAGCGTCATGGCCAAGCAGGGGCACCTGAGCATCCGGTACCTGGTGGACAAGCTTGCCCCCAAAACCAGGTATTGGACGCTGATCGGCGCGACCGTCCTGACCGCTTTGACGTTTCTGCTGCTGGCGATCTTCGGCGCGCGCATGGCTTGGGACGAGTACCGTTTCGAGGTCACCTCCCCGGGACTGGGCCTGCCGACCTGGATTTACACCGTATGGCTGCCGCTGCTCTCGCTGGCGATTTTCGGCCGTACCGTCGGCGTGTTGATCCGAATGTGGAGGAGCAGGTACTGATGCACTACGCCTACCTTCTGTTCGGGGCTTTTCTTCTTCTGATGTTCGGCGGCGTGCCCATCGCTGCGGCGCTGGGGCTCTCCGGAACTCTAGTCATCGCTTTGGCCCAGCTCGGCATCATGGCGGTGCCGACCAACGTCTACGCCGGCATCGCCAAGTATCCGCTCTTGGCCATTCCGATGTTCGTGCTGGCGGGAGCCATTTTCGACAAGGCGGGCGTCGCCGAGCGGCTGCTGCGATTCACCGAGGCCATCGTCGGCCGCGGCCGCGGAGCGCTGGCGGTGATCACCATCCTGGTGGCCATGATCATCGGCGGCATCTCGGGCTCGGGGCCGGCCTGCACCGCCGCCGTGGGCGGCGTCATGCTCACGGCCATGCTGCGCGCCGGTTACGCTCCGGGCTTCGCGGCGGCCGTGACGGCGGCCGCGGGCTCGACCGACATCCTGATCCCGCCCTCGGTGGCCTTCATCGTCTACAGCGTGCTGGTGCCTTCGGCCACGGTGCCGGCGCTTTTTGTGGGCGGGATCATCCCCGGGCTGCTGGCCTGCGTCATGTTGATCATTCCCGCCTTCTTTCTCAGCCTGCGCCACAACTTCGGCGGCGTTGAAAGCGGCGCTCCCCGGCCGAAGTTCTGGGCGTCCTTCAAGGACGCCTCCTGGGCTTTGGCCGCGCCGGTGCTTATTCTGGGCGGGCTGCGCACCGGCTGGTTCACGCCGACGGAGGCGGCCGTGATGGCCGTGGTCTTCGGCCTGTTCGTCGGTTTCGTGGTCTACCGCTCGCTGAGCCTGCGGGCGGTGTTTCAACTGCTGGTTGAATCCGCCGAGACCTCGGCGGTGATCCTGGTGGTGGTGGGGCTGGCGAGCGTTTTTGCCTGGGCCTGCAGCACCCTCGGTATCGTCGACCCCATTTCCAAAGGGCTGGTCGCGCTCGGCGGGGGCAGCTCGCTCGGCGTCCTCTTCATCCTGATGGTGTTCCTGGTCGTCGTCGGCATGTTTCTCGACGGCATCTCGATCTTCCTTATTTTCTGTCCGCTTTTCATCCCGGTAGCAGAGGACTTCCAATGGGACCTGGTGTGGTTCGGGGTGCTGATGACCTACAACGTCGCCCTGGGTCAGTTCACCCCGCCCATGGCGGTCAACCTCATGGTCAGCTGCCGGCTGAGCGGCGCCAGGATGGAAGACACCGTGCGCTGGGATATCTGGCTGCTGATCTTCATGTTCCTGGGATTGGTGCTGATGATCTTTTTTCCCGGCATCGTGCTCTGGCTGCCTGAGGTGACGGGGTTCATGTAGGCTGGAAGAAAAAGTTCAGGTGTTTAGGCTGAAGGCTGAAGGGTAGAAGACGAATCGAATCCGTCAGTCTTCAGCCTACCTATCTGAGGATTTGAGCCTACTCTGTCATTCGATCCCAGGGGACGGCGCGACATTCCCCGAGGCTGAAGGGATGGGAGATCGGGGCGACGATGATGCCGTTTTCAGCGGCGCTTCCGGAGAGAGCGCGCCATTTGGTTAAAGACTTCGTGTGCGGTGGCAGCAACGTAGAGGACGCTTTCACCTCGATGGGGTAGAGCCTTCCATTTCGATCGATGATGAGATCCACTTCGATTCCGGTCTTCGAACGCCAGAAGTATAATTCGGGACGCTCGCCTCGGTGATAGAAAGCCTTCACCCACTCGCAGACCACTGCGGTTTCGAAGAGCTGCCCGATCATAGGCCCCTTGAGGGTGGCCTCAGGATCGTGAAGACCCAGGAGGAAAGTGGCTATCGCTGTGTCCAGAAAATAAAGTTTCGGGCTCTTGATGATACGTTTGCCGAAATTCTTGAAATGGGGTGGCAGCAGAAAGACCTGGTAGCTGGCTTCCAGGACGCTCAGCCATTTCTTGGCGGTGGGCACGCTCATGCCCACATCTCTGGCCAGCTCGGAGATATTTAGGATTTGACCGGTGCGACTTGCACAGAGCCTCAAGAACCGGTTGAAAACGTTCAGGTCCCCCACATTCAAAACCTGGCGGACATCCCTTTCCAAATAGGTCTGGATATAACTGGAACACCAGAGCTGTCGATCGACTTCTGGATTGGCCCTCATCTCTGGGTACGCTCCCCTAAGTACCCAGTCGTGCAAGGGGACCTCTTTCGGCTCCTTCTTCATGGATTTTCCGGATGCAGAAAACAAGCGGCCGAGGAGCGCATCAAGGCTATGCTCCCTACCGCCGAGCCCCTGGCTTTCTGACAACGACAGGGGCAGCAGCGAGAGGACGGCCACCCGGCCGGAAAGCGATTGGCTGGCTCCCTGCATCAAGGGAAAGCTCTGGGAGCCGGACAAGATCCACTGGCCGGGCCGCCGGTCCTCGTCGATTTTGGACTTGATATAATGCAGGAGCGCCGGGGTATACTGGATTTCGTCCAATATGATCGGGGGGCGGTGTTCGTTCAGAAACCCGATGGGGTCAGCCAGGACCCTTGCCCGGACATCCGGGTTTTCCAGGGATACGAAGCGATGCGTCTCCTTGAACCTTGCCGACAGAAGCGTCGTCTTTCCGGACTGCCGGGGTCCAGTGACCAACACGGCCGGAAATGTTTTCAGGGCTTTTCGTAAGGTTTTCTCAAGGGTTCTGGGAAGCATGCGGATTTTCTATCATGGCCAAATTTAATTTTCAACTTTAATTTTGGCCAATTCGCTTGGCCAACGTTTTTGATATTTTTTCTTGACGACCCGCCCGAGCGATGGAAAAAGATCTATGATTTTTTAGAACTATTCAAGGGGAGGGACAAACGAATGACGGATGACAAGAAAACCCTGTCGGCGATGTACCGCACCATGGTCACTATCCGCCAGTTCGAGACCATGGCGGGCGAGTATTTCGCGGCCGGGCAGATCCCCGGTTTCATCCACCTGTCCATCGGCCAGGAAGGCTCGAGCACGGGCGTCTGCTCCTGCCTGCGGCCGGACGATTACGTGGCCACCACTCATCGCGGCCACGGTCACTTGATCGCCAAAGGCGCGGACCTGAAGCGCATGACGGCCGAGCTCTTCGGCAAGGCGACCGGCTACTGCAAGGGCAAGGGCGGCTCGATGCACATCGCCGATTTTTCGATCGGCATCCTCGGGGCCAACGGGGTCGTGGCCGGCGGCCTGCCGCTGATCTGTGGAGCGGGGCTTTCCATCAAGCTGCGCGGAACCGACCAGGTGGCGGTGGTTTTCTTCGGGGACGGCGCCGCCAACCGTGGGCCGGTGCACGAGGCCATGAACCTGGCCGCCGTCTGGAAGCTGCCGGTGCTGTTCGTGGTGGAGAACAACCAGTGGGCCTCCACCACTCCGCTGAGCGCTTCCTGCGCCCTGGAGGAGCTCAGCCGGCGCGCGGTCGCCTACAACATGCCGGGCACCACGGTTGACGGCAACGACGTGCTGGCGGTGCGCGCGGCGACGCTGGCGGCCGTGGCGCGCGCGCGCCGGGGTGAAGGCCCCAGCATGATCGAGAACAAAACCTACCGCATTCGCGGCCACTTCGAGGGCGACCCCCAGAAATACCGCACCCACGCCGAGGTGCTATCCTGGCAGCAAGCCAACGATCCGGTGGCGCGCTATGAAACCCGTCTCATCGAAGAGCAGGTGTTGACCAAGGAAAAAGCAAAAATGGTCTGGGACGAGGTAAAAGCCGAATTGGACGCGGCCGTCGAGTTCGCCCAGAAGAGCCCCTTTCCAAATCCGGAGGACGCGTTACAGGATCTCTTCGTCAATGCTTGAAACCTTAATCCTTAAACTTTAAACCTTAAAGTTGATAGTGGATACCAGTCTGCTGCTTTTCACCGGCGCAGACGGCAATTATCGGATAGGAGCGAAAAATGTCTGATCGCATCCTGAGCGCCTCCGCCGCCCTGGCGGAAGCCCTGCACGAGGAGATGACCCGCGACGCGACCGTTTTCATCCTGGGCGAGGACCTGACCGCTCACGCCGGCATCTTCGGTCAGTTCAAGGGGATTCCCGAGAAGTTCCCCGGGCGCATTCTCGACACCCCCATCAGCGAGACCTGCATCGCGGGCTGCGGCGTCGGTGCGGCCTTGACCGGTATGCGGCCCATCGTCGACTTTCACTTTTCCGATTTCGTCACCTGCGCCATGGACGAATTCTGCAACCAGGCCGCCAAGATCCGCTACATGTTCGGGGGGCAGGTGAAGCTGCCCATGGTGGTGTGGTGCCCGGACGGCGCCGGCCTGCGCGCCGCGGCCCAGCACAGCCAGTCGTTGGAGGCTTGGTTCGTGCATGTCCCCGGCCTCAAGGTGGTGGTGCCCTCCGAACCGTCCGACGTGAAAGGACTGATGAAGGCCTCCATCCGCGATGACGACCCGGTGATGTTCTTCCAGCACAAGCGCCTTTTCCGGCGCGAAGGGCCAGTGCCGGCCGATCCCGAGTTCATCATCCCCCTGGGCCGCGCGGACGTAAAAAGACCGGGCAAGGATGTGACGCTTTTGACCTATGGCGCGAGTTTTTTCATGGGTATGGACGCCGCGCAGGAACTCGCCCGGGAAGGGGTCGAAGCCGAGGTGGTGGACCTGCGAAGCCTCAAGCCGCTCGATATGGACACGGTGGCGGCCTCAATTAAAAAGACCCACCGCGCGGTGATCGCGCACGAGGCCTGCATCACCGGCGGCTTCGGCGCCGAGCTGGCGGCGCGCATCCAGGCGGAGCTCTTCGATGACCTGGATGCCCCCATCCTGAGGGTGGGGGCCAAGGATGTGCCCATCCCCTTCTCGCCGCCCATGGAAGACTTCGTGCTGCCCAAGGCGGCCGACGTGATTGCGGCCGCTAAAACGGTCTGCTACCGCTGATGGCAGGGAAACGCATATAGCGATTGAAATTCAACTGTGATTGACTTTTATGAGGAGCATTGCATCATCTGTTTTCAGCTTGTTCACCATAATTTGCGTGGGCATTCCTGCCCAGGCAAATTGGCTGGTGGACGAGGCTCGCTGGCATGTTTCGGCCCATGGGCAGATTATGTGCCTGGACTGCCACGGCGATGTCGGCAAAGAGGAGCTGCACCCCGATCCTGCCAACGTCAAGCGCCTCCCCGGCAGTTTCTTCCGTCCGCAGCAATGCACCGACTGCCATGATTCAATCCTCCCTGAGTTGGGGGCTGGGCGCCATAGCGGGCAGCCGCTGAAGGCCGATCAGGACTACCAATGCTGTCGCGACTGCCACGATCCGCACACCCAGAGGCGCATTTCCAATCCAGGGGCATTTGACCCCGCCCGGCCCGCCCAGGGTCAGTGCGGCAGCTGCCACCAACTCCGCGATCGCCTGCCGCAACTGCCTGCGGGTGACGAGGCCTGCATGGTCTGCCACCGCTGGTGGGACCCGAAAGCACCCAGTGCGGCTCAGCATTCCAAATCATTGTGCCTCGCCTGCCACGGGCCGGAGAGCCCTTCCGCCCGCGCCGGCAAAACCGCGGGCTTTCCCATCCTCGATATGGCGCTCCAAGGATTCCGGCCGCACGGGGATGTGGCTTGCCTGGCTTGTCATCCTCAAGCGGCCCAATACGAACATTCGCGCCAGAAGCCGAGCGATTGCCGTCAGTGCCACGTGCGCCACGACGGGGCGCTCACCCACGACGTCCACCTGTCGGTCAGCTGTGGAGCCTGCCATCTCAAGCAGGTTTTGCCCCGCAAGGACAAAGAAAGCGGCCGCATCGGTTGGGTTCGACAGGCGAAAAACCCCAGCCGGCTGCATGCCATGGAGCTGGCCGACGACGAAGGCTCCTGCCGCCGCTGCCATCACAGCGCGAACCCGCTGGGCGCCGCAGCGATGGTGCTGCCCGCCAAGAGCATCCTGTGCATGCCGTGCCACGCCGCCACCTTTTCGGCAGCCGACACGGCCACCATGCTCGCGTTGATCGTGTTTGCATTCGGCCTGATGGCAAGCCTTTCCTACTGGTTTTCCGGTTCCCTTCCGGGTGTAGGCGCAGAAGGCTCTTTCGGCAAAGCAATCTGGATTATTCGCGAAACAACCAAAACCATTTTCTCAATCAATATTTTTTGCATCGCAAAAAATATTGTACTGGATGGACTGCTGCAATTGAAATTCTACCGGCTTTCGCCTGCGCGCTGGCTGGTCCACGGTTTGATGGTCTGGCCATTCGTTCTCCGGTTCCTCTGGGGCATGGCGGCACTCATAGCGTCCCGGTGGGCACCCGGGAAGGACTGGCCATGGGCAATGCTGGACAAGAACCACCCGGCGCACGGCATGTTCTTTGATGCGACCGGCCTGATGATCATCGTCGGTGCGGCTGTCGCCATCCTGCGCAGCGCTTCCGGCCCGTCCGCGAGGCTGCCGGCGATGCCGCGGCATGACCGCCTGGCGTCCGGCCTTTTGGGCGCCATCGTGGTGGGAGGTTTTGTGCTCGAGGGAATGCGCATCACAATGACGGGGTATCCGTCCGGATCGGCCTATGCGTTCGTCGGCGACGCCCTCAGCCGGTTCTTTTTCGGCGTTTCCGGCCTCGAAGACATCTACGGCTACGTGTGGTACATTCACGCCGTACTGACCGGAGCCTTTGTGGCATACCTGCCGTTCAGCCGCATGTTCCACATCTTGCTGGCGCCGGTGCTGCTGGCCGTGAACGCCGCGGCCGGTAACAAACAACATCAGCGCTAGAAACGAGTATTTGGGTTCTAATGAAGTTCATTTCTTTGTGGGAGCGGCTTTCAGCCGCGATTGTTGTGGCTGGAAGCCACTCCCACATGCAAAATAGAGGCTAACAAGTTTATACGAGGCCGTCACTAGGCAACAAGAGGAGAGAACATGGATACAGAAGGCTACAACATGCCCGAGGACCTTTACTATGAGAAGGACCACTACTGGGTCAAAGAGGACGGCGACCTCCTGCTGATGGGGATGGACGACTTCGCCCAGAAGCTGGCTGGCAAGATCGTCTTCGTGCAGCTGCCGGAGCCGGGCAAGGCGCTCCAGGCTGGGAAGCGCTTCGCCAAGGTCGAGTCCGGCAAATGGCTCGGGAAGGTCAACGCGCCGGTCGACGGCGAACTGGCCGACGTCAATGAGGAGCTGGAAGGAAACCCCGGCCTGATCAACGAGGACTGCTACGGCAAGGGCTGGATGTACAAAATCAAGCCGGCCAACAAGGCCGACCTGGCGAAGCTGATCCACGGCGCCGAGGCCATCCGCAAGTGGGTCGTCGAGGACATCGCCAAGTTCACAAAAAAATGATGAAACCAAAATTTACCATCCGGCAGCTTTTCGAAATGGACGCTTGCACCAACTGCCGGCTCTGCGCCGATGTGTGTCCGGCGGCCTGCGCCGCCATGAACGGCGAGCTCTCTGCTGTTTACCGCATGAAGGGGCTCAGGCGTCGTCTAAAAAGCAGGGCCGGTTTTTTTTCAAGGCTCCTCGGGCGGCGGCAGCCGTCCGAGGAGGAACTGAAGCATTACGCCGATACGGTTTTCCGGTGCACCCTCTGCAGCAACTGCGAAGAGGTCTGCCCTCTGGGTATTCGGCTGAAGGGGCTTTGGCTGTCGCTGCGCGAGGACCTGGTCCAGGAGAAGGCCTATCCGTCCAAGATCGACATGATTCGCAAGAACCTCGCTAAGAGCCGCAACGTGTTTGGCGAGGACAATTCCGAGCGGGCGGAGTGGGTCGAGGATATGCACAGGCCCCCCGCGGACCGCTATATCCGGCCGCAGGCCGAGGTGGTCTACATCACCGGCTGCGTCTCAGCCTATTTCCCGCTGGCCCAGAAAATCCCCATCGCCCTGGCCGAGATCATGGACGCCAGCGGAGTTGATTTCACGCTGCTCGGCGAAGAGGAGTGGTGCTGCGGGTTCCCGCTGCTGGGCGCCGGCCTGATGGAGATGTTCGAGGAGTTCCGGACCCAGAACCTTGCGGCGGTCAGGGCCAGGGGGGCCGGGACCGTGGTCTTCGCCTGCCCGTCCTGCTACCAGATGTGGCGCGAGCACTATCAAACCGAGCTCGAGCTTCTATCCGCCCCGGAGTTTCTCCTCCGGCTGGTGCGCGCCGGCAAGGCCCCGCTCGCGGAGCTTCCTCTGACGGTCACCTACCACGACCCCTGCGATCTGGGGCGCGGGGCGCGTGTTTTCGAAGAACCCCGGGAAGTTATCCGCGCTATCCCCGGCGTTACGCTCGTCGAACTGCCGCACAGCCGGGAGAACTGCATGTGCTGCGGCGGCGGGGGCAACCTCGAGATGGTGGATCCGGAGCTTGCAGCGAAAATTGGCAAGGACAAGATCGACGAGGTCCTCGCCACGGGCGCCCAGGCGGTGGTCACCTCCTGCCAGCAGTGCGTGCGCACGATGACGAGCCATGTCAAGCGCAATAAGATTCAGCTCGAGGTGCTGGACATCGTGCAGCTCTTGCGCAAGGCCTTGATTCCGGGCTCCCCGGCCCAACCCTAATGGCGACCACCTCCATCTTTAAGCCTTAAACTTTAAACGAATCGAATGGACCTCTACAACCTCGGCAAACAACCGTGGGCGGATACGCAGCTGATCTATCATGCCCTGGCCGAGCTCGGCCGCGAAAGCCTGATCCTGCTCTCCCCGGCCACGCCTTATGTGTGCATCGGCTTTCATCAGGATGCCGAGCGGGAGGTGGACCTTGATTTTTGCAGGGCGAACGCCATCCCGGTTTTCCGGCGCGATGTGGGCGGCGGGGCGGTTTACCTGGACGGCAACCAACTCTTCTTCCAACTGGTTCTCCGGCGCAACGATCCGCGCATCCCCGCCTCCAAAGAGGTTTTCTACCGCAGGTTTCTGGAGCCGGTCATCAACCTTTACCGCCGGGTGGGCATCCCCGCCGAGTACAAACCCATCAACGACGTTATCGCCGGAGCCCGCAAGATCAGCGGCAGCGGGGTGGGCGAGATCGGCGGCTGCGTCGTTTTTGTCGGCAACGTTCTGGTTGATTTCAACCACGAGATGATGGCCCGTGTTCTCATAGTGCCGGATGAGAAATTTCGCGACAAGATCTACAAGACGCTGAAGGAGAACCTATCCACCATCCGCCGGGAACTGGGCGAAGAAGGGGCCGCCGCGTGGACCGAGGATCGTCTCAATGCCCTGATGATCCAGGAGTTCAGCAAGCTGCTGGGGTCGTTTGATCCGAAAGCGGTGGATGGCGCGCTGCGCGCCAAAATGGATGAGCTGCGGCCCGTCATGCTGAACGACTCCTGGCTGATTCAGCGCCGGGGTCGCGGCGCGGAGCGCAAGATCAAGATCCGCTCCGGCGTCCACGTCGTTCAGAAGGTCCATAAATCCCGGGGCGGACTGATCCGGGCGGATTTCGAAGTGTCTGACGGCAGACTCACCGGCGTTTCCCTTTCCGGCGATTTTTTCTGCTACCCGCCGGATACGATCCAGCGCCTGGAAACCGAGCTCGAGGGCAGGATGATCCACGAAGTTCGTGAGGTAATTGAGGCCGGCTATGCCGGAAATGAAGTGCAAATCCCCGGGGTCGGCGTGGAAGACTGGCTGTCGGTATTCAGCGGGTGAGCAAGCAAGCGCGGAAGGACAGTGGAGCAATGAATGGATAATTCCAGGCTGGTTTATTCCACGGACTCAGGGCGCATTTGCTCCTCCTGCTCAAGGCCGCTGGCGGCGTGCACCTGCAAACAGAAGCCGGTGGCGCCCGTACCGGCCGACGGGGTCATCCGCATCCGGCGTGAGGTAAAGGGCCGCGGCGGAAAAACCGTGACGGTAGCTGCCGGGTTCCAACTCGATGACAGCGGCCTCAAAATGCTTGCGGCCGAATTGAAACGGCGCTGCGGCAGCGGCGGCTCGGCCAAGGACGGCGAGATCCTGATCCAGGGCGACCACCGCGAAACCGTGCTCGGCGAGCTGCAACGCAGGGGGTTCACGGCGAAGCTTGCCGGAGGGTAACCGGGAGGACGGGTCGAGGCCTTCACGAGATATCCGGCCGGGGCGGCCTCTTGATCCCCATGCGGCGCATGCGTTCGATCAGGGTCGTCGGCTTTATCCCCAGAACCCGCGCGGCGCCGTTGCTTCCATAGATCTTCCAGCCGGACTGGACCAGCGCCGCGAGCAGGTTGCGCTTCTGCAGGGTTTTGATCTCGGAGTCGGTGAGGATCGACTGCGGTGAGCGGACCGGGCTTTCGCGGAAATCCCGGGCGGCGGGGGAGACGTCCCCGTCGATGCGCGGCAGGTCGAAGCGCAGCCGGCCCTGGGGGGAAAGAATCAACGCACGTTCGATGATATTCTGCAGCTCTCTCACGTTGCCGGGCCAGTCATAGGATTTCAGGTCGATCAGGTTGGCTTTGGTCAGGCGCGGCGCCGGCCGGTTCAGCTGGTGCGCGCATACCTTTATAAAATGGGCGGCCAGTTGGGGGATGTCCTCTCTGTGATCGCGCAGAGAGGGCATCTCGATGGGGAATACGTTCAGCCGGTAATACAGATCCTCCCGAAATCGTCTGTTCTTGACCTCCTCCGCCAGGTTCTTGTTGGTGGCCGCGATGATGCGGACGTCCACTTTGCGCGTGCGTCCCTCGCCTACGCGTTCGAATTCTCCCTCCTGAAGCACCCGCAGCAGTTTGCCCTGCAGGCCCGGCGGGATCTCGCCGACTTCGTCCAGAAAAAGGGTGCCGCCGTCGGCGGCTTCGAAGCGGCCCAGCCGGTCGCTGATCGCGCCGGTGAACGAGCCTCTGATGTGTCCGAAAAATTCACTTTCGTAAAGCTCCCGGGGGATGGTGGCGCAGTTGACCTTGATCAACGGGCGATCCGCGCGCTGGCTGTGCTTGTGGATTTCGCGGGCGATCAGCTCCTTGCCGGTCCCGGATTCGCCCAGCACTAGAACGCTGGCGCCGGTCGGCGCCACCAGATCGATGCGTTCAATGATGCTCTTCAGCGATGGGCTTTCGCCGATGATCTCGCCATAGGCATGCGCTCCGGCAAGCTCCTCCTTCAGGTAGGTGTTCTCGGCCTGAAGCCGCTCCTGAAGCCTCTGGATCTCGGCCGTTCGCCGGGCGACTTCCAGTTCGAGTTCATCGTGGGACTTCCTCAAGGCCGATTTTTGCAGATCGCACTCCCTTTGAAGGCGATCGCACTCGGATTTGAGCTTTACCAGATCCTCAAGAACCCGGCTGATATCGTTATGCGTCATGATGACGGTTTCCTTGAATCGCCATGCGGGTAAGAAGGATGGAATGCAGCGCGCGGCCGGCGCAAGGGGCATATGATGGATACCTGGCGTCAACGTAATCAACAATTTGAGATTTACAACCAAAGAATTGAGACACTCAAGAAACTGACAGGAAAGCAGCTATCTGAGCCGGGCGGTTTCTTCTGCGATATTAAAGAATTATGAAAGGCAAAGAGCCTGGCATGGCTTTTGATCATTCGACTAATGCCAGAGAGACACGGGGCGTGGAGTGCATTTCAAACCAACGGACGATCATGGAGCCTGCAGAAGAAAAACGACGGGTTGATCGGCTGGCCTGTCGCTCATCGGTTGAATGGGCCTATTTCAACCGGCCTGAGATTCACACCGGCCTGATGCGCGACTTCAGCCACTACGGAGCGTCCTTTGAATGTTCACAGGCGCTTGTCCACGGTGCAACCGTTATGGTGCGACTGCAGTCATATCTGCCCGAATGTCGATCGGGCTGCCAGGAAAGCAGCGATTGCCCGTGGCCGCCTTCGATCGTCTTGGGCGACGTGAAATGGTGCCGCGATCTATCCGGCAGCGGGCTGCCGCGGTTCGGTGTCGGGGTAAAATTTCATCTGCAGGTTTGAAGTGAGTCCAGCAAAGGAGGTGGATATGAGTCAGGTTTCCAAAACAACTAAAAGCAGATGCTGTTCGATGGAACACGAGCGGCTGGCGGCCGAATTGGATACCTGTGACCAGCTATACAAGAACCCTTCGGAATGGCACCGGTGCGCCCGGGTCATTGCCAGGCGGAGCGGTCAGCGCGCCAAACACTGCATGCTTCAGGAATGATTTCGGATGGACCCCAAAAAGCTGGACCAGGCCATAGCGCTCGGAAAAAAGGTTGAGCATTTTTTCATCGCGGTGGTCGATGGGAAGGGGGTTCCATATGTGAATTCCGCGCGCCAGATAGAGCAGGAGGCGGACCATCAATTTGCGATCGAGGAATGGATCTGCCCACTGACGGTGACGAATTTGAGCGAAAACCCGAAACTGGCGGTCGTCATTTGGGATCCGGCCGCGGACAACGGATATGAAATTCTCGGCGAGGTCCTGATGTTCGAAGGCCAGGCTTTCCTGAACGGGTTCGCGCCCGAGGTTGAAGAAAATGCGTATCTTCCGCAGGTGAGACGCAGGCTGATCATCCGGGCGGAGCGAATAACCGCCTTCAGCCACGCGCTGCGCTGCGATGCCATTCAGCCGCTCAGCACGGAACGCCGGCTTCAGGCGCCGTCCCACGAGGGAAATGGCGCGGAGGTCTCCGTTTGCAGATTCGCGCCGGAGTGGGCCGAGCATGCCCGCTTCGACCGCGATGACGCACCGTGCGACGACGGCCGGGCGGGAATGGTTCACGATGGATAAGGCCCGCTCCATGCGGGCCCGGCCATACGCGAACGACGCTCCGCCGTCCCTGAGCGTGATCTTATGGGCGAATTGCATAAACCCCTGATGCTGACCGGGCTTCAGCCGAGCGGGTCTTGTTGGGTGAAATTTTGCGACAAGGGGCCGACCAGGCCAGGGAGCGTTCCGAGACAACCCTTGCGAGGGTTTACGAGGCCATCGGGCTCGTTACCGGCCGGCAGGATGACCGGCGCCTTTCCCGCCCGCGCGGATCGACTCGTGGGCAGTCGCCGGATTTTCCGGTACCTGCAACTGCGCGGGCTTTGCATAAAAGGAGAAACGTCATGGGAACTGAAGAAACCAAGGATCTGAGCACGGCGGCAGCGGCGGAAACCGATGCCGATGCGGAATGCATATCGGATTGCTGTGTCTGCTGTTGCTGTGACACCGAAGAAGAATGCCGCATGGAAGCGTAAGGGGAGGTTGATATGGCTCTCATTACACTGACCCACACCATCGGCTGTGATGCGCTGGAGATCGCCCGACGGGTCGCCGACAGCCTCGACGTCGAGATCTATGACGACGTCCGGCTTAAAGAGGAAGCTCGGCGGATGGGCCTTCACGCCGAGGAAATCAAGGGGTTCAATGAGAAAGCACCGGATTGGTTTGAGCGCCTGTGGAGCAACAAGCCGGATGTGTATCTGCATCTGATGGAGTCGGTGGTCTTTGAAGCGGCGCGTCTCGGAGAAGGGGTTATCATCGGGCACGGCAGCCAGGTGCTTCTCCATGATTTCGGCTGTGCGATGCATGTCCTGGTGACGGCTCAAGAAGAAAGCCGCATCCGCAACCTGATGCACCAAATGGGCATCTCCCGGGAGGCCGCCCAGAGACAGATTCATAAGAGCGACAGCCAAAAAAAAGGATTTTTCCAGTACGCCTTCCATAAGGACTGGAACGATCCGGCGCTCTATGACCTGTGCGTCAATCCCGACAAGATCGGCCTGGAGCGAGCCGCACAGTTCATCCATGATATGGCGCGGTCGCCGGAATTGAAGGCCTGCAGCATTTACGCACGCGATGCGCTCGAGCGCCTGTCGCAGACCAAGCGAATCGAAGCCTTGCTCCTGGAGATGGACCTGCGGCACGCCGGCCTGAAGGTGGAAATGCCGGAGAAGGGGGTCGCACAAATTTCCGGCGTGCTTTACAAACACGAGGACAAAGGGCGCATCCCCGAGGTCGTCGGCAAGATTCCCGGGGTCGAGAAAGTGCAGTTGGAGGTGACGTTGATGCCGGCGGCATACGATTGATCTTTCCAGGGTTGCCTGATGCCGACGGATCGGCGAAACGGACGCGTGCGGTCCGGGATCCGATTCGTTCGGTATCAGGGAGGCCGGGGACGAGTCGCATGCGCGTCGCGGCGCCCGAGGAGGGAAAGCGGGAGGTCGCTATGAAGATATTGGATTCGCTCAAGAACATTTTTAGGAAACTATTTTTCGAAAAGCGTGCGGCTGGAAGCGAGCCTGATGAGAAGCCGGAACGCGTCCAAATCACAGCGGGCGGATTGGAGAC
>Ga0209254_10002266_pt1 | contig 17447 bp, 17 predicted proteins | sample FrelakmetDIP11DI_FD_187148 | JGI IMG/M metagenome (GOLD analysis project Ga0209254, IMG submission 187148) | Freshwater lake sediment microbial communities from the University of Notre Dame, USA, for methane emissions studies - DIP11 DI (SPAdes)... | ecosystem: Environmental > Aquatic >... | reverse complement strand
AAGGCGGCCTCGAGCTGCTGGCCGATGGCGCTGACTTGCGACTGCAGGCGCAACCGATCTGCATCGGCCCGCGCGAACTCGCCACGCAGTTTTGTCGAGGCCTCTGCCGAAAGCCGCGGCGGCAGGTAGCGCTCCTGCGCGAAATACAGGCCGCCGGCACCGATGGCGGTGCCGACAAGCAGCAGCACGAGCCAGCGCGGCAGGCGCCAGCGTGAGCGCCGCCGTCCGTAGCGTTCGATGACGACAGGTTTGGATTGGCCGAACATGGGGTGGAGGGCTGGTTGTCGGGAGTCGGAGGCGAAGGGTACAGCCCTTGGCCACAAAGTTGGAAACTCACCGCTGCGTCGGTATGCTCAGTGGACCATCCGACCCTGCAGGTGACCCGTGATCGTCAAGCAAATCTGGACAGGCAATGCCTACCGCAACTTCAATTACCTCGTCGCCTGTGGCGAGACCGGCGAGGCGCTGGCCATCGACCCGCTCGACCACCGCAAGTGCCTGCAGGCGGCCAGGGACGAGGGCTGGACGATCACGCAGATCCTGAACACGCACGAACACCACGACCACACCGGTGGCAACGAGGCCGTGGTGCAGGCCACTGGAGCGAAGATCCTGGCGCACAAGAACGCGGGTGGCAAGATTGCCGGCGTGTCGCGCGGCCTGGCCGCGGGAGACGTGATCAAGGTCGGCAAGACGGTGGAGCTGGAAGCACTCGACACCCCGGGCCACACGATGTGCCACATCTGCCTGAAGTCGCACACCGAGCAGCCGGCGCTGTTTTCCGGCGACACGCTGTTCAATGCCGGCGCCGGCAATTGCCACAACGGCGGTGACCCGGGTGCGATGTACTCCACGTTCTCGCAGCAACTGGCCAGGCTGCCGTTGTCGACCCTGGTTTATCCGGGCCACGACTACATCGACAACAACCTGCGCTTCACGCTCGACCGCGAGCCCGATAACCAGAGCGCGCGGACGATGCTGGGCGAGTTGGCGGGGCAGGACCCGAGCAGCGCCTACGTCTCGACGCTCGAAGTCGAAATGAAGGTCAACACCTTCTTCCGCCTGAGCAGCCCGACCGTGATTGCCAAGCTGCGCGAGTCCTTCCCCGATCTGCCCGACAACCCCGACGCTCGCACCGTGTTCATCAAGTTGCGCGAGTTGCGCAACGACTGGTGAGCCGCGCGGCGCGGCTCAGGCGTCGAGGAACAGGGTTTCCAGCCCAGAGTGTCGCTCGCCCATCGTGACCTGGTAGAGCTGCTCGTCGGTGGCGCGCAGGCGGCGGCAGACCTCGCGGCCGATGTTCATCTGGATCAGTGCGAATTGCTCGGCGTCACGCTCGAACAGGCGCAGCAGGTCGGCGGCGGCGAGTTCGATGGCGCGGCAGTCTTCGATGGCGAACACCGACGCGCTGCGCGGAAACAGGTCCATCAAGGCCATCTCGCCGAAGCAGTCGCCCGTGCCGAGCCGGTGCAGCTCGGTGTCGCGGCCCTGCCAGCCCTTGATCACCACCGCGCGGCCGCTCTCGAGCACGAACATCGAGGTGGCTTGATCGTCTTCGCGGAAGAAGAACTCGCCCGCCCGGACCACGACCTCACGGGCCTGTTCGAGCAGGAATTGCAGCGCATCCTGGCGGATGGCGCCGAAGATCGGCATGCTTTGGAGCAGTTCGATTTGCGTCGACCGCATGTTGGTTCTCCGAACAAGCAGGGGCAGACAGATTGGAACATGCGGCCCCGCAAATCGACGCGAGTCAGGCATGCTGCCATGGCGCGGGGGCTGTGTGATCAGTCCGTCGTGGCGCGGGGTTCAGTCACCTTGCAGCGGATGGCCGCGGCAAGCCCGCCACAGCGTCAGGTCGTAGCCGATCTTCAGCAACCCGCACAGCAGCAGCGGCGTGGCCAGCCAGCCGGCGGCGAAGAGGGCGCCGGCCAGTGCCGGGCTGGCGGCTGACGCCAGACTGCGCGGCACGGTGGTAAAGCTGGCGGCGGCGGCACGTTCGGCTGGCGTGACGACGCTCATCACGTAGGCCGTGCGCGTCGGTACGTCCATTTGCGACAGCAGCGAACGCACCAGCAACAGGCCGAGTGCGAGCGGCAGTGTCGGTGCCAATGCCGCGGCGATCAGACACAGGTTGGCCGGGATGTGGGTGAAGACCATGGTGTTGAGCAAGCCGATCCGTCGTGCCAACCAGGGTGCAACCAGTTGCGACGCCGCGCTGAGCAGGCCGCTCCAGAAGAAGAAGGCGCCCGCCGCGGCGAGCGTGAGGCCGAAGCGCTGCATCAGCCAGAGTGACACCAGGCTGTTCAACACCAGGCCGCCGGCGAACGAGTCGAGCGAGAACAGCGCGGCCAGCTTGATCACGACGCCGCGCGAGGGGCCGAGCGGCGTCGGCGCTGCGCTGGGCGCAGTGCCTGCCGCCGGCAGGGGGAGCCGGCGGTAAAGCGCCCAGATCACGCAACCGATGGCGCAATAGAGCACGAACATCGCTCGCAGTGCATCGACCATCGCCCAGCCAGCGCGCGGCGCCAGCCACGCCGGCGCGCCGACGGCCAGGGCGCCGAACGCGGCACTCAGCGAGCCGGCCAGGCTGTAGCGCGCGAATAATGTGGTGCGCTCAGTACTCGTACGCGCCAAGCCCGCCAGGCGCGTGTGCTCGAGGGGCAGGAACACGCTGACGTCGCCCGAGCCAGGATTGAGCGTGCCCAGGAAAGCGACGACGAGCAGGGGTGCAAAGGCGCTGAAGCCCGCAAAGGCAGCGCCCGTGGCGGCCATCAGCAACGCCGCACCGAGCAACAACGTGCGCGGTGCGGCGTGGTGGCCCCAAGTGCCGACGGCCAAGGTGGCCAGCGCCGAGCCGAGCAGCGTGGCGGTACCGAGCACGCCAACCGCAAGACCGTCATGACCCAGCGCCAGCAGGTAGGCCGGCAGCAACACAGCCACCGAGCCATCGACGAAACCGCGCAGTGCGCGGCCGGCGATCAGGGTGCGGGCGGTGGTGCTGTCCGTGGCAGTCCGCCGCTCAGGCCGGTGGGCGCAGCACGGTCAGCAGCCAGCGCTCGAGGTCGGCGATCTCGTCGCGGCTTACCGAGTGCTCCATCGGGTACTCGTGCCACTCGGGGCGATAGCCCAGTGCCGCCAGCGCGTCACGTGACCCCGCGCCGCGCGCGTACGGCACCACGGCATCGCGAGTGCCGTGACCGAGGAAGATCGGCGCGCCAGCGTTGGCGGCGTGGCGTTCGGCCGTTGTGGTTGCGGCCAGTGGCAGGTAGCCCGACAGACCGGCCAAGCCCGCCAGTCGGTGGCCATAGCGCAACCCGGCGCCGAGCGCCACGGCGCAGCCCTGCGAGAAGCCGGCCAGCACGATGCGCTCGGCGGGCACGCCGCGAGCCACCTCGCGGTCGAGCAAGACATGGGTTTGCGCAAACGCTTCGCGCAGGCCGGCGGTGTCTTCGCGCGGCGTGCCTTGCGCGCGCTCGAGCTCGGTGCCGAGGATGTCGTACCAGGCCCGCATGCGGTAGCCGTTGTTCAGCGTGACCGGACGCACCGGCGCGCGCGGCAGCAGCCAACGGATCGGGCCAATCGCCGACAGGTCGAGTTCATCGGCCAGCGGCAGGAAATCAGTGCCGTCGGCGCCCAGGCCATGCAGCACGATGATGGTGGCGACGGCTTGCCCGTCCGGGTGGAGTTCAATGGTTTGCAGGCTCATGGTCAGTAACTCAGGCCCATTGCTTCGCGCACGTCTTTCATCGTCTGCTTGGCGATGGTGCGGGCGCGCTCGGTCCCCATCTCGACGATCCAGTGCACCTGCTTCGGGTTGGCCAGGTACTTCTCGGCGCGTTCGCGCCAGGGTTGCTGCTCGGCCAGGATGGCGTCGATCACAGGCTGCTTGCATTCGAGGCAGCCGATGCCGGCGGTGGTGCAGCCCTTGACCACCCAGTTTTTCGTTTCGGCGTTCGAATAAACCAGGTGCAGCTGCCACACCGGGCACTTCTCGGGATTGCCGGGGTCGCCACGGCGCGCGCGCGCCGGGTCGGTGCGCATGGTCTGGATCTTCTGCTTCACGACGGCCGGCTCTTCGCGCATGGCGATGGCGTTGCCATAGCTCTTGCTCATCTTCTCGCCGTCCAGGCCGGGCAGTTTCTTCACTTCCGTGTGCAGCGCCTGCGGCTCGACCAGGATGGTCTTGCCGCTGCCCTTGAGGTGGCCGAGCAGCAGGTCGCTGTCGTCACCGGTCCACCCGGCGATGTTCGCGGCGGCCTTGGCGACCATGCCTTCGCCTTTCGCAAGCGCCTCGGTACTGCCGCTTTCGCCGTAGGCCTTGCGCTGCTTTTCCAGATAACGTGCATCGTCCTTGGGCAGCTTGGCGACAGCGGCGGCGACCTTGGTTTCGAAGTCGCCAGGGCGACCATACAAATGGTTGAATCGGCGCGCGACTTCGCGCGTGAGCTCGACGTGGGAGCTTTGGTCCTCGCCAACGGGCACGTAGGCGGCCTTGTAGATCAGGATGTCGGCGGCCTGCAGCAGCGGGTAGCCGAGGAAGCCGTAGGTCGCGAGGTCGCGGTCCTTCAGCTTGTCGATCTGGTCCTTGTAGGTCGGCACGCGCTCGAGCCAGCCCAGCGGTGTGCCCATCGCCAGCAGCGTGAACAGCTCGGCATGCTCGGGCAGGCGGCTCTGCACGAAGATCGTGCACTTGTCGGGGTCCAGGCCGGCGGCCAACCAGTCGGTGACCATGTCATAGACGTATCGCTCCATCACGCTGCGCTCTTCATAGTGCGTGGTCAGCGCGTGCCAATCGGCGACGAAGAAGAAGCTGTCGTAGTCTTCCTGCAGGCGCACCCAGTTCTTCAGCGCACCGTGGTAGTGGCCGAGGTGCATGGCGCCGGTGGGGCGCATGCCGGACAGCACGCGCGGTCGCGTGTGCTTCGTGGCGGTCTCGCGTGACGTCATTGCGTGGGCAAATGTGAGAGAGCCGCGATTCTAGGCGGCTACACTCGCGCGCCTGCTCGGCCCGCCGCTCGTGAAACGCATCGTCATCCTCATCTCCGACCGCGGCTCGAACATGCAGGCCATTGTCTCGAGTTGCGCCGCTGAAGCCTGGCCGGCGCGGGTGGTGGCGGTCATTGCCCACCGGCCCGGCGGTGCAGGCTTGGCATTCGCGGCCACACACGGCATTTCGACGGCGGTGGTCGATCACCAGGCCTTCGCGACGCGCGATGCGTTTGACATTGCACTGGCCGCCGAGATCGACTCACACCAACCCGATCTCGTCGTGCTCGCCGGTTTCATGCGCATGCTCGGCGCTGATTTCGTTCGCCGATACGAAGGTCGAATGCTCAACGTCCACCCTTCGCTGCTGCCTGCCTTCAGGGGATTGCATACGCACCGCCGCGCCATCGCAGCGGGCTGCAAAGTGGCCGGCGTCACCGTGCACTTCGTGGCCGCAGAACTCGACCACGGTCCGATCGTGGCGCAGGCGGTGGTGCCCGTGCTGCCGGCCGACGATGAAGCGACACTCGCCGCCCGCGTGCTCGCGCGCGAACATGTGGTCTACCCGCTGGCCGTGCGCTGGTTCGTGGAAGGCCAGTTGCGTCTGGACCAAGGCATCGTCTCGCACGCCGGCGGCGCCGCGCAACTGTTGTAACTCGCCCATGCACCCCAAAGCCCTGCTCGAAGCCTGCACCGAACTGATCGGCGCGGTGCTGAAGTTCGACGCGCCCGCCGACAACATCGTCTCGTTCTTCCTGCGCCAGCACCGGGAGCTGGGCCCGCGCGAACGCCACACGCTGGCCGAGACGGCCTACTCGGTGTTGCGCCGGCGCTTGCTGTACCAGCACCTGGCCCAGACTGGCAGCGGGCCGATCGAGAGACGGCTCGCGATCCTCGGCTGGTCCGGTGACGCGGCGTTCCTGAAGGCGGCGCTCGAACTGCACGAACAGAAATGGTTGGCGCAGGCGCTGGCCATCGACCGCAACGCACTGGCGCCCAAGTTGCGCCACAACCTGCCCGACTGGATTGCGCAGCCTTTGCAGCTGCAACTCGGCGACGAGGGCTTCTGGGCCCTGGTGGCGAGCCTGGACGAGGCCGCGCCGCTGGACCTGCGGGTCAATACGCTCAAGACCAAGCGCGAGGCTGCCCAAGCGGCGCTCGCGGCCGCCGGCATCGAGGCTGCGCTGACGCCGTATTCGCCCTGGGGCCTGCGCATCCACGGGCGCCCGGCGCTGCAGAAGCTGCCGCTCTTCACCCAGGGTGAGGTCGAAGTGCAGGACGAGGGCAGCCAGTTGCTGGCCTTGCTGACCGATGCCAAGCGCGGCGAGATGGTGGTGGACTTCTGCGCCGGCGCGGGGGGCAAGACGCTCGCACTGGGCGCCGCGATGCGCAATACCGGGCGCTTGTACGCGTTCGACGTGGCGGGCCACCGGCTCGAGGCGCTGAAGCCGCGATTGGCGCGAAGCGGCTTGTCGAATGTGTATCCGGTGCAGATTGCCCATGAGCGCGACGAGCGCATCAAGCGCCTGGCCGGCAAGATCGACCGGGTGTTGGTCGATGCCCCTTGTTCGGGTCTGGGAACACTGCGCCGCAATCCGGATCTGAAATGGCGCCAATCGCCCAAGGCCGTGCAGGAACTCAACGCCAAGCAAACGGCGATCCTGGCCGGTGCGGCGCGCTTGCTCAAGCCGGGAGGGCGACTTGTCTATGCCACCTGCAGCCTGCTGGCAAGCGAGAACGAAGGCGTCTGCCAAGCCTTCGCGGCGGCACATCCGGGGTTTGCCGCAATGCCCGTCGATATCGTCTTGAGTGACCTCAAGGTGGCCAACCCGGACAAGTTGGTGCAGGCTGGCAATCTGCGCCTGTGGCCCCATCTGCATGCAACGGACGGCTTTTTTGCCGCAATATGGTCTAAAACATGAAGCCGATCGATCTGCCAAGCTGCGATGTTCGATCGTCTGCGCACTTCCCCGAGGGCCAAAACAGTGCGTCCAATTACAATGCGAGATCCTGCGAAAGGTAACGAATGGAATCCCTGATCCTTGTGCGTGACGCCGCGGTCGATTGGCTGGCCAACGGCGCTCTGGCCGCCACATGGTGGCAAGTGTTGCTGGCCACGCTGGTGATGACGCACATCACGATCGCCGCAGTGACGATCTTCCTGCACCGTGCTCAGGCGCACCGTGCACTGGAATTGCACGCGTTGCCGGCACACTTTTTTCGCCTCTGGTTGTGGCTGACCACCGGCATGGTGACCAAGGAGTTTGTGGCTGTCCACCGCAAGCACCACGCCAAGTGCGAAACCGAAGAAGACCCGCACAGCCCGCAAACCCGCGGCATCAAAGCCTTGTTGCTGACGGGGGTGGAGCTCTATCGCGCCGAGTCGAAGGTGCCGGCGACGATAGTCAAGTACGGCACCGGCACGCCAGACGACTGGATCGAGCGCAACCTGTACACACGCTACAGCTGGGAGGGCGTCGGTGTCATGCTGATTGTCGATCTGCTGCTGTTCGGTGCCATCGGTATCACTGTCTGGGCGGTCCAGATGCTGTGGATCCCGGTCATGGCCACGGGCATCATCAACGGCATCGGCCACTGGTGGGGATACCGCAACTTCGAGCCAGCCGATGCATCGCGCAACGTGTCGCCGTGGGGCGTCGTGATCGGTGGCGAAGAGTTGCACAACAACCATCACACCTACCCGACGTCGGCGAAGTTCTCGGTCAAGCCCTACGAATTCGATGTGGGCTGGCTCTACATTCGCGGGATGGAGGTGCTGGGTTTGGCCAAAGTGCGCAAGACACCCCCGAAGCTCGCGCTGGGCGCCGTGCGCGCGGCCGATAGCCAGACTTTGGAAGCGCTGATTGCCAACCGCTACGAAGTGATGGCGCACTACGCTGCAGGACTAAAGCTCACGGTCAGTGCCGAGCTCGACAAGTTGAAGGCTCAGGGCGCGCAGAACAGTGCGCGCTGGGCCGAGATGCGACTGGCCAAGCGCTGGCTGCACCGCGACGTCGACCAGATCCCGCAAGTCGTGAAGCCGCAAATGGCTCAAGCGGTGGCGCAAAGCCCGGCGCTGGCCAAACTGGTGGCCATGCGCGAAGAATTGCGGCAGCTCTGGACGCGCACCAACGTGTCTGCCGAGCAGCTGGTGGCCGACCTGCAGGCCTGGTGCAAGCGCGCTGAGGAAAGCGGCGTCGCTGCACTGCAGGAGTTCTCGCTGAAGCTGCGCGCTGCGCACGCTTGAAGTCGCGGCGCGGCATGCGCCGGAGCGGGCGTTGATGGGGTCAAGGGCGGCGCGTCTTGGCGCGCCAGGCCGATCAAGCAAGAAAAAGGGCCGCGTCAGCGGCCCATAACAAGAAGGGGTCGCCGTGGCGACCCCGCTTTCCTTCTTATTTCAGCTTCATTTCCTTGTACATCACGTGCTTGCGAGCCTTCGGGTCGAACTTCATCATTTCGAGCTTCTCGGGCGTCGTCTTCTTGTTCTTGCTCGTCGTGTAGAAGTGACCGGTGCCCGCCGAGGACTCCAGCTTGATCTTTTCGCGTCCGCCTTTGGTGGCCATCGTGTGCTCCTAAATCAAAGGACACCGCGGGCACGCAGGTCAGCGACGACCTGTTCAATGCCCACTTTGTCGATCAGGCGCAGCGCCGCATTGGTGATGCGCAGCCGAACCCAGCGGTTCTCGGTTTCGAGCCAAAAACGACGGTACTGCAGATTCGGCAGGAAGCGGCGCTTGGTTCGGTTGTTGGCGTGGGAGACGTTGTTTCCCACCATCGGGCCCTTGCCCGTGACTTGACAGACGCGTGCCATGAGGCACCTCCAAAATCTCAAGAAGAATCGGGTTCTGCCGATTCCGGCAAAGACCGCGAGTATAGCGGCAAACCCCTGCCGCAGCCATGGCGACGCTAGGACTGCTGCTCCAGGAACCGCTGCGCATCGAGTGCCGCCATGCAGCCCGTACCAGCGCTGGTGATGGCCTGACGGTAGACATGGTCCTGCACGTCGCCGGCGGCAAAGACACCCTGCACGCTGGTCATCGTGGCCAAGCCGTTCAAGCCGGCGCGGGTGATGATGTAGCCGTCCTTCATCTCCAACTGGCCCTTGAAGATGTCGGTGTTGGGCTGGTGGCCGATGGCGATGAAGCAGCCCTGCACCTTCAGCACGCTGCTGGCACCGCCCTGGGTGCTCTTGATGCGCACGCCGGTGACACCCGAGGCGTCGCCGAGCACCTCGTCGAGTGTCTGCCACAGGTGCAACTGCATCCTGCCGTCAGCCACCTTGGCATGCAGTTTGTCGATCAGGATCGCCTCGGCGCGGAACTTGTCGCGGCGGTGGATCAGGTGCACCTTCGCGGCGATGTTGGACAGGTAGAGCGCCTCTTCGACGGCGGTGTTGCCACCGCCGACCACGCACACCTCCTGGCCCTTGTAGAAGAAACCGTCGCAGGTGGCGCAGCCGCTGACGCCGCGGCCCATGAAGGCCTCTTCGCTGGGCAGGCCCAGGTATTTGGCGCTGGCACCCGTGGCGATGATCAGGGCGTCGCAGGTGTAGGCGCCTGAATCGCCGACGAGCGTGAATGGGCGCCGTGCCAGATCGACGGTGTGGATGTGGTCGAAGACGATCTGGGTCTGGAAGCGCTCGGCGTGTTCGAGAAAGCGCTGCATCAGCGCGGGGCCTTGGACGCCGGCGACATCGGCGGGCCAGTTGTCGACGTCGGTGGTGGTCATCAACTGGCCGCCCTGGGCCAGGCCGGTAATCAGCATCGGCTTCAAGTTGGCGCGTGCGGCGTAGATCGCGGCGCTGTAGCCGGCGGGGCCGGAGCCGAGGATCAGCACCTTGGCGTGTTGGGTTGGGGCATTCATGGCGGGTGTGGGGGGTGGGATCGTCGTCGTGCGCCAACAGGCGACACTACATGGGGTACAGACCCAGTGGCGTCAAGCGCGTCAATGGGCACAATAGTGAAATTGTAGGCAGTTGCTCGAGGCGCGTTGCGTCGAGTACCGCTCGCAGACAACAACCGCGCACTGGAAGGAGAACCGCCGATGTCGATGCTCTCGAATCTCGATCTGATTCGTCGCGTGCCCTTGTTTTCGATGCTGACCAATGATCAGGCCCAGCAAGTCGCCGACAGCGTGGTCAAGCGGCGCTTTCGGCGTGGCGAGATCGTGGTCGAACAGGGGCGCAAGAGCAACTCGCTCTTCATCCTGCTCAATGGCCGGGCCCGCGTGCTCACTGCCGACGCCCGCGGTCGCGAGGTCATTCTGGCTGTGCTCGAAGCCGGCTCCTATGTGGGCGAAATGAGCCTGATCGACAACGAGGCGCATTCGGCGACGGTGCGGGCCGAGATCCAGACCGACATGCTGGTGCTCGGGCGCATGGAATTCTCGAAGTGCCTGCCCGACTCGTCGGAGCTGGCCTACGGCATCCTGCGCGGCCTGGTGTCGCGCTTGCGCGCGGCTGACCGGCAGATCGAGTCCTTGGCCTTGCTCGATGTATACGGCCGCGTGGCGCGCACGCTGCTCGACATGGCCGAAGACGTTGACGGCGTGCAACTCATTCGCAACAAGGTGTCGCGCCAGGACATGGCCAAGGTGGTCGGCGCTTCACGCGAAATGGTCAGCCGCGTGATGAAGGACCTGGAGCAGCGCGGTGTGATCGAGACGCAGGAAAACGGCTCGGTGATCATCAAGCAGCGCCTGCACAACGATTGAGTTCGCGTCGGGCCGGCGCGCCCCGTTGGGCGACAATTCCGGCATGACATTTCCCCTGGGATCGTTGCATGCCGATGGCGGTGCCGCAACCGCCGCCGCCCCCGGCACCGATGCGGCCGCGTCAGTGCCGCTGCGTCGCCAACTCTGGCTTCTCGCCGGGGCCGTGCTCTGGCTGTTGGCCGTGCTCGCGTTGATCACGCACCACGCTGCCGACCCTGGTTTCTCAACCTCCGGGACCGGTGAAGCCTTGCGCAACAAGGTCGGTCAGCTGGGGGCCTGGGCGTCTGACTTCGCCATGTTCCTGTTCGGGCACTCGGTATGGTGGCTGCCATTGGTGGGCGCGCGTGCTTGGCTGTCGGCTTTGGCGCGCAGCCTGCGCGGCGAGCCGGCGCCCGATCGCAGCGCGGCCGCATTCTGGTTCGGTTTGGCGCTCTTGCTGGCGGCCAGCGCGGCGCTCGAATCGACGCGCTTGTACCGTTTCGAGCCGCTGTTGCCCGGCCATGCCGGCGGCGTGCTCGGCTACATGCTGGGTCCGTTGTCGGTGAAGTGGGTGGGCTTTGCCGGCTCGGGCGTGCTGTGGATTGCGGCGCTGGTGGCGGGCATGGCGCTGGCACTGCGGTTTTCTTGGCTGCGCCTGGCCGAGGTGCTGGGTGAACGCATTGACTCCCTGAAGGAACGCCGCGAGGAGCGGCGCGATCGCGCCGAGGATGTTCGGCTCGGGCGGGAGGCGCTGCGCGAGCGTGAGCAGGTGGTTGAAGTCGAGCGGCAGGCCGTCGAGGACCAGTTGCCGATCATCATCGACAAACCGCTGGGCGAATTGCCCAAGTCCGAGCGCGTCGCCAAGGAGCGGCAAAAGCCACTGTTCAGTGAACTGACCGACACCAAGCTGCCGCAGGTGGACCTGCTCGATGCGGCACCGGGCCGGGTCGAGAGCGTGACGCCGGAGTCGCTTGAAATGACGTCTCGGCTGATCGAGAAGAAATTGAAGGACTTCGGTGTCGACGTGCGCGTTGTCGCGGCCTCGCCCGGCCCGGTGATCACGCGCTACGAAATCGAACCAGCCACGGGCGTCAAGGGTGCGCAGGTGGTGAACCTGGCGAAGGACCTGGCGCGCTCGCTCAGCCTGGTCAGCATTCGCGTCGTCGAAACCATTCCCGGCAAGACGACGATGGCGCTCGAGTTGCCCAACGCCAAGCGGCAGATGATCCGGCTGGCTGAGATCCTAGGCTCGCAGGCCTACAACGATGCCGCCTCGCACCTGACGATGGGCCTGGGCAAGGACATCGTCGGCCTGCCCGTGGTGGCCGACCTGGCCAAGATGCCGCACTGCCTGGTGGCCGGTACCACCGGCTCGGGCAAGAGCGTCGGTATCAACGCGATGATCCTGTCGGTGCTCTACAAGGCCGAGGCGCGCGATGTGCGGCTGATCATGGTCGACCCGAAGATGCTGGAGCTCAGCGTCTACGAGGGCATTCCGCACCTGCTGTGCCCGGTGGTCACCGACATGAAGCAGGCGGCCAACGCGCTCAACTGGTGCGTCGGCGAAATGGAACGCCGCTACAAGCTGATGAGCAAGATCAGCGTGCGCCAGCTGTCGGGCTACAACCGCAAGATCGACGAAGCGGCCGAGCGCGGCGAAAAGCTGCCCAACCCCTTCAGCCTGACGCCCGAGGCGCCCGAGCCGCTGGAACGCCTCCCGCACATCGTGGTCGTGATCGACGAGCTGGCCGACCTGATGATGGTGGTCGGCAAGAAGATCGAGGAATTGATCGCCCGGCTGGCACAGAAGGCGCGTGCCGCCGGCATCCACTTGATTCTGGCCACGCAGCGGCCCAGCGTCGACGTCATCACCGGCCTGATCAAGGCCAACATTCCCACGCGTCTGAGTTTCCAGGTCAGCAGCAAGATCGACAGCCGCACGATCCTCGACCAGATGGGCGCCGAGGCGCTGCTGGGCCAGGGTGACATGCTCTACATGTCGGCGCCGGCTGGGGTGCCGACGCCGATGCGCGTGCATGGCGCCTTCGTCAGCGACGACGAGGTTCACCGCGTTGTCAACTACCTGAAGAGCCAAGGCGAGCCGAACTACATCGAGGGCATTCTCGAAGGCGGCACGCTCGACGGTGAGCCCGGCGAGCCGGGTGCACCGGGCGAAGTCAACGGTGAGTCTGATCCGATGTACGACCAGGCCGTGGGCATTGTGTTGCAGCACAAGCGGGCCTCGATCTCGCTGGTGCAGCGTCACCTGCGCATCGGCTACAACCGTGCCGCGCGCCTGCTCGAGCAGATGGAGAAGTCGGGCCTGGTGTCGTCGATGGCCACCAACGGCAACCGCGACCTGCTGGTGCCGCGGCGCGACGAGTGAAGCGCGCACTGGCGCTTGCCCTGATGTTCGCCGCCGCGGCCGCGCGCGCCGATGCCGTTGCCGCGCTGCGCGACTTCGCACGCGATGCCAAGACCGGCCGCGCCACGTTCACGCAGGTGGTGACATCGCCCGACGGCGCGAAGAAGAAGACGTCTGCCGGCAACTTCGAGTTCGCGCGCCCGAACCGCTTTCGCTTCGCCTACACCAAGCCGTTCGAGCAACTGATCGTCGGCGATGGCCAGCGAGTCTGGCTCTACGACGCCGACCTGCAGCAGGCCAGCGTGCGCCCGATGGACAAGGCGCTCGGTGCGACGCCCGCTGCGCTGCTGGCCGGAGCGTCGCTCGAGAAGGACTTCGAGTTGCGCGCGCTGCCGGCCGCTCAGGGTCTCGACTGGGTCCAGGCCACGCCGCGAGCCAAGGACGACAACGCCAACCTGCAATCGCTGCGTGTCGGCTTCAATGGCAAGACGCTGGCGGCGATCGAACTCGTCGATGGATTCGGCCAGCGTTCACTGTTGACGTTCAGCGATCTGACCACCAACCAGCCGATGGCCGGTGACGCGTTCCGCTTCGTGCCGCCCAAAGGCGTCGAAGTGTTGACGCAATAGGGCTTACGCTGTCGCTGGCTTGCCGCGACGACGCACCGAAGCAAGCCATAGCAACGCTGCGCCGATCAGCGCCACCACCGGCAGCGAACCGAGATTGAGCCATGTCCAGCCCTGGGTCGTGACCAGCGCGCCCGATGCAAACGAGGTCAGAGCCATCGTGGCGAAGACGCAGAAGTTCATCGCGCCTTCGGCCTTGTTCTTCTCCGCGGGCAGGTAAGTGGTGGTCAGCAGCGTCGTGCCACCGACAAAGAGGAAGTTCCAGCCGACGCCCAGCGTGATCAGGGCCACCAGGAACTGCATCAGATCGACGCCCGATAGGGCCACCGCAATGCACATGGCCTCGAGCAGTACGCCCACCGCCATGATCGGCAATGTGCCGAAGCGCTTGATCAGGTGGCCGGTGAAGAAGCTCGGCACAAACATGCCCAGGACATGCCACTCAAGCACCAGCGCGGCGTCGGAGAAAGGCAGGCCACAACGCTCCATCGCGATCGGCGTCGCCGCCATCAACAGGTTCATCACGCCGTAGCCCAATGCTGCGGCAATGATCGCCACGACAAACGCCGGCTGGCGCGCGATTTCGCCGAGCGGCCGGCCGCTGCCGGCACCGGGCAGCGGTGCTGTGTGGGGTGGGAAGCGGATCAGCGACAAGGCGGCCAGCGACACCAGGGCCACAGCTACCAGTGCGAGGTAGGCGGCCGCAAACGGCACTGCCAGCAGGGATCGGGTCGCGCTGGCCAGATTCGGCCCGACGAAGGCGCCGACGATGCCGCCGGCCAACACCAGCGAGATCGCCTTCTCCTTGAATGCCGGGGCCACCAACTCCGGGCCGGCAAAGCGGTACAGCGCAGCGTTGGCACTGTAGAAGCCGGCGATCACCGTCGCCCCCACCAGCAGCCAGAAGTCCTGCGTCACAGCGGCGTAGGCGCACAGTGCAGCCGACATCGCAGCGACGACCAGGCCGAGCTGAAATGATCGCTGTCGGCCCCAGCGTGCCTGAGTTCGCGCCACCAGCCCGGTCGACAAGGCGCCACCGACGACGTAGCCCGTGACCGGCAGCGTTGCCATCCATGCCATGGGGGCAAGCGATAAGCCGACCAGGCCGTTGATGGCGATGAAGACGACATTGTTCGTGAGGAACAGGCCTTGGCAGATTGCGAGCAGGAACAGGTGCCGGTTCATGCGCCAATCATCTCATCGCATCGCGCAGAGCCGCATCGTCGGGGCGCGCACTGCGACAATCGAAGCACCATGTCCGCATCGCTGTTCGACGACGACGAAGCCAGCTTGCCGCGACCTGCTGCGTTGGCCAATGCACCACTGGCCGAGCGCCTGCGTCCGCGCGCGTTGGGCGAGGTGATCGGCCAGCGCCATCTGCTTGCGCCGGGCAAGCCCGTGGCGGCAGCGTTCGCGGCCGGGCGGCTGCACTCGATGATCCTGTGGGGTCCGCCGGGGGTGGGCAAGACCACCTTGGCTCGGCTCGTGGCGGGGGCTTTCGATGCCGAGTTCATCGTCATCTCGGCAGTGCTCGGCGGCGTGAAGGATATCCGCGAGGCCGTCGATCGCGCACAAGCCGCGCGCCGCGCCGGGCGCGCAAGCATCGTCTTCGTCGACGAAGTCCACCGCTTCAACAAGGCGCAGCAGGACGCGTTTTTGCCGCATGTCGAGTCGGGCTTGTTCACGTTCATCGGCGCGACCACCGAGAACCCGTCGTTCGAGGTCAACTCCGCCTTGCTGTCGCGCGCCACGGTACACGTGCTGCAGCCGCTGGCCGCGGCTGAACTGGTCGAGTTGCTCGAACGCGCGCGCGCCGCTGTTTCGTTGCCGCCGTTCACCGAGGCCGCGCGCGACCGCCTGGTCGGCTACGCCGATGGTGATGCGCGGCGCCTGCTCAATGCGGTGGAAAACCTGGCCGCGGTGGCCGCTGGTGCCACGCAGGTCGACGAAGACCTGCTCGAACGCGCGTTGGGCGAGCAACTGCGGCGCTACGACAAGGGCGGCGAGCAGTTCTACGACACCATCTCCGCTCTGCACAAGAGCGTGCGCGGCAGCGACCCCGATGCGGCGCTCTACTGGCTGGTGCGCATGCTCGATGGTGGCGTCGACCCGCGCTACGTTGCGCGCCGCGTGCTGCGCATGGCCAGCGAAGACATCGGTTTGGCCGACCCGCGCGCACTGCGCATGGCTCTCGATGCGACCGAGGTCTTCGAGCGCATGGGCTCACCCGAAGGCGAACTGGCATTGGCTCAGGCGGTCGTGTTCCTGGCCGCTGCGCCGAAGTCGAACGCGATCTACACCGCGTGGAACGAGGTCCGCGCCTTCGTGGCCGCCGACGGCACGCGGCCAGTGCCGCTGCGCCTGCGCAACGCGCCGACGAAGTTGATGACGCAACTCGACTACGGCCGCGGCTACCGGTACGCGCACGACGAGGCCGAAGGCTTCGCAGCCGGCGAGAATTACTTCCCCGACGGCATGAGTGCGCCGCATTTCTACCGTCCGACCGATCGCGGGCTCGAAGCACAGATCGCCGCCAAGCTGGCGCGCTTGCGCGAAGCCAACGCCGCCGCCTCCGACGCGACCGATCAGAGCGCGTAGCCGCGTCGCCCCAGCACGGAGCGCATGGCGAAAGCGGTGCGGATACGCGCCACATGCGGGAATGCGGCCACCTGCTGCCGGTGCACTCGCTCGTAGTCGCGCATGTCGGCCACGGCCACGCGCAGCAGGTAGTCGAAGTCACCCGACATCAAATGGCACTCGAGGATGTCGGGGCAGGCCTGCACTGCACGCTCAAAAGCCTCCAGTGCGGCACTGCCCTGGCTGTCGAGCGTGACCTCGATGAACACGGTGGTTGGCCGGCCGATCGCCTCGCCGTCGAGAACTGCCGTGTAGCCGGCGATCACGCCGCTGGTTTCCAGGCGCTGCAGGCGGCGAAAACACGCCGATGGCGAGAGGCCGATCTTCGGTGCCAACTCGGCGTTCGAGAGCCGACCGTCGGTCTGCAAAGCGCGCAGCAGCTCCCGGTCCAGTTTGTCAATCTTCATGCGCCGTCGGTGTTCTAGAGACTTCGATTGGATTCATTGTCAGTCAATATTCGAAGAATCGTGCACAAACAGGGGGTTTTCCCACCCATGAATTGAAAGCCTATTCGAGCTGCTGCCGGCGACCATGCAAACACCGAACGGAAGGAGTCCCACCATGCGCATTGGCGTCCCCAAAGAGGTCAAGAACCACGAGTACCGCGTCGGCATGACACCGTCGGCGGTGCGCGAGGCCGTGCACCACGGCCACGAGGTGTTGGTGCAGGCCGGTGCCGGGGCTGGCATCGGCTGCAGCGACGCCAGCTACGCGCAGGCCGGCGCGAAGGTGGTGGCCGATGCCGCCGCGGTGTTCGCCGCAGCCGACATGATCGTCAAGGTCAAGGAGCCGCAGCCTGCCGAGTGCGCGATGCTGCACAAGGGCCAGGTGCTGTTCACGTACCTGCATCTGGCGCCCGATCCGGTGCAGGCCGAGGGCTTGCTCAAGAGCGGCTGCACGGCCATCGCCTACGAGACCATCACCGACGATCGCGGCGGCTTGCCGCTGCTGGCGCCGATGAGCGAAGTGGCTGGGCGGATGGCGATCCAGGTCGGCGCCGTCGCGCTGCAAAAGGCCAGCGGTGGCCGCGGTGTCTTGCTCGGCGGTGTGCCTGGCGTTGCGCCGGGGCAGGTGGTGGTGATCGGTGGCGGTGTGGTCGGCACGCATGCCGCGCGCATGGCTGTGGGGCTCGGCGCCGAGCC
>Ga0209254_10002265_pt1 | contig 17448 bp, 16 predicted proteins | sample FrelakmetDIP11DI_FD_187148 | JGI IMG/M metagenome (GOLD analysis project Ga0209254, IMG submission 187148) | Freshwater lake sediment microbial communities from the University of Notre Dame, USA, for methane emissions studies - DIP11 DI (SPAdes)... | ecosystem: Environmental > Aquatic >... | reverse complement strand
AGGGAGGCGAGGCGTGATGGCAACTTACGTGCTCTTGGTCAAGTTCACGGACAAGGGAGCGGCCGACATCGCGAACGTGCCGGAACGGATCGATCAGAGTGTGTCCGCGTGGCATGAGGTGGGCGGGAGCGACCTGAACGTCCTCATGACGATGGGCGAGTACGACTACTGCTGTATCGGTGAAGCGCCGAGCGACGACGTGGTCATGAAGTTCCTCTTCAAGCTGGCCAAGCGAGGCAACGTGCGCACCTCGACCATGAAGGCGTTCTCCAAGGATCAGGTCTCGGAGCTGCTGAAGGGCATCGGCTAGACGCTGGGAGGCCGATGGGCGTTGCGCCCCGAAGGGTGCTCTAGCGGAAGGGAGACGTGAAACGCGGGCCCGACGTCCATCGTTGGAGGACCACCTTGATCGACCGCAGCGGGCAGACCCACACATCGTGACACGGTCGAAGGGCAGGTGAGATCCGACACGACGGAAGGCCCGCTGCTCTTGCCGGGTGGCGGGCCTCTTCGCGTACGCGTCGTTGTCCCACGCAGTGCCACACGGAGCCCCAGGGACGCGACCGCATCCGGGTACGCGGGTCGGTAGTCGCCGCCGGCAAGAACTAGCAATACTCCGTTAGCCATCACCGGACGTTCGCGTGCGCATGTTCATGGAAGACGCGGGTGTACTACTAGCTGAGCGGACCCCTGGTCCGGGGCGCGGCTAGGAACCCAGGGGGCCTCGGGGTCGACGACGCGACGGCATAGCCGCCATCCCTCCACGTTGACCGGCGGATGCCTCCAGCTGCTTCAAACCCAGGCCCGTGGGGAACCAGGTGACGTCGGGCAGCAAAGCCGGGTCCGTCACCAGCGTCGCTTTGCCGCTCCGCATGTCTACCTTGAGGCCGAACGTGCGGCGCCAGAAATAGCGCTCGCCGTCGCTGGTGACGCACTGCGCCTCGAAGCCCATGGCGAGGACGTCGCGCAGGGTGAAGGTAGAATCGTGCTCCACTGACATTCCTCTCTCGCGTCCGCCGGCGTCCGCCACACGGCCTTCACTGATGACATCGGCGAAGTAGGCGCGAAAGATGGTGGGACGATCGTCTACGTGGCAGACGATTGCTGCGCTTTGCTGCGCACCGCAGACCACGTGTCGCCGATGGCGACGTTGGCGACGAGGCGCATGCCGAGCGTCTACGCGAAGGCCCAGAAACCGCGCCGAAAGCTCCAGCGGGCTCGCCTGTAACTTGCGGCGTTCACCGGACCACCGCGGAAGGTCATCTTGCCACCCAGCGCATCACCCGCACAGGCCGCGGAGCTTGTCGGCCGCTCTGCGCCCTGCCTGATTCCTGTGCTGCCAGCCACTCCAGCCGCTCGTGCACGGCTGCCAGCCGTGCGACGCCGCGATGCAGCTCCTCGGCAGCCCGCGCCAGCGCCTCCGGGCCGCGCGCCGCGGCTTCGTAGTCATGGAGTTGTTCCCACGCCCGCGCCATCGCCGTGACCACGTCCGACCACGCGTTCTCGGCGAGTCCTTCGTCGTCGTCGTGGTCGTCGAGGTCGCTCAGCAGACCAAGTATCTCGGCGCTGCGCTGCACGGCTTCCCTCCCTCATCATCCTTGCGGAGATGGGTCGCGGGGCTGCCGTCGCTATTCGGCGTCACCCATCAGTAGTCCTTCACCCGGTCGCGCCGCTCGATGATCGACGAGACGCACGCGTCATGCCCGCGGCGCGCAGAGGGGGCGGCAGCCGTGCCCCGGTCGCCTTCGGGGATCGCCTCCGCCTCGGCACGTTCCATAGAGCCCGTGGTCGCCGGACCCGGGAAGGTCCCTGCCTACCCGCCGGTCGGGGGGACCTGGACGCTGTCCTACTGGCAACAGGGGTCTGTTGGGGTGACCTCCGCCTTCGTCAGGCGGCTTCGGGTGTCTTGTGACGTTCGGACGATAGTGGATGGCTGTGAGCGCCGGCGGGCGCAGCCCTCACGGGTTCTGATAGGAGCCCACGACCACCTGCGCGAAGCGGAAGTGCTCGCCTTGGCTCGTCTTCCACGTCCACCTGATGCCGTTCACGAGGAAATGTGCCGGGTTCTTGCGGACGGATGCGAAGAAGGCGTTCCTGCTCACCACCTTGACTTTCCCCGCGGACGTGACGAACCGCCACCTGGTGCGCTGATTGCCGGCGACGAAGCGGGCGGTGATGCCGTCCTGGAGCTGCATGGCCTTGAAGGTGGTCCTGCCGATCTGTGGGGCGTTCCCGTGCGGTGTCCAAGAAACGAGGGTGGAATCGTAGAAGTGATTGGCTGACGCTGTCGGTGCAAACGCCCCGAAGATCAGGGCGCAAAAGGCCAGCGCGAACGGCACCGCCCAGCGCCTACGCGTTGGGGCGCGTTCCCTGCGGTTCTTCGTCATGATGACGCCTCCCTGTGCCGGTGGCCTCGCCAAAAGCCAACATCGTAAAGGGATGGTGTCGCCGGACCGGCGGTCTGAAACCCGTGGGCATGCAAGAACGCGTCCGCCACAGGCATTCTCTGACGCGCGCGAGGCTGCTTCACCGGACCTTCTGACAGAAATGACAGAACCGACAGAATCCGGCCCTCACCCGGGGATCTGTCGGTTCTGTCGATTCTGTCGCCGTGGACCCGGGAGAGCGCCTCGGCCTGGTCTGCGTGGCATTACTCTAGGACCTCGTCCGCTGTAAGGAACGAAGTCCACGGGGATTGCCCGCGCCCTCTGGCTCGGGATGTCGCGCATCGCCGCACGGGTACGGCGGTTCCCTGATAAGGAAGTGGTCCCTGGTTCGAATCCAGGTGCGCCCACCAAGGGTTATCGGAGGCCTCTTTCGGTCCCAGTCGCGAACCTGTCACCCGTGAGCACGTCGGTGTCGTGCCTGGCTTGAGCGTCCACTTTGATGCCCCTCGTGGATCAGCACCAAGGATTCATAGAGGTGGGTGACCGGCCAGGCCCGATGGTAGGATGCGGAGATGGATGGTATCCAACGCAATTTCCAGGAGGTCCTGCCTCCCCTGTCGCCCGACGAAGCCCTGGTGGAGGCGAATCGCTGCCTCTTCTGCTTCGACGCCCCTTGCATGCGTGCCTGCCCCACCCAGATCGACGTCCCCTCGTTCATCCGGAAGATCGCCACCGGCAATCTGCGGGGCTCCGCCCGGGTGATCATGGAATCCAACCCGCTCGGCGCCACCTGCGCGCGCGTCTGCCCGGTGGAAGCGCTCTGCGAAGGCGCATGCGTCTACAACACGCAGGAACGCCCGCCGATCCAGATCGGCCAGCTGCAGCGCTACGCCACCGACTGGCTCATCGATTCCGGCGAGACGACGTTCGTGGCCGGCCCGGACAACGGCAAGAGCGTGGCCTGCATCGGGTCGGGCCCCTCCAGCCTGGCCGCCGCGGTGCGGCTGCGCGAATGGGGCTACGCGGTCACGCTGTACGAGGCCAAGCCGCAGGGCGGCGGGCTGGGCACGTACGGCATCGTGTCGTTTCGGCTGCCCGTGGAGATCTCCCTGGCCGAGGTCGGGCTGGTCGAGCGCATGGGCGCCACCTTCCGCTACAACACGCGCGTGGGAACCGACATCACGCTGGACGAGCTCCTGAAGCGGCATGATGCCATCTTCGTGGGCGTGGGCCTGGGGCAGCCCGCCTCACCCGGCCTGCCGGGCGAGGACCTGCCGGGCGTGCGCGACACGCTGCCGTTCATCGAGGAGACGAAGTCGCGGCCGCTGGACACGCTGAGCGTGGGCCGCCACGTGCTGGTCATCGGCGCGGGGAACTCCGCCATCGACGCCGCCACGGCGGCGAGGCGCCTCGGCGCCGAGTCGGTCACCATCGTCTATCGCCGCTCTGACGAGGAGATCCCCTGCTACGGGTTCGAGTTCGAGTTCGCCAAGCAGGAGGGCGTGCGCTTCGAGTGGCTGACGGCGCCGAAACGGATCGTCGGGTCGGGGAAGGTCGAGGGGCTGGAGTGCGTGCGGACCCGCCTCGGCGAGCCCGACGCGAAGGGGCGCCGCCGCCCCGAGGAGGTGCCGAGCTCCACGTTCACGATTCCGGCCGACATGGTCATCAAGGCCGTGGGCCAGGGTCCGGACAGCGGCTTCCTGAGCCATCTCGGCCTGCACCTGAAGGGGCCTGACCGTTTGGCGGCGGAACGGGAGACCGGCGCCACGAGTCATCCGCGCGTCTTCGCCGGCGGCGACATCGTCGACGGCCGGGTCGACGCCACGGTCGTGGCCGTGGTGGCCATGGGCCGGCGCGCCGCGGCCGGTCTGGACGAATCCCTCGGCAGCCCGCGAGGCGCCGGTGCCACCCCGCCCGCCCGCCCGCAGACCGTCATCCGCCGGAGCGCCTCTCGATGATCCAGAACCCGTCTCCCTCGACGATCGACCTGAGCTGCAACGTGGCGGGCATCCGCAGCCCGAACCCCTTCTGGCTGGCCTCCGCGCCACCCACGAACAGCGGCGACCAGATCATGCGAGCGTTCGACTATGGCTGGGGCGGCGCCGTCTGGAAGACCCTGGGCGACCCGATCATCAACGTGTCGAGCCGACTCGGCGGGCTGCGCTGGCGCAACCAGCGGCTGATGGGCCTGAACAACATCGAGCTCATCACCGACCGGCCGCTCGAGACGAACCTGCGCGAGATCCGCGAGGTCAAGAAGCGCTATCCCAAGCATGCCGTCGTCGTGTCGCTCATGGTGGAGTCGAAGCGCGAGGTCTGGCACGAGATCGTCAAGAAGAGTCAGGACACCGGCGCAGACGGCCTGGAGCTGAACTTCGGCTGCCCGCACGGCATGTCGGAGCGTGGCATGGGCGCAGCGGTGGGCCAGGTGCCGGAGTATGCCTGCCAGATCACCGAATGGGTGAAGGAGGCCGCCACCATCCCCGTGCTGGTCAAGCTCACGCCGAACGTGGCGGACATCCGCTACCCGGCGCGCGCGGCCACGAAGGGCGGCGCGGACGGCCTGTCGCTCATCAACACGATCAACAGCCTGATGGGCGTCGACCTGAAGACGCTCAAGGTGATGCCGAACGTGCGCGGCAAGTCGAGCCACGGCGGCTACTGCGGCCCGGCCGTCAAGCCGATCGCGCTGAACATGCTGAGCCAGATCAGCGCCGACCCCGAGACGGCCCACATGCCCATCTCCGGCATCGGCGGCATCGGCACCTGGCAGGACGCGGCGGAGTTCCTGCTGCTCGGCGCCAGCGGCGTGCAGGTCTGCACGGCGGCCATGCATTACGGCTACCGCATCGTCGAGGACATGATCGAGGGCCTCGAGAACTACATGCGCGACAAGGGCTGGCGCACGCTGGCCGACCTCAAGGGCAAGGCCGTGACGCAGGTGGAGGACTGGGGCAACCTGGACCTGAACTACAAGGTCGTAGCCCGCATCGACCCCGACACCTGCATCCGCTGCAATCTCTGCCACGTAGCTTGCGAAGACGGCGCGCACCAGTGCATCACGCCGGCGGCGCCGCAGGACGACGGTCGCGTGCTCGCTCCGGTCGTGGACGAGACTGAATGCGTCGGCTGCAACCTCTGCTCGTTGATCTGCCCCGTGGACGGCTGCATCGCCATGACCGAGATCGACACCGGCAAGACGCCCGAGACGTGGCGCGAATGGCAGAAGCGGCTCGCCTCGGGGGCCTCGCCGGACGATCACCCGGGTATGGTTTCGGGGCACTGAGGCGGGCGAAGCGGGGCGCCGCCGACGGCGCTCCCCTCGCGGTCACCCGGGCGACGACTGACATTCCGTCTGCTCCGCGCTTGGCTGCCGACGTAGTGCCCGCGAGACGCCTCACCGCCGCCCAGCACGCCCGGGCACGGCGGAGGTCAGGGGTTGGACTCCCCCGCGGCCTGCAGCTCTGAAGCGCCTCGTCGCTCACGTGATCGCGTCTACGTGCCAACGAGAGTCGAGGCACCCGGACGGCGTCCCGGGCCTCCCGCCGGGGTCTCGGCGTCGACGGCTGGGGGCCGCGAAGCCCCGTTCCGCGCAGCGCGGACATGCGCCTCCACGTCCGCGCCGCGGGCCGTCTTCTACTCCGGTCTGCGGTGGATCCGGCGGAGCTCCTCGAGCCGCTGCCGCGAGAGGAACACGCAGTCGCCTCTCTCCGCCTCGCCCGCCGCCACGTCACGCGCGAGCACCTTGCAGGCGGGCGCCCCGCACAGTCCGCAGTCGAGGCCGGGCAGTATCGCCGCGATCCTGTCCGCTTTCCGCTTGCGGCGCACGCGCTCGCGCAGGTCGCCGACCACGACCGCCGCGCGGGGCTGGGGTGCGCGTGGCAGCGAATAGTCCTCGTGCGGGTATCGCCGCGCCACCTCCTCCTCGGTTCGCGGATCGGTCTCCGGGAGCTCGTTCATGAGGCTCTGCAGCTTCGCCAGCGTCACGTAGACGTTGTCGACCGTGAGGTTGCCGTTGGCACAACCGCCCCAGCACGCGTAGCACTCGAGGTAGTCGAAGTCCTTGAGCTTGCCCTTCTCGATGTCGTCGAAGACGCGGATCACGTTGGGCAAGCCTGCCACAGACAGGTAGCGGTGCTTTGTCAGGAGCTCCGTGATGGGCCGGCGGAGTGACAGGCGTAGGACGTCCGCCGACCGCACCGGCGACCACTCGGAGCGACGCCGCCCCGTGCGCGCCGCTTCGCGAGCCTCCACGAGGACCGTGTTGAACACTTGCGGGATGCCGACCGAGCCGTCGAGATAGCTCCTGCCGCCTTCAGCGGGCTGAAGGATCGAGACCGTGCGCGCCTGACACGGCGTCACGTAGATGGCGGCTATCTGCTCCGGCGCGAGGCCGAGCTCCTGCGAGTAGTGGCGTTTCACCTCGCGGCCGGCGACCTCACGCGGCGGGTGCACCTGGATCAGCTGCTCGAGCATGCGCGGGTAGGAGACCTGGAGAAGCCGCACGACCACCGGACACATGATGGAGATGACCGGCCGCGGCCCGCGCCAGCGCTTCACGTAGTCCACGTTGGCGAGGGTGACGAGGCGCAGGTCGATACCGTAGTCCCAGACCGCGTCGAAGCCCGCCGCCAGCAGGCCGTCGACGATGTGCTCGGGCCGCACCTCGAGCGGGAAGTGCCCGTACAAGACGGGCGAGGGTATCGCCACCTTGAACGCGAAGTGGTCGAACTCCGCAAGCGTCCTGGTGGTCGCCGTGATGGCGCCGCGCGCGCAGGCCTTGAGACAGGACCCGCAGTCGATGCAGGATTGGGAGAGCACGCGCGCCTTGCCGTGCTTCACCCGGACAGCGTAGGTGGGGCAGGCGCGCATGCAGGCGAGGCAGCCGTCGCAGGCCGCCTCGTCCACGCGGAACCCGTGGGTGAGCTCATCCATGGTCGTCCAGGTCGATCCTGCAGGACACGACCGTGCCGGCGCCGACTTCGCTGCGGATGGCGAACAGGTCGGAGTTCCTTTTGATGTTGGGCAGCCCCATGCCGAAGCCGAACCCCATCTCGCGCATCTCGTCGGTGGCGGTGGACCAGCCCTCCTCCATCGCATGCTCGATGTCCGGGATGCCGGGACCGCTGTCGGCGGCCTCGATGCTGATGTCCTCGTCTGTCAGCACCAAGGTGACCGTGGCCTCGTCCGCGTACATGACGACGTTCATCTCGGCCTCGAAGGCCACGACCACGGCACGCCGGATGGTCTGCGGGTCGATCTCCAGATCCTTGAGGAGCGACTTGATCTCGGTGGACGCCTCGCCGGCGTTCTCGAAATCGCGACCGTGCACGCGGAACGAGCAGGTCAACAGCTCTTCGGCCATCTCTACATCGCCCCCTCCAGGCCGGCGTCGTAGAGGATGCCGCAGCTGTCGAACATCCCGAGTCCCGTGGACAGCACCGGTATGCTCTTCGCGCGCGCCAGCTCCAGCACCTTCTGGTCGGGACGCTTGCCGCGCACGTACACGATGGCGTGGACGTCGGCCACGATCGCGGTGCGCACCGACTGGATGTTCGTGAGGCCGGTGAGCATGAGCGCGTGAGGTCGGTGGAAGGCGAGGATCTCGCTCATGCCGTCGGAGGCCACCACGGCCTCGATGTCGACGATATGGTCGACCGGGCTGAGCACCTCGCAGCCAAGGACAGCGGCGATGTCTTCGAGCCTCAAGGCGCCTCCCTTTCGTCGCCACCCATGAGCTTCTCGTGGATGGAGCGGCCCGCCCTGCGCGCGGCTCCCATGGCGCTGATGACGGTGGCCGAGCCAGTGACCACGTCGCCGCCGGCCCACACGCGCTCGCGCGAGGTCAGGCCGGTGGCTTCATCCACGATCACGTTTCCCCTCTTGCCGACATCGAGCCCGGGTGTCGTCATCGGGATCAGCGGGTTCGGACTGTTGCCGATGGCGCAGATGGAGGCATCCATGCGCAGGCGCGACTCGGAGCCCGGGACCTCGAGAGGACGGCGGCGCCCGGAGCTGTCTGGCTCTCCCAGCTCCATGCGTCGGCACTCGATCTCGGCAAGCCAGCCGCGCCCGTCGCCGATGAGGCGCACGGGCAGGGTCAGGAAGTCGAAGATGACGCCTTCCTCCTCGGTGTTCTCGACCTCCTCGGCGCGGGCGGGCAGCTCGTCGCGGCTCCGGCGATAGACGATGTGCACCTCGTCGGCGCCCAGGCGCAGGGCGGTCCGCGCGGAATCCATCGCCACGTTCCCGCCGCCGACGACCGCTACTCGCGAGGCACGCTTGAGCGGCGTGTCCCAGGCGGGGAAGCGGTAGCCGCGCATCAGATTGCAGCGCGTGAGGTACTCGTTGGCCGAGTAGACGCCGTTCAGGTTCTCGCCGGGGATGTCGAGGAACCAGGGGAGCCCGGCACCGGCTCCCACGAACGCGGCGTCATAGCTCTCGAGCAGCCGGTCGACGGTCCGAGTCTTGCCGACGACGTAGTCGAGGCGCAGCTCGACACCGAGGCTCTGCACGTACTCGACCTCACGGCTGACGATGGCCTTGGGCATGCGGAACTCCGGGATGCCGTAGGTGAGCACGCCGCCGGCCTCGTGCAGCGCCTCGAAGATCGTGACCTCGTAGCCCAGGACAGCCAGGTCGGCGGCGACGGTGAGACCCGCCGGCCCAGAGCCGATCACCGCGATCCGCTTGCCGTTCGCGGCAGGCAGAGGCGGCGCCTGGAGGGCGCCCTGTTCGGCCTCCCAGTCGGCAAGGAAGCGCTCGAGGCGCCCGATGGCCACCGGGTCGCCCTTCTTGCCCAGCACGCACTCTTTCTCGCACTGCTCCTCCTGCGGACAGACCCGCCCGCAGACCGCGGGCAATGCGTTCGTCTCCTTGATGGTGCGGATGCCGGCGGCGAAGTCGCCGCCGGCGACGAGCCCGATGAAGCCGGGGATGTCGATGCCGACCGGGCAGCCCTGGACGCACCCCGGCTTCTTGCAGGCCAGGCAGCGCGAGGCCTCCTCGCGGGCCAGCTCGGCCGTGTAGCCCAAGGCGACCTCGTCGAAGTTGCGCACGCGCTCGCAGGGCTCCTGCTTCGGCATCGGCCGTCTCACGTAGTCGACTTTGCTCACGTCACCTCCCCCTCAGAAACGAGAGGAGCAGCCGCTGTGATGGAGGGGTTCGACCTCCTCCGGGCCGTAGCTCTCGCGCCGCGCGAGGAACTCTTCCCAGTCCACCTCGTGGCCGTCGAACTCCGGTCCGTCCACACACGCGAACCTGGTCTTCCCGGCCACGGTCAACCGGCAGACGCCGCACATCCCGGTGCCGTCGATCATGATCGGGTTCATGCTGACGATCGTCTTGAGGCCCAGGGGCAGCGTCTGTCGCGAGACCGCCATCATCTGAAACGTGCAACCGTGGGCGATGACACGGTCGGGCTGGACGCCCTCGAGCGTGAGGATCTCGGCGAGGCGCCGCACGTGCCCTTTGTAGCCGCGACTCCCGTCCCTGGTGATCACGATGACCTTCTCCGCAACGGCGCGCAGCTCGTCCTCCCAGTAGAGGAGGTAGGAGCTGCGCGCCTCGATGATCACGACGACACGGTTGCCGGCGGCCGTGAGGGCGGCGGCGACGGGGCGGATGCTGCCGATGCCGTAACAGCCGCCGACGAGAAGCACCGTCCCGAACCTCTCGATCTCGGTCGCGTTGCCGAGGGGGCCGGCGTATGAGGGGATCTGGTCGCCGGCCTTGAGGCGCGCGAGCTTCGCAGTGGAGGCGCCGACCTGCACGAAGATCGAGGTGACGGTACCGGCGGCGGCGTCCCAATCGGCGAGGGTAAGAGGGATGCGTTCGCCCAACGCGTCGGGGCGCAGGATGACGAAGTTGCCGGGCAGTGCCGACTCGGCGACCTCCGGCGCCTCCACCGTGAGGAGGTGGAGGTTGGGAACGATCATGCGACGTTCGACGACCTCAACCATGGCCGCCTCCGCGCTCGCCGATGTGCGAGCGCTCGCCCGTGGACGCTTGCCGGCGCGAGCGATCGCCCGCGCTGACGCGCACGCGCACAGGCCGCCCCGCCCCGCCCCACGCCTCGATGCGCGTCGCGTAGACGGCGCCGCGGGCGCACTCCGGGTCTGGTCGGACTCGGGTGACGAGATCGACACCGGCGGCACTGACCGTCACCGTCGTACCGGCCTCCACCCCCAGGCGAGCCATGTCGTCGGGGTTCATGCGCAGGCCCTCCTCGAGATGCAGCTCGCCGAGCCCCTCGACCACGGTGGCGAGGTCGATGCCGCGATGGCGGAAGGACGCCTGCTCCTGGACGAGCAGGAAGCGCCCCTTGCCTTCGGGGGCGTCGCCGCTCCCCGGTCCCGGCGCCGCGCCGACATCGCCGGTCAGCGGCGTCATCCGCCGCGGCGCGCGGTCGTGCTCCGGCGGGAAGCCCGGCACCTCGGTGCGGATCGCCGTCCTCACGGCGGCGGCGTCCGCGTACTCAAGGTGCCGGCAGCCCAAGCGTACCGCGAGGTCGGAGAAGATCCTCCAGTCAGGCAGAGAGAACCCGTGCACGACGCCGGCCGGCGGATGCTCGACGGGGCGCTGCTCCTGGACCCGTCCCTCGATGTTGGTCAGGGTGCCCTCGGCCTCGGCGAACGAGGCCGCCGGCAGGAACGCGTCGACCTCGAAGGGCGGCAGGTAGAGATCTTGAGCGATGATGAAGTCGCAGTCCGGCCGCGTGGTGATGGGCGCCTCGCCCACAAGGTAGAGCAAGGCCGGCCGGCGTCCGGCGCGCAGCTCGGGGAGAGAGAACCCGCCGTCTGGGGCCGGCCGCGGCCCCGGGAGCGCCTCTCCCAGCCCTCCGAGCTCCAGCGCCCCCCGCGTGTTGGCGCCGTGGACGAGCGGCAGCAAGGTCGTGCCCTCGCGGCCGGCAAGGGCCTCGAGCTCGGACACCAGTTGCCCGGCCCCATAGCTGTCGAAGACCCGCGGAGCGATCACCACGGCGAGCGTCCGTGCCTCCTGCAGAGGCTGCCCGGCAGCGGAGACATCGCGTTTCCCCCCGCCCGACGTCGCCGCGTCCGCCGGCGCCTGGCCGCGCAGGGAACGGAGCAGCTGTGCGAGTACGCGCGCCTCTTCGCCCGGATCCGCGCGAAGCCACCGGTCGGCGAGCCGCGCGAGGTTCGATTCGCGGGCGTCGACTGCTACGAGATGCGCCCCACGCCGCACGGCGCGCCTCACCTGTACGCCGACCACCGAGAAGGAGAAGCGGGAGTCGAGGCCGGCCACGACCACGGCCTCGGCCTCGCCCACTGCCTTGATCGAGATGGGCAGGGAGAAGAGGCGCGACCAGACTGCCGGGCCGCCGGGCAGGTGGGCCCGGCCGGTCGAGTCGATGCCGCCGACTCCCAGACCGGAGCGGACGAGGCGCTGGGCGGCGTACAGGCTCTCGTTCGAGAGGTCGCTGGAGACGAGCATCAGGAACTCGTCCGGCGCGACCCCGGCCAGCTTCTCGGCCACCTCGTCCAGCGCCTCCTCCCAGCTCGCGACCCTGAAGTATCTGCCCCTGCGCAGCATCGGCTTCCGCGCGCGCGCCGGATGATGGGTCGCCTCGGGAAGGCAGAAGCGGCCGCGTACGCACAGCTGCCCGTCGTCGATCTCGACGTCGTGGGCGGCGCGCACCGCGGAGAGTGCGCCGTTCTTGTGCGCCAGCTCCACCTGACATCCGAGGCTGCAGAACGGGCAGGTCGAGGCGACGGCTCCGTCGGGCCTGCCATCCCACTTGGAGACCTTGTCGGCCAGTGCCCCCGTGGGGCAGACCGACACGCACGAGCCGCAGAACTCACAGCCGGCCTCCACGTGCGAGCTGCCGAAGGCCGGCCCGATCAGCGTGGTCGGGCCGCGGTACTTGAAGGAGAGTACGGCGGTTCCACGCACCTCGGCACACATCCGTACGCAGCGTCCGCACAGGATGCAGAGGTTGTAGTCGCGGTCGAAGAACGGGTCGTCGTGCTCGACCTCGAGGCCCCGATAGAGGACCGGGTAACCGACAGTGCCCACGCCGAGCCGTTCCACCACGGCCTGCAGCCCGCACTCTCCGTCCTTGGGACAGTTGCGACAGCCGGTCGAGACGCCGGCTTTGCGGATCGTCGTCTGACTGCGGCGGCACTCCTCCTCCTCGTCGCAGACGAGGCAGCTGAAGGGGTGCTCCGAGAGGATGAGCTGAAGGATCTCCTCGCGCATCTCGCGCAGGGCGACGGTGTCGGTGGTCACCTGCATGCCGTCCTGCGCCGGCGTGCTGCAGGCCAACGGGTAGCCGCGCATGCCCGCGATCTCCACCGTACACAGGCGGCAGCCGCCAAACGGCGACAGCTCCTTGTGCGAGCACAGCGAGGGCACGTAGACGCCAGCCAGCTCCGCCGCGCGCAGAACGCTGGTGCCCTCGGGGACGGTGACGGAGCGGTGGTCGATCTCCACGCACAGCGGGCGCGCGTCGTGGCGCGGCAGGGCGTCGGGGCGCGAGGGGGCATCGCGGCGCGTGTGAGCGTCAATCCGCATGCCGCCCCCCCGACTCGATCACGATAGCGTCGCCGGCGATGGCGTCGAAGCGGCAGACCTCGTAGCAGGAACGGCATTTGATGCACTTGTCGGGGTCGAGGTTGTGGACCTCGGCGCGAGGGCCGGTGATGGCCCCGGTCGGGCACACCTGGACGCAGCGCTGGCAGCCAGTGCATCTGCCCGGGATGATGCGGTACTCGACGAGGTCGCGGCACACCGCCGCCCGGCAGCGCTTGTCTTGAATGTGCTCGACGAACTCGCCGCGGAAGTACTTGAGCGCCGAGAGGACGGGGTTGGGCGCCGTCTGCCCGAGCCCGCAGAGCGCGCTGCTCTTGACGACCCGGGCGAGCCGTTCGAGGCGGTCGAGGTCGGCGAGCTCGCCCTTCCCCTCGCAGATCGAATCCAGGATGCCCACCAGGTGCCGCGTGCCGACGCGGCAGGGAACGCACTTCCCACACGACTCCGTCTGGGTGAAGCTCAGGAAGTAGCGCGCCGTGTCGACGACGCACGTGTCGCGATCGATGACGATCAACCCTCCCGAGCCCATGATCGAGCCGGCGGCCGCCAGGTTCTCGTAGTCGATGGGTGTGTCGAGGAACTCCTCGCCGAGACACCCTCCCGACGGCCCTCCCGTCTGCACGGCTTTGAAGTCCTTGGCGAGGCCGCCACCGATGTCGTAGATGACCGTGCGCAAGGTCGTGCCGAAGGGGACCTCGATGAGCCCGGTACGGCGCACCTTGCCCACCAAGCTGAAGGCCTTGGTCCCCTTGGACGACGCGGTGCCGAAGCCGGCGTACCAGTCCGGGCCGTTGGCGACGATCGCCGGCAGCGTCGCCAGCGTCTCGACGTTGTTGATGATCGTGGGCTTGCCCCAAAGGCCCGAGACAGCCGGGAAGGGTGGCCGCGTGCGCGGCATCCCGCGACGGCCCTCGATGCTGGCCATCAGGGCCGTCTCCTCGCCGCACACGAACGCTCCGGCGCCCTCCTTGATGGTGATATCGAACGAGAAGCTGCTACCCAGGACGCCCTCGCCGAGCAGGCCGAGCTTGCTCATGGCCGCCATCGCGGAGCGAAGACGCCGGATGGCCAAGGGATACTCGGCCCTGATGTAGACGTAGCCGTGGGAGGCGCCGATCGCGTAGGCGGCGATGAGCATGCCCTCGAGCACGGCATGCGGGTCGCCCTCGATGAGGGAGCGGTTCATGAAGGCGCCGGGATCGCCCTCGTCGGCATTGCAGATCAGGTAGCGTTCGTCGCTCTCGGTCTCCCGGCAGAACGTCCACTTCTGCCACGTGGGGAAGCCCGCACCGCCGCGCCCCCGCAGTCCGGACCGCCTGACCAGGTCGATGAGGTCCCGCCAGGGCATGTCCAGGCACCGGGCGATCGCGCGGTAGCCGCCGCGAGCCAGATAGTGGTCCACCTCTTCGGGATCGATGATCCCGCAGTTGCGGAGGGCGATGCGCACCTGGCGCGCGAGCATCGGGTGGTCGGCGAACCGCGGCACGCCGTTCGCGTCGCCGCCGTACTCGCCGTCGCCGAGGTGCCCCACGAGGTGGCGCTTGGGCACTTCGCCTGCGAAGAGGGCATCGAGCGTCTTGGCCGCCAGTTCCGGCGTCATGTTGGCGTAGCTCAGGCGCGACCGGTCCGGCAGCTGAACGTCGAGGAGCGGCTCCAGATAGCACGGCCCGATGCAGCCGACCCGCACGATCTCGGCGTCGACCCCGCGCTCCTCGAGGTAGTCGCTGACCCCCTCGAGAAGCACGCCCGCTCCCGCCGCCAGCCCGCACGAACCCGCGCCGACGTAGATCACGGGGCGCGGGCTCTCTTGCAGTCGCCGCCAGCGCGCCGCGGCGCGCCGGCGGCGGCGCTCAAGCGTGGTCGCGCTCATCGAGGATCCCCTGCAGCTTCAGCACGCTCATCTGCGCGTAGGCGGCCTCGTCCAGCGTCACCACCGGGGCCAGGGCGCAGCACCCGAGGCACATCACGCGTTCCAGATCGTACTCGCCGTCGGCGGTCGTCTCCCCCGGGCGTATCTCCAGGCGCCGCTCCAGCGTCTCCAACATCTGTACGCCGCCTTTCACATGGCAGGCTGTGCCGAGGCAGACGCGCAGCCGGTGCCGACCGGGCGGCGTGAACCGGAACTGGGAGTAGAACGTGGCGACGCCGAAGACCTCGCTCTCCGAGAGCCTGAGCCGGCGGGCGATGCGGCGCACCGAGTCTGGCGACAGGTAGCCGAAGGCGGCCTGTGTCCGCTGCAGCACCGGCACGAGATCGGAGCGGCTTCCCTCCATTCCCCGCATGATGCCCGCCCACGGGTCGGTCGGCTTTGCCCCTCTCTGCGAGTCGCCTGATGCTCGGCGAGTTCGAGCCGTCGCCGCCACGGCAGCCTCCTACCTCATGCCGAGCTCGAAGAGCTGGACGGCGTACCTCCACGTGTCGACTGGGGATGAGAAGAGCGCGATGCCCGCTTTGTCGGCGAGTTGCACGACATCATCGCCCGGGCGCTTGCCGTGAGTGACCACCACCAGCGCCGCATCCACAAGGTTGGCGGCGGCGATGAGGCTCTTGTGCGTCTGCAGGGTGACCAGGACGCAGCCGCTCTCGGCGCCGGTGATGATGTCCGACACCATGTCGGAGATGTACACCCCGGAAACGTCGGCGTCCTCCCACGCGTTGAGCGACTCGAGTCCGGTCCTCTCGACGACCTCGGAGATCCTCATGGAGCGTCCTTCCCTTCGCGTGGTCTGTTCGAGTAACGTCCTAGAAGTCCGTCAGGCCGGTGTCGGCGATGACGATGCCCCGGCAGCAGTCGACGTCGCTGCACATCTTGCAGGGCACGACCTTGATCTGCCTGCGCCCGGAACGAAGCCGCTGGTTGAAGTACTCGGTGAGCGCCACGACTCCCCCGTCGCTCACGCAGCGGCCCGAGGCATGACTGGAGTCGGCGCAGAGCGCCACGTAGATGGATGCCTTCTTGCCGAGCTCGAGGGCCAGCCGGCCGACCTCACACTGCGGGTCGTCGCACGTGGACAACTGGAGGCCCACCATGTCGCCGAGGTCGACGGTCTGACCGCAGGCCTCGCACCTCAGGTTGAAGGTGACCGCCTGGTAGCCCGCGAGGTACTCCCAGAAGTGCGGCCCCTCACGGTACTCGTCCATCGGCGCGACCGGCTCGGTGGAGAAGAAGGAGCTCCGCGCGCCGCAGTGGTAGCACCCCTCCACGACCAGATACCCGCTGCGGATGTCGGTCTGCGACCAGCGATGGGCGCAAGGGCTCATCGTTCCTCCAGTCCCTCGCGAGTACTCGAGTCAGGGATCGTGCCGGGAGGAGCCGGGGTGTGCGCGGAGCGCTCGCGCCGCGGCCGAACGCCTGTGTGAAGCCGTTCGGCGGCTCCTTGCGGCGCCGGCGCGCCGGGGGAGGAAGATCGCGGGGTCATGTGCACAGCACCTCCGCCTTTCGCTGCGGATCCGGACCCTCGCGCGCCGGGTCCTTCTCTCTCTGCATACTAGCACGCTCGGGCCGTTCTGCAGCGTGCCGGAGCATGGCTTTGCACGGGGATCCATGGGCGATCGAGCGCGGCGATCGGCCGTACTCCCCAGCGGATGCATTGTCCCGACCTGGTCCGGTCACAACGCCTCCCCGTCAGCTCTCTGAAGGCTATCCCCGAGAAGGGCCGTTCAGCCCTCCAGACTCCTGATTCCCACTCTAGTACGCATGGAGGCCGAGGGCGCCGTTGGTGCGTCGTCGACGGCGCAGCGGACGGCAAGACGCGCGATCGATGACTGCTCTGGGCTCTCTGTGACTGATTCGGACCAGTTCGAGGGCCTCTTCACGGCGGAGGTCAGGGGCTCGACTCCCCTGCGGTCACCACTGATTTGCAGGGAGATCGTGCTTCGCGAGGTCTCCACGAGACCTCCGAAATGGCCGTCTGCAACCCCGTGCAACCCAAGTCCGTGTGTCTGGATGGGACGGGCCGGTGCCGGCTGGGACTCGATGGCACAAACGGGACTACTTGCCAGTCGGACGGGCATGGCCAGAGGATACGAGGCTCCTGACGCGGGCAATGCTCAAGACGGGAGACTGTGATCCGCCGGTGGCAGCATGCGGCCACCACACACCGGCGGGGAGCCACTGGTGGGACCGGCCCGCGGGAGCGGGCGGCGCGGTGGTGCCGGCATCGGAAGGCCCCCACCCGTGAGGGCAGCGGGCCTCCTGGCTGGTGGCGGGCCTCAGAGTCGACCAGCGCCGACGTTGGTCCCGCGTCGATCTTCTCGGCGGCGACCGAAGCGACGAAGGCGACCGACCACCCACCCCCTCGGGCGACGTCGGCTCGGCGACGTGCGGCCGGGTCACCCGCGTCGATTCTCCCGACTACCAGACGTATGGCACGAGACTGTGGGGCACGCGCGTCCGGTACTCTTCGTGCTCGGGGTGCTTCTCGACGAGCCAGGCTTCTTCGCGGCGTCGCTTGGCGTCGAGGAACCCTGCCGCCACCGTCCACGGCGCCAGCGCCAGCGGCGAAGAGGC
>Ga0209254_10002264_pt1 | contig 17455 bp, 16 predicted proteins | sample FrelakmetDIP11DI_FD_187148 | JGI IMG/M metagenome (GOLD analysis project Ga0209254, IMG submission 187148) | Freshwater lake sediment microbial communities from the University of Notre Dame, USA, for methane emissions studies - DIP11 DI (SPAdes)... | ecosystem: Environmental > Aquatic >... | reverse complement strand
TAGGAGCGCTCGTCGAGGTCGACGTGGAGGGTCCGCATGGCTGGCTCGGTCGGATGGGTTGGCGGGCGATTGTTTCAAACGGGCGCTGGCACGGGCAAGCAGACCGCAGTCGGGGTAGGTCGGGTAGGGCGCAGCGAAACCCGACATGGCGCAGCGTCGTCCCGCACGTCGGGATTCGGCAGCGCCTCATCCCGACCTGCGAGCTCCACGGGGCGTGCCGCGCACGCCGACCAACGGCGGCCACGGGTCACCCTATGGATCGCCGCGCCCCCGCTCCTCGAGGAGCCGCACGATCTCCTTGACGACACTGGCGGCGGAGCGCTTCTCGGTCGAGACGACGAAGTCGGCAGCCTCGCGGTACAGGGGATCGCGCACCGCCATCAGGTCGCGCAGCCGTTGCAGCGGGTCGTCGGTCTGCAGTAGCGGCCGGTTGCGGTCGTGGCTGGTGCGCCGGTGCTGCTGCTCGGGCGAGCAGTGCAGGTAGATCACGATGCCGCGCGACGAAAGGACGCGCCGGTTGTCCGGATCGAGTATCGCGCCGCCGCCAGTGGCGAGCACCTGACCGTCGAAGGCCGTGAGGGCGTCGATCACCGACTTTTCCCGGGCGCGGAAGCCGGCCTCGCCCTCGAACGCGAAGATCGTCGGGATGTCCACGCCGGTGCGGCGCTGGATCTCGTGGTCCGAGTCCTGGAACCCGAGCCCGAGCGCCGCCGCGAGTTGCTTGCCGATGGTGCTCTTGCCCGAGCCCATCGGTCCGACCAGGAATACCCGCGAGGGGTGACGCATCGGCGGGGTCCTAAGCGACTCGCCGCCCGGAGGGCGGCGAGTCGGAGCCGATCAGCGCAGGCTCAGCGATTCCTTGATGATCCGCGGCGTGATGAAGAACAGCAGCTCGTTGCTGAGGTTCTTGTTCAGCTCCTGCTTGAACAGGAAGCCCACGAACGGCATGTCGCCCAGTACCGGGATCTTCTCCTGGTTCAGCGACTTCTCGTCCTCCAGGATGCCGCCGAGCACCACGGTCTCGCCGTTGTTCACCAGCACGCTGGTCTGGATCTCGCGCTTCTCCAGCGGGGGGGTGCCGAGCACCGAGCGGGTGAAGTCCGGGCGGTCCTTCGTGATGATGAGGTCCATGACGATGCGGTCGTCCGGCGTGATCTGCGGCGTCACCTCGAGCTTGAGCACCGCCTCTTTGAAGGAGACCGAGGTCGCACCCGATGAGGTCGCGGCCTGGTAGGGGACCTCGATACCCTGCTTGATGGTGGCTTTCGACTGGTCGGCGGTGATCACCTTCGGCATCGAGATCAGCTCGCCCTTGCCCTCCTGCTGCATCGCGGTCAGCTCGAGGCCCACCAGGTAGGAGCCGACCGAGCCGATGAGGAAGCCGAGAGAGCCGCCGCGGCCGGCGCCGGTGACCTTGGGAAGGTTGACCATCAGGCCGTCGAGCAGGTTGCCGGGATCGTTTTCGTTATCGGTCTCACCGGTGTTGAACCCCGAGTCGGGTAATGTGCCGCCGACCACGTAGCTGCCATCACCGGCAGAGCCGCGCTTGGTCAACCCGAAGCGCACGCCCAGGTCACGGGTGAAGTCGTTGTTGGCGATGACGACACGCGATTCGATCATCACCTGACGCATCGGGATGTCGAGGCGCTGCACCAGCTCGCGGACCTCCTCCAGCTTCGCGGGGATGTCCTGGACCAGGAGTGTATTGGTCCTTTCGTCGACCGTGACGTTGCCGCGGTCCGAGAGCAGCTTGTTCTCCGTCGCCTTGAGCAGGGCCGCAAGGTCGCTCGCCTTGGCGAAATTCATCCGGATGAGGTCCGAGCGCAGCGGCGTCAGATCCTCGACCTGCTTGGTGGATTCCAGCTCGAGCTTCTCGCGCGCGGCGATCTCCTCGGTCGGGGCCACCAGGATCACGTTGTTGTTCTCGCGCATCGACAGGCCCTTGGTCTTCAGGATGATGTCGAGGGCCTGATCCCAGGGGACGTTCTTCAGGCGCAGCGTGATCCGCCCGGCGACGGTATCGCTGACCACCATGTTCTTGCCGGTGAAGTCGGCCAGGAGCTGGAGCACCGAGCGGACCTCGATGTCCTGGAAGTTCAGGGAGAGGCGCTCCCCGCTGTAGACGCGCTTCCGCGCCTGCTTCTTCTCCGTCTCCGCTTCTGTCAGCGGCCGGAACTCGACCGTGTAGACGTCGTCCGCCTGGAACGCGACGTGGTCGTAGTTGCCGGAGGCCTTGATGACCACCTGGGCGTTCTGGCCGCGCTGGCGAACCGTCATGGTCTTCACCGGCGTGCCGAAGTCGCCCACGTCGTAGATCTTGGCGAGGTCGCTGGTGACGCCGGTGCTCTTGACGTCGACCACGACGTTCCCGCCCTCGAGCCGGGTGTCGACCACCGTGTTGGGGGCGGGCAGCTTGACCACCACCCGACCGGCCCCGCGGTCGCCGCGGCGGAAGTCGACGCCGCGCAGGTCGTTGGAACGCGGGGATGAAGCGACCGTCGGGCGCGCCGCGATGGGCGGGACGGGCGGCGCGACAGGCGTGTAGGTGCGTGCCGGCGCGTCGGCCGGCACCGGCATCGGTGCCGGGGCAGTCTCCGTCACATTGATGACGGTCACTGGCATGGAGGACGGCGCAGTCGCGACGGCCGTCGGCGCGGCAGGCGCTTCCGGCGCCTCGGCGCCGACCATGATGGTGACCTGGTTGCCAGCCGTCTCGATGTAGTGCGGTGTCGAGTCGACGAGGTTCACGACCACGCGGGTGCGGTCGCCGGCCTCGACGGCGCTGATGCTCCGCACCATGCCGACCCCGACGGCAATGTTCTTGCTGCTGAGGCCGCTGACCGTATCGGCCAGGTCCAGCGCGATCCGTGCGGGATTGTCGGTGGTGAAGCTGAGCGGCTCGACGGCCGGTTCCGCGGTCGTCAGCACGATCTGCAACCTGTTGCCGGCCACGGCGGAATAGCTGATGTCCCGCAGCGTGTTGGCGGCGAGCGCCCACTGCGGTGCGATCAGCATCCAGAGGCCGAGCAGGGCGCCGAGGCCCACCGAGCCCAAGCTAAAGCGGCGATTCGACACGGTCAGAGTCCTCATCGTTTTTCGCTCCCCTCGGTCCCCGCCAGGGCGAGGTTGGCTCGCCTTTCGATATAGCCACCGATGCCGTCGGGAATGAGCTCGGTCAGTTCGATCTGGTCTTCGCTGATGCGATTGATCTTGCCGTGGTTCTGGCCCATGTAGTTGCTGGGCTGCACCCGGTAGATCGTCTTCTCTTTCGACTGGACCAGTCCCCAGGTCTGGTTGTTCTGCTCCAGGATCCCGACCATCCGCAGGGTGTCGAGCGGAAACTGCTCGAGCTCCTCGCGCCGCCGGTTCGGGTCGGGCCGCGGCCCCGTGCCCGCCACTGCCTGGGTCGCCTCGGTCTCCGCCTCCTGCATGATGAAGGGGCTGCGGCGGTCGGCGGGGTCGTAGGTGTAGGTCTCGGCGGGCTTGAACTCGGGCACCGGCTTCAGCGGCCCACCGGGACGGGACTTCACTTCTTCGGCATAAGCCTTGAGGTCCTTCATGCTGTCGTCGGCGCAGCCGCCGACGGCGAGCGCGGACCCGAGAATCAGGAACCAGCGCCAATTCATTTGTTGCCACCCCCCGCCGGCTGGCCCGCGCCGGGCGCCGCGCCCGCATCCGCCAAGGCTCCACCCTCGTCGAGATACCGGTACGTGGCCGCCGTGGCCTCCATCACGAGGCCGCCGGCGCGCTGGCCGGTGATCGGTTTGATATCGATGTCGTGCATCGTCACGATACGCGGCAGGGCGGCGATGCCACTGATGAACTCGCCGAACTCGTGGTAGTCGCCGACGACCCGCAGCTTGATGGGCAGCTCGGCGTAGAAATCCTTGGGAATCTCATTCTGCGGCTGGAACAGCTGGAACTCCAGCCCTGCCGCCAGGCCGGTCTGGGACACGTCGATGAGCAGATCGGCGACCTCTTTCTTGTTCGGCAGCTGGCGCAGCATCGCCCCGAAGGTCTGCTTCATCTCCGCCAGCTGGGCCTTGTACTTCTCGTAGTTGGCGGCCTTCTGCTGCTTCTCCTCGAAGTTGGCCCGCAGGTCCTTCTCCTCGCGCCGCACCCGCTCAAGCGCGACGTACTGGTCCTTGGTATCCATGTAGTACCAGGCCACGCCGACGAGGGTGGCGACCAGCAGGATCAGCAAGAGCTTGATCGGGGTCGGCCAGTCACCGATGTCGTTGAAATCCAGGCTGTTGAGATCTTGGAGTTTCACTTGGCCTTTTCCCGCCGCTTGGTCAGGTTCTGGGCCATCAGCTGGAAGTGGCTGAAGCCCGTGCCGGTGGTGTCCTTGTTCTCCACGAAGCGCAGATCAGGACTCGCCAGCCATTCGTTCTTTTCGATGTTGCGCATGTAGCTCGACACCCGCGCATTCGACTGGGCGCGGCCGGCGAGGGTGAGTCCGTTGCCCCGCTGCGTGAGCTGCAGGAGGAAGGTCCCGTCCGGCACGGTGTTCACGAGCTCGTCCATCATGTGGACCACCGCCGGCCGGCTCTCCTGCAGCCGCTGGATCACGTCCATGCGGGTGATGATCTCGTTGCGCGTCTTTTCGATGTCCCGGATCTCCTTGATCTTCTCGTCCAGGGCGGCGATCTCGCGCTGGAGATAGGCGTTACGTGCCTGCTGGTTGTCGATCAGGTGCTGGACATAGAGGTGCCAGCCGCCCATCACGCCTGCGGCAGCGACGATCCCGCCGAGCAGCATCAACGCGAAGTCGCGCTGCCGCTTCTTGCGGAGCGCTTCGCGCCAGGGGAGTAGGTTGATGTTTGCCATGTCAGTCGAAGCTCCGCAGGGCGAGACCCACCGCGATCATCATCGCCGGGGCGTCGTTGCTGAGGTTCTGGGCATTGACGCGGGAGGCCAGCGTCATGTTCGCGAACGGGTTCGCGATGCTGGTCGGGATGCCCAGTCGTTCCTCCACCAGCTCGTCGACGCCGGTGATCGCGGCACAGCCGCCCGCGAGCACGATGTGGTCCACGTTCCGGAAGGCGGTGGCCGAGTAGAAGAACTGCAGGCCGCGGTTGACCTGCTGCGACATCGCTTCCTTGAACGGATCGAGCACGTCCGGGACGTAGTTGTCGGGCAGGCCGCCCTTGCGCTTCGACATCCCGGCCTCCTCGTAGGACAGGCCGTAGCGGCGCTGGATCTCCTCGGTCAGGTGCCGGCCGCCGAAGTTCTGCTCGCGGGTGTAGACGATACGGTGGTTGTGCAGGACGTGGATCGTCGTGTTCATGGCGCCGACGTCGGCGACCACGACCGTCAGGTCGGTGCCGCCCTGCGGCCAGCCGCCGGAGATCAGGGTGCAGGCGTTCTCCATGGCGTAGGCCTCGACGTCGACCACGGCCGGCGTGAGGCCGGCGGCCGTCAGTGCGGCGACGCGGGCGTCCACGTTCTCGCTGCGCGAGGCGGCGAGCAGCACGTCGACCATCTCCGGGTTCTTCTCGGACGGGCCGATGACCGAGAAGTCGAGATTCACTTCCTCGAGCGGGTACGGGATGTACTGGTCGGCCTCGAGCTGGATCTGGGTCTGCATCTCCCGGTCGCTCAGGGAAGCGGGCATGGAGATCACCTTGGTGATCACTGCCGACCCGGAAACGGCCACGGCTGCCTGCCTGGCCCGGCTCCCGGACTTGCGCACCACGTTGCTGATCGTGGCGCCGACCGCGTCCGGGTCCTTGATGGTCTTCTCGACCACCGAGTTGGCGGGCAGGGGCTCCACCGCGTAACTCTCGACGCGGTAGGTTGCAACGCCCCTGGTCGACGTGCGGCTGAGCTCCAGGAGCTTGACCGCGGACGAACTGACATCGATCCCGAGGATCGGGCTCTTCTTTCCGCTTAGGAACATGATTCGCCGGCGACCGCCCCCAATGAGCCTTTGGCTTGTGACACGCGTCTTAACAAGCGCATACAACTATATAGCAGCGCGGGGATTTTTATGGAAGAGCATTTTCGTGAACGGAGTCAAGTGCACGGCATTTCGCGTACCATATCTGGGCCCCGCCGGCGGTGCCTGGAACCCCGTCACGATTTCCCCAACTGGCCTGCTACCCCATGAAGTGGTTCGTCCGCTTGCTCAAATACTTTATATCGCTCGTCTTTACGGGCGTTCTGCTGGCGGCCGGCTTGCTGGTCGCGGGCTACCTGTACATCGAGCCCTCCCTGCCCTCGACCGAGAGCCTGCGGGAGGTTCGGCTCCAGGTCCCGCTCCGCGTGTACTCCAGGGACGGCCTGCTGATGGCCGAATTCGGCGAGATGCGCCGAATTCCCCTCCGTCTCGCCGAGGTGCCGGAACACCTCGTCAAGGCGGTCCTGGCTGCGGAGGACGATCGGTTCTTCGAGCACCCCGGGATCGACTACCAGAGCCTGGCGCGGGCGGCCGTCCAGCTCGCCAAGACCGGCGAGCGGCGCCAGGGTGGCAGCACGATCACCATGCAGTTGGCGCGCAACTTCTTCTTGTCGGCGGAAAAGACCTATGTCCGCAAGCTCACCGAGATCCTGCTGGCACTGCGCATCGAGGGCGAGCTGAGCAAGAACGAGATCCTCGAGCTCTACCTGAACAAGATCTACCTCGGAAACCGGGCCTACGGCGTCGGCGCGGCCGCCCAGATCTATTACGGCAAGACGGTCAAGGAGCTCGACCTGGCCGAGATGGCCATGATCGCCGGCCTGCCCAAGGCACCCTCCCGCTACAACCCGATCGCCGACCCGGAGCGCGCGGTGCAGCGCCGCAACTACATCCTGGGCCGAATGCGCGACCTCGGGTACATCAGCATCGAGGCCTATGCCGAGGCCATCAACAAGCCGGAAACCGCCAAGGCGCAGCTGGCCCCGGTGGAGCTCGACGCCCCCTACGTCGCCGAGATGGTGCGCACCGAGATGGTGGAGCGCTTCGGGCAGGAGGCCTACACGAACGGCTACCGGGTCTATACGACCCTGGACTCGCGGCTCCAGCCGCTCGCCGAGCGCGCGGTGCGCGACAACCTGGAGGCCTACGATCGACGGCACGGTTACCGGGGACCGGAAAAGAAGCTCCAGCGTGCGCTCCTGAGCCGGCCCGATGCCATCGAGGTGGCGCTCGGCGATGCCCCGGTCATCGGCGGGCTGCGGCCGGCAGTCGTCACCGGCGTGCAGGACAAGGAACGGCGCGCGGAGGTCCGCCTCGCAGGGGGCGAGCGCATCCGCATCGATTGGGAAGGCATGAGCTGGGCCCGCCGTCACGTCGACGAGAACCACCTGGGGCCGGCGCCCAAGAAGCCTTCCGACGTCCTGGCCGAGGGTGACGTCGTCCGCGTCCGCCAGGTCGACGAAGCCAAGGGTGTGCGGTGGCGCCTCGCCCAGATCCCCGACGTCGAGGGTGCGTTCGTCGCGCTCGAGCCCGGCACCGGCGCCATCCGGGCCCTGGTGGGCGGATACGATTTCCAGCGCAACAAGTTCAACCGCGTGGTGCAGGCTCAGCGCCAGCCCGGCTCCGGCTTCAAGCCGTTCGTCTATTCCGCTGCGTTGGATTCCGGGTTCACCACGGCGAGCATCTTCGAGGACGCGCCGTTCGAGATGTGGGATGCCGGCACGAAGCAGCTCTGGAAGCCGGAAAACTACGACGGTAGGTACAAGGGCCCGATGCGGCTGCGCGAGGCGCTGGTAGAGTCGCGGAACATGGTGTCCATCCGGCTCCTGAAGTCGGTCGGCATCGTCAGGGCCCTCGACCACGCCCGGGCCTTCGGCTTCGATCCCGTGGCCCTGCCCCACAACCTCACTCTGGCCCTCGGCACGGCGACCCTGAGCCCGCTGGACATGGCGCGCGGCTTCGGGATCCTGGCGAACGGCGGCTATCGGATCCAGCCGTACCTGCTGGATCGGGTCGAGGAGGAGGGACGCCCCCCCGTGTACCAGGCTCGGCCGGAGACCGTTTGCCCTGACTGCAAGGCGGGCACGACGCCCAGCGGTGGCCCGGTCGCCCCGCGGGTCCTCGGTGCAGAGAATGCCTTCCTGATGACCTCGATGTTGCAGGACGTGACGCGGCGTGGCACGGCGGCCGACGCGCGCGCCCTCAAGCGGCAGGACATCGCGGGCAAGACCGGGACGACCAACGAATGGCGCGATGCGTGGTTCAACGGTTACGCGCCTTCCATGGTGGCCGTGTCCTGGGTCGGCTTCGACTCGATGAAGCCATTGGGCAAGGGCGAGACGGGAGGCAAGGCGGCCCTGCCGGCGTGGATCGCCTTCATGCGCGAGGCCCTCGACAAGGTCCCCGACGCCCCGCCCGTCATGCCGCCCGGCATCGTCACCGCCCGCGTGTTTCCCGGCAGCGGGCTGCGCGTGCCTGGGGGTCAGGGCGGCATCGCCGAGGTGTTCCGCGCCGACACCCTGCCGCCCGTGGGCGAAGAGTATGTGGACGAGGACTCCGTGGCGGACGATGGGGCGGGCGGCAGCCGCGCCGCTTTGCAGGATCTGTTCTGACCGGGGCGGGCAGCCGCCCCTGCACCCGGGAGACCGCCGTTGGCCTCACAGCGCGAACGTCAGCGAGTGCGTCAGCTGATCGCCGCCGAGGCGGTCCGGCTGCTCTCCGAGGGCGGCCTGTCGGCAGTGGATGCCGCCCGGCGCAAGGCCGCGCAGCGGTACGGCTGCGCCGACCAGCGGCAGTGGCCGGAGGCGGACGAGATCGCTGCGGCCTGGGCCGAGCACCAGCGCCTGTTCGCAGTCGAAAGGCCGGATCACACGAATCGGCTGCGCCGGGTTGCCCGTGAGGTGATGGGCCTGTTTGCCGATCTCGATCCGGAGCTCGCGGGCGCCGTCGCGACCGGCATCGCCGACGCCCACACCCGGGTCACGCTTCGGCTGTACGCCGAGGCGCCCGAGCAGGTCGTGTTCCGATTGCTCGACCGGCGTATCCCCTGGCAGGAAACCGAGCGACGCCTGCTGTTCGGCGCTGGCCGGCGGGGGGTTCGGCCCGCGTTCCGGCTGCAGGTCGACGGCGCCGAGGTCGAGCTCGTGGTGCTGCGTCCGGCCGACCGGGCGGACCCGCCCCGCGATCCCGCGACGGGACGGCCGGCGCAAGCGTTGGGGCTCGGCGAGCTGGTGGCCCTGCTGGCGCGCGACGACCCTCAGCGGCGCTCTGCGAGCGGGACGTAGTCGCGCAGCACGACGCCGTCGTAGACCTGGCGCGGCCGGCTGATGCGCAGCTTCGGGTCGTCCATCATCTCCATCCAGTGCGCGACCCAGCCCACCGTCCGGGCGATCGCAAACAGCACCGTGAACATGTTCCGCGGGATGCCGAGCGCGCGGTAGATGATGCCCGAGTAGAAATCGACGTTCGGGTACAGCTTGCGCTCGACGAAGTAGCTGTCGTGCACCGCGATCTCCTCGAGCCGAAGGGCGAGCTCGAACAGCGGATCGTGCTCGGTCGCGAGCTCGCGGAGCACCTCGTGGCACATCCTGCGGATGATCGTCGCGCGCGGGTCGTAGTTCTTGTAGATGCGGTGACCGAAGCCCATCAGCCGGAACGGGTCGTCCTTGTCCTTGGCCTTGGCGATGTACTTGTCGATGTTCCGGACGTCGCCGATCTCCTCGAGCATGTCCAGCACGGCCTCGTTGGCGCCGCCGTGCGCCGGTCCCCAGAGCGCGGCGATGCCGGCGGCGACGCAGGCAAAGGGGTTGGCGCCGGAGCTTCCGGCCATCCGCACCGTCGAGGTGGAGGCGTTCTGCTCGTGGTCGGCGTGCAGGATGAACAGCAGGTCGAGGGCCTCCTCGGCGAGCGGTGAGCGCTCGTAGGGCTCGCAGGGCGTGGCGAACATCATGTGGAGAAAGTTCGCGCTGTAGCTGAGGTGGTTCTGGGGGTACATCACCGGCTCGCCGATGTTGTGCTTGTACGCGGCGGCGGCGATGGTCGGCATCTTGGCGATCATGCGCAGGGCGCTGATCGCCCGATGCTGCGGGTTATGGATGTAGAAGGAGTCGTGATAGAAGGCCGACAGCGAGCCGACGACCCCGACCATCACCGCCATCGGGTGCGCGTTGTGGTGAAAGCCGTTGTAGAACTTGAGCAGCGACTGGTTGAGCATCGTGTGATGCGTCACGTCGCTGGTGAACGATTCGAGCTGCGCCCGGTTCGGCAGCTCGCCGTTCAGCAGCAGGTAGGCGACCTCTAGGAAGGTGCTCTGCTCGGCGAGCTGCTCGATCGGGTAGCCCCGATACCGCAGGATGCCGGTGTCGCCGTCGATGTAGGTGATGGCGCTGTGGCAGCTCGCCGTCGACACGAAGCCAGGGTCGTAGCTGAACAGGCTGGCCTTCTGGAACAGCGGCGTGATGTCGATGGCGTTCGGCCCGGCGGTGCCGTGCCGCAGCTCCAGGTCGACGCTGGCCCCGCTCGAATGGTCGGTCAGGGTGACCTTGTCGTTCGCGTGCTCGCCCATCGCTCCTCCTCTGCGGCTCATGCCGTCGGGTGGTCCCGCCGGCGGTCGGGTGCGGCGCTGCTGCGTCTTCTAGGCCGCCGGGTAGTGCGAAGGCCAGGGCGCGCGGGCCACGCCGCTGGCAATGGCGGCGCGCGCCACCGCGGGCGGCACGACCTCGCGCAGCCGCGGGTCGAGCGGCTTGGGGATGATATAGCCGGGCCCGAACTCCAATGGCGAACCGCCGTAGGCATCCAGCACCGACTGCGGCACCGGCAGCCGCGCCAGGTCGCGCAGGGCGTGCACGGCCGCGACGTTCATCTCAGTGTTGATCCGGCGCGCCCGCACGTCCAGCGCACCGCGGAAGATGAACGGGAAACCCAGGACGTTGTTCACCTGGTTCGGGTAGTCCGACCGGCCCGTCGCCATGATCAGGTCGTCGCGGACGGCCTGCGCCACCGCGGGCCGGATCTCCGGGACCGGGTTCGACATGGCGAACACCACCGGCCGTGGCGCCATGCTGGCGATCATCTCGGCGGTCACGAGGTCGGGGCCGGAGACACCGATGAGGGCGTCGGCACCGGCCATCGCCTCGGCGAGGGTCCGTAGCGGCGTGTCGACCGCCACCGCCCGCTTGGAGGGGTTCAGGTCGGTGCGGCCGGTGTGGATCACGCCCTTGCGGTCCAGCATCAGGATCCGCTGCCGGTCGGCCCCCAGGTGCACCAGCAGGTTCGCACAGGCGACGCCGGCGGCCCCCGCGCCGAGCACGACGACCCGGGCGTCACCGATCTTCTTGCCCTGCAGCTCGAAGGCATTCAGGAGCCCGGCCGCCGTGATGATGGCGGTGCCGTGCTGGTCGTCGTGGAAGACCGGGATGTCGAGGCGCTCGATCAGCGCCTGCTCGATGTCGAAGCAGTGAGGTGCGGCGATGTCCTCGAGGTTGATGCCGCCGAACGTCGGGGCGATGCGCACCACCGTCTCGATGAAGGCCTCTGGGCTCTCCGCGTTCACCTCGACGTCGAACACGTCGATGCCGGCGAAGTGCTTGAACAGCACCGCCTTGCCCTCCATCACCGGCTTGCCGGCCAGCGCACCGACGTTGCCCAGCCCGAGCACGGCGGTGCCGTCGGTGATCACCGCCACGAGGTTGCCCTTGGCGGTGTAGAGGTAGGCGTCGTCGGGGTTGGCGTGAATGCGCCGCACCGGTTCCGCGACGCCGGGGGTGTAGGCCAGGGAGAGATCACGCTGGGTGGCCGTCGGCTTGGTGACCGTGACGCTGATCTTCCCGGGCACCGGCTCGGCGTGGTACCGGAGCGCGGCCTCGTTGAGCTCGCGGTCGAGGTCCTTGGCCTGGGGGGTGTCGGTCATGGCGTGCTCCCTAGGGTGCGGTGCACGCGATTGTAGGAACCGCTCGGGGCGGCGTCACTGTGCGAAAACAACGAGGGCGCCATGACGGCGCCCCTGCTGCTTGGGAGGGATCCCCGGACCGATCAGCTGCCGCGGCGATAGCGCTTCTTGAACTGGTCGACCCGGCCGCCGGTGTCGAGGATCTTCTGCTGGCCCGTGTAGAACGGGTGGCAGGCCGAGCAGACCTCGACGTGCAGCTCCCGGCCGAGCGTCGAGCGCGTAGTGAACTGGTTGCCGCAGCTGCAGAGCACCTTGATCTCTTTGTACTTCGGGTGGATGTCCGCTTTCATGTCGATCTCCGGCCGGCGACCCGGGGGGCTATGGGGGTGCCGAAAAGGCCGGGCAGGATATGCCAGCAGCCCCAGGATGGCAAGCGCGCGGGCGCCAGCCTGCCGGATCCGACGTTAGGCAGGCGGCGGCTCAGGGACGCTCAGTCGGCTGCGAACAGGCCGATCAGTCGGTTGAGGAAGCGCCGGCCCAGGGGGGTTGGGGCAAAGCGCTCCGGATCGGGGTCGAGCAGACCGAGCGCCCGGGCACGCGCCCGGCCGGGGGCGAGCGTTTCCGCCGGCAGGCCCGTGCGCTGCGGATACAGGGCAGACGGCACGCCGCCGGCCAGACGCAGCGCGTTGAGCGCAAACTCGATCGGCAGGTCGTCGGGGCCCAATACGGACTCGCCGCCGACGCCGGCGGCAGTCCCGGCCCCGGCCAGGTAGACCGTCGGGTGGCGCACCTTCCAGCGGCGCCGGATCGTGCCGGCAGGGCCGGTCAGCTTGGCGTGCGCCCCGGCGCCGATGCCGAGGTAGTCGCCGAACTCCCAGTAGTTGAGGTTGTGGCGGCACCGGAAGTCCGGCCGGGCGTGGGCCGACACCTCGTAGTGCTCGTAGCCGGCTGCCGCGAGCCGGGCGAGCCCTTCGTCCTGAATCTCTCCCACCCGGTCCTCGTCGGGCACCGGCGGGCGTGCGGCGGCGAACGCGGTGTTCGGCTCGATGGTCAGCTGGTACCAGGAGACGTGCTCCGGAGCCAGGGCGAGCGCGCCCTCGAGGTCGGCCAGCGCCTCGCCGACCGTCTGGTCCGGCAGCCCGTGCATGAGATCCAGGTTCAGATTCTCGAATCCCGCTCTGCGTGCCAGATCGACGGCCGCCAGGGCCTCCGACCGGCCATGGATCCGGCCGAGCGCGGCCAGGTGGCGGTCGTCGAGGCTCTGGATGCCGAGCGACAGGCGATTGACCCCGGCGGTCCGGTAGTGGCGAAACCGGCCGGCCTCCGCGGTCCCGGGATTGGCCTCGAGGGTGATCTCGGCACCGGCTGCCAAGCCGAGGCGCCGGTCCACGGCGTCCAGAAGCCGTCCGACGAACGAGCCGCTGGCGAGGCTCGGCGTCCCGCCGCCGATGAACACCGAGCCGATCGGACGGCTGCCGGCGAGGGGTGCGTCCTGCTCCAGGTCGGCGAGGAGCGCGCCGAGGTAGGCCTCCTCGTCCAGCGTGCCGCGCAGCGCGTGCGAGTTGAAGTCGCAGTACGGGCACTTGCGCACGCACCAGGGAAAATGGACGTAGAGGGCGAGAGGGATCTGCGCCGCATCGGGGGCAACCGACGCAGCCGTCAGGTCAGCGGTGGGGTCTGAACGGCTGGCGAGGACAGAGCTGTTGGTCATGCGGGTGTTCGGCAAGCGAAGCAATGGTTTCGCGTCTCCTGGCGGGCAAAGCTCGCCGTGAAACGCCGTGAATACATCCCTGGTAGGCTCGACGGCCGCGTCCCTGCGGCCGACGGTCACTTCGAGCCTTTACCCGCCAGGAAGCGTCTGTCGTCGAGCCGCCCCGAACGCAACCGCGACCCCGGCCGGTGGCGAACAGCGACCGAGATCGAGGTCCACCCGCATCAGCCCCCGGCCCCGGCCCGGTTGAGGCCGCCCGACACCCGTCCTATAGTCCGCCGCGGCTGAGCCTGTCCGCGCCCAGCATACCCCGACGAGGCCGAGCGACCCGTGGACCAGCAGACCGTCCTGCACGCCGAGCACGTCGCCCTGGGCGCCCGCATGGTCCCGTTCGGCGGCTGGGACATGCCCCTGCACTACGGCTCCCAGATCGACGAGCACCACGCGGTGCGCCGTGCCGCCGGCGTCTTCGACGTGTCGCACATGCGCGCCGTCGACCTGACCGGGGCCGGTGCACGGGCCTATCTGCGGCGCCTGCTCGCCAACGACGTCGCGAAGCTGAAGGCCCCCGGCAAGGCCCTCTATTCCTGCATGCTCGACCCGCAGGGCGGGGTGATCGACGACCTGATCGTCTACCACCTGAGGGACGACTGGTTCCGCGTCGTCGTCAACGCGGCGACGACGGCCAAGGACCTCGCGTGGATGCAGGGTGAGATGGCCGGGTTCGCCGTGACCCTGCAGCCGCGCACCGATCTGGCGATGCTGGCGATCCAGGGCCCCGCGGCGCGCGGCATCGTGCAGCCGCTGCTGCCCGAGGCCCTGCGCGAGGCCGCCGCGGCACTGAGGCCCTTCTCGGCGGCCGAAGGCGCCGGCTGGTTCGTCGCCCGCACCGGCTACACGGGCGAGGAGGGTGTCGAGGTCATGCTGCCGAACGCGGCGGCCGACGGATTCTGGCGCGCGCTGCTCGCCGCCGGGGTCCGGCCGTGCGGGCTGGGCGCGCGCGACACGCTGCGGCTCGAGGCCGGTATGAATCTGTACGGCCAGGACATGGACGAGACGGTTTCGCCCCTCGAATCCGGCCTCGCGTGGACCGTTGCCTTCGATCCCCCCGAGCGTGATTTCCTTGGCCGCGCCGCGCTGGAGGGCCAACGCATGCGCGGCGGATTGCGCCGTTTCGTCGGCCTCGTGCTGCTCGATCGCGGGGTGCTGCGCCCGCATCAGAAGGTGTTTGCCGGCGACCGGGAAATGGGGGAAATTACCTCGGGCGGATTCGCCCCCACCCTCGATCGCTCCATCGCCCTGGCCCGGGTGCACCCCCACCTCGGCGATCGCTGCGCGGTGGAGATCCGTGGCAAGCGCCTCGTGGCGGCCGTGGTCGAGCCGCCCTTCGTCCGGAACGGACAGGTGCTGGTTCGCGTCTGACCATCGGCCCAATCCGCGGAGGAAACATGAGCACCGTGCCGACCGATCTGAAATACGTTCAGAGCCACGAGTGGGTGCGCGACGAGGGTGACGGAACCGTGACGGTGGGCATCACCGACCATGCGCAGAAGCTGCTCGGCGACCTGGTCTTTGTCGAGCTGCCCGAGGTGGGTGCCGAGGTTCAGGCCGAAACGGAGTGCGCCGTGGTCGAATCGGTCAAGGCGGCGTCGGACGTCTACAGCCCGGTCACCGGCGAGGTCGTCGCCGTCAACACCGACCTCGTCGACGCCCCCGAGACGATCAACGAAGACCCCTACGAGAGCGGCTGGCTGTTCAAGGTGAGGCTCAACGAGGTGGAGGAGCTCGAGGGCCTGCTCGACGCCGACGGCTACATCCAGCTGTGCGCGGCCGAGAACGAATAGCCGCGCGATGCCGTTCATTCCGCACACCGCGGACGATGTGCGCCGCATGCTCGCGGCGGTCGGGGTGTCGAGCCTCGACGAGCTCTTCGACGAGATTCCTCCCGGCCTGCGCGCTGCACCGCTGAGCGCGGTGCCGCCCGGTCTGTCCGAAATGGAGATTGCGGGCCTGATGCAGGCACGGGCCCGCGAGGACGGGCAGGCCCCCTGCTTCATCGGCGCGGGCGCCTACGACCACCACATCCCTGCCGCGGTCTGGCAGCTCGCGACGCGCGGCGAGTTCTATTCGGCGTACACGCCGTACCAGGCCGAAGCGAGTCAGGGCACGCTGCAGCTGCTCTACGAATTCCAGTCGATGATGACGGCGCTGCTGGCGATGGATGTGTCCAACGCCTCGCTCTACGACGGCGCGTCCGGTCTGGCCGAGGCCGTGCTGATGGCGGTGCGGGCCAACCGCCGCAGCAAGTCGCACCGCGTGCTGATGCCGAGGACGGTGCACCCTGCCTACCGGCGCGTGGTCCGCTCGATCGTCTCCAACCAGGGCATCGAGCTGGTCGAGCTGCCCTACGACCCCACCGGCGGGCACACGGCGCCCGAGTCGCTGCAGGCCTTCGCCGGCGCGGACATCGCCGCCCTCGTCGTTCCGCAGCCGAACTTCTTCGGCGTACTCGAAGAGGTCGACGCCCTCACCGACTGGGCCCACGCCCAGGGCGCGCTGGCCATCGGCGTGGTCAATCCGCTGGTGGCGAGCGTGCTCGCCCCGCCCGGCGAGTGGGGCGCGCAGGGGGCCGACATCGCCTGTGGCGAAGGCCAGCCGCTCGGCATCCCGCTGTCCTCGGGCGGGCCCTATTTCGGCTTTTTGTGCTGCCGCGAAGCGCTGGTCCGCCAGATGCCGGGGCGCATCATCGGTGCGACCCTGGATCTCGAGGGCCGGCGCGGCTTCACGCTGACCCTGCAGGCCCGCGAGCAGCACATCCGCCGCTCGAAGGCGACCTCGAACATCTGCACCAACCAGGGACTGATGGTCACCGCGGCGACGATCCACATGGCGCTGATGGGTGCCGAGGGACTGGAGCGCGTCGCCGCGGCCTGCCACGCCAACACCGCGATGCTGGTCGAGCAGCTCTGCGCGATCCCCGGTGTTGCGCCGGTGTTCGGCCGGCCCGTCTTCCACGAGCGCGCACTGCGGCTGCCGGCGCCGGCGGCGGAGGTGCTGCGCCTGCTCGCGGCCCACAACATCCTCGGCGGCTACGACCTGGCGGCCGATTACCCCGAGCTCGGCGACGCGATGCTGGTCTGCGCCACCGAGCTGCGCACGGCGACGGAGATCGGACAGTACGCGCAGAAGCTCGGGCGCGTGATCGCGGCCCGCACGCAGGCGCAGTGCCCGGTGCAGCCCAAGTTCTGAATTCGCCAGGCCAGGTCAACGAGAGTCCGGCGGCGCCTAACCCAACCCAACCCAACCCAACCCAACCCAACCCTCAAGGAGAGTCCTCATGGCAACCGTCACCCTGCAAGGCAACCCCTTCAACACCAACGGCAGCCTGCCGGCCGTGGGCAGCGCGGCGCCGGACTTCGGCCTGGTCACCAAGGACCTCGCCGACGTGTCGCTCAAGACCTACGCCGGCAAGAAGAAGCTGATCAGCATCGTGCCCAGCCTGGACACCGGCGTGTGCGCGGCCTCGACCAAGATCTTCAACGATCGCATCAAGGGCCGCGGCGACGCGGTCGTGCTCGTGGTGTCGGCCGACCTGCCGTTCGCGCAGGGGCGCTTCTGCGGTGCCGAGGGGATCGACAACGTGGTGACCCTGTCGATGATGCGCAGCCGCAACTTCGCCAAGGACTACGGCATGCTGATGGTCGACGGCCCGCTCGCCGGCATCACCGGACGTGCCGTCGTCGTGCTCGACGCCAACGACAAGGTCGTCTACGCGCAGCTCGTGCCGGAGATCACCACCGAGCCGGACTACGACGCGGCGATCAAGGCGTTGGGTTGAGCTCGAGTGATCGCAGAGGCGCCAGCCATCAGTGCGCTGTACGCAACGAGGTTGGCGCCGGAATCGCAAGGTCGGCGGGGTGTGGCTGCTCCCTGCTCGGACACGCCGTGAATACAT
>Ga0209254_10002263_pt1 | contig 17456 bp, 17 predicted proteins | sample FrelakmetDIP11DI_FD_187148 | JGI IMG/M metagenome (GOLD analysis project Ga0209254, IMG submission 187148) | Freshwater lake sediment microbial communities from the University of Notre Dame, USA, for methane emissions studies - DIP11 DI (SPAdes)... | ecosystem: Environmental > Aquatic >... | reverse complement strand
GGCCATCGTGGACGCAGGATACGAGGTCCTTGAGTCACAGACCGTGGACGCCGAGCGCGAGGCCAGGCGGAAGGAGATGTTACGGCAGAGGCGGATGCTCGTCGTCGCCGTGGCATTCTCGGTGCCGACCTTCGCCCTCTCCATGGCCATCATGTTCACCTCGCTGGGCGAGCAGCAATGGGCCATGGACTATGGCAACTACATCCTCTTCCTGCTGGCCACGCCCGTGCAGTTCGTCGCTGGCTACCGTTTCTATATTGGGGCCTGGAAGGCGCTTAAGAACCACAACGCCAACATGGACACTCTCATCGCGGTAGGGACTTCGGCCGCTTACTTCTACAGCGTGGCCGTCACCTTCTTACCGCAACAGTTTGCGTTCGAGGGCGCCTACACCTATTTCGACTCCTCGGCGATGATTATCACCCTCATCCTCGTTGGCAAGTACCTCGAGGCCAGGGCCAAGGGCTCCACCTCCGAGGCGATCCGCAAGCTCGTCGACCTCCAGGCCAAGACGGCGCGGGTGCTGCGCGACGGCATCGAGGTGGAGGTGCCGGTGGATGAGCTCGATGTGGGGGACGTGTTCCTCGTCCGACCAGGAGAGAAGGTCCCGACCGATGGAGTAGTGCTGGAGGGAGCTTCGGCCGTGGACGAGTCCATGCTCACCGGTGAGAGCATCCCGGTGGAAAAGGGCGCCGACTCCAACATCATCGGAGGCTCGATCAACAAGAACGGCTTGCTTAAGGCCAGGGCCACGCGGGTCGGGGCCGACACCGCCCTCGCCCAGATCGTGAGGCTGGTGGAGGAGGCACAGGGCTCCAAGGCCCCGGTGCAGAGGCTGGCCGACAAGGTCGCAGGCGTCTTCGTGCCCGTGGTGATCCTGATTGCCGTCGCCACCTTCATCCTCTGGTATGGTTGGGCCTACGGCCTCTTTACCGACATGCCCGCCCCCAGGTTCGTGTTCTCGCTCACCGCGTTCATCTCAGTGCTGGTGATCGCCTGCCCCTGCGCACTGGGCCTGGCGACGCCGACCGCGATCATGGTCGGGACGGGAAAGGGGGCCGAGCTGGGCATACTCGTCAAGAGCGGTGAGGCGCTGGAGATCGCGGGCAAAATCCAAGTGATCGTGTTCGACAAGACGGGGACGTTGACCAAGGGCGAGCCTGAGGTGACCGACGTCTTTCCCTTCGAGATGCAGGAGAAGGAGCTCATCAAGCTGGCCGCCTCGGCGGAGAAGGGCTCGGAGCATCCATTGGGACAGGCGATCGTCCGCAAGGCGGCTCTTGAAAGCTTGGCCCTCAGCGACCCCCAGGATTTCGAGTCCGTGCCTGGCAAAGGGGTACAGGCCAAGGTCGAAGGCCGTTCGGTGCTCGTAGGAAGCCGACGGCTCATGGAAGGCCTGAGTAAGAACGAGGCGGCCGAGCAGAGGATCTCAAGCCTGGAGGGCGATGGCAAGACCGCGATGATCGTGGCGGTGGACGGCCGGATCGCCGGGGTCATCGGCGTGGCGGACGTGGTCAAGGAATCCTCCGCAGGTGCGATCGCCGAGTTAAAGCGCATGGGCATCGAGGTGGCCATGATCACCGGTGACAACCGCAGGACGGCGGAGGTCATCGGTCGACAACTGGGCATCGACCGAGTGTTGGCGGAGGTGCTGCCAGAGGACAAGGTCAAGGAGGTGGCGAAGCTCCAGGAAGGGGGCAAGATCGTCGCCATGGTCGGAGACGGGGTGAACGACGCGCCCGCTCTGGCGCAGGCCAACGTGGGCATCGCCATCGGCTCAGGGACGGATGTGGCCATCGAGACCGGGAGCGTCGTGCTCATCCGCAATGACCTGACCGACGTGGTCGCTGCCATCCAGCTTAGCAAGAGGACCATGCGCAAGATCCGCCAGAACCTCTTCTGGGCCTTCGGCTACAATGCCGCTGGCATACCCATCGCCGCTGGGCTGCTCTTCCCCTTCATCGGAGAGCTGCTCCCGCCATGGCTGGCCGCCGGGGCCATGGCCTTCAGCTCCGTGTCGGTGGTGACCAACGCCGCACTGTTGAAACGCTACACTCCTGAGATCAAGAGGAAGACGACGAAGAAGGTGTGAGTACATGACCGCAATAGACCCGATATGCAAGATGGAAGTGGACGAGAAGACCGCCAAGTGGAAGTCGGAATACAAGGGGAAGACCTATTACTTCTGCGCCCCTGGCTGCAAGAAGAAGTTCGATTCCGATCCCGTGAAGTGGTCGAAGGCCTAGAAGGTCGCCCCATCAGACAGACTCTTCCGAGGGCTTGATTGTTCTCCAACGATCAGGCTAGCGGAGGCTAGCTACCTAGGCTGTGCTGGTCCCTTGAAAAAATATGAAGCGACGGAAAATAATTTCAACTGGGCTTCGGTTCAGTGCTGGTGACCGCCGGTGCCCTTCCTCTTGCGTTCGTCGGCGTAGTCCTCGGCCCTCTCGTCGAACTCATGCTGACGGGGGAGCGCCTTCTTGGCGATGCCCGCGGCGTCCATGGCCAGCTCGAACAGCTTCGAGCTTAGGCTGATGCCATAGCGGGTCTTCATCTCCAGGAGCTTCCCCGGGTTCATGATCTCATTCTCGTCCAAGGCGCTCTTGATGGCCTTCATCTGGCGCACGTTGTCCTTACCCCTGACGATCTCCAGGTTGGAGGCGAAGAAGGCGCCGAAGCCCAACGGACGGCCCCCATACTCGTAGGAGATGTCCGAGGTCTTCTTGTTGTAGGCATAGGAGGTCATCTGCAGCAACGAATCTGGATTGAAGAAGTAGTAGGGCATGAACATGACCGTGTTGCGGTCGCACATGATGCCGATGATCGCCCCATCCATTTTGAACTCGTTCAGCAGCCGATAGCAGGCGTCGGCCACGGGCTCGAAGTCCTTCAGGCGCACCACGACCTCGCCAGGTATGCATCCCATGCCGACTTCCCTGGAGCGGAACTCGTAGCAGCGCTCGTCCCACTCATGCTGGCCCACCTCGGGGGCCATCTTCTTGCCACCGTGCTTGGCCATGATGGCGTCCACGGCAGCCTCGTCCCTCTCCACGTTTTCCTTGGAGCCATCGAAGGCGATGTTCAATATGGTCCCGACCTCGGGCGCGTGCTTCCCCGCCTTCCGCAGATATTCGAAGTGGCGACCGTCAGAGAACCCGATGTGCAAGGGGATGACCTGGGAGCGGCACAGCTCCATCAGCGGCTTGCTGATGTCCTGCAGCTTGTCGAAGGAATAGGAGACGTTCTTCAGCGTGCCACCGAAGGGGTGGAGCTTCAAAGTGACCTTGGTGATCACGCCCAAGGTCCCCTCGGCCCCGACCTGCAGGGCGTTGAGGTTGTATCCAGCAGAGTTGTCGGCCACGTCCCTGAACCCGGTCTGCGATATGGAGCCATCGGGCATGACGACCTCCATGCTGCGCAGGTTCAATCCCGGCCCTCCGTACTTGTATGAGCCGACGCCCACGCCATCCTTGGCGATCCAGCCGCCGATGGTGGCACTGGGGAACGAGCTGGGATAGGATCCGAGAATCAGGCCCTTGGCCATGCAGGCGTCGTAGACCTTCTTATAGTCAGCTCCGGCCTCGACCGTGCAGCAAAGGTTGTCGACGTCGATATCGATGACCTTGTTCATCACGCCCGCCATGTCGATGACGATGCCTCCGAACACCGGCATGCTCCCGCCCAGCCCCCAGGTGGAGGCGCCTCTGGGCACGATGGGCACGCCTTCCTCGTTGGCGATCTTGACGATCCTCTGCACGTCCGCAGTGCTTCTGGGTCTGACGACGATGTCCGGCACGTTCATGAAACCGAGCTGGGCGACGTTCGGCAATGGGGCCAGATCGTGGCTATAAAGCAACCTCTCCATCTTGCTGGTCTTCACGTTCTCCTTGCCAATCGCGGCCTCGAGCTTCTTTACCGCGCTTGACGGAGCGTCCCGAACATTCTTATCATCAGCGGCTGCCATCAAATATCCCTCGTTAAATTGCAGTTATGAATCTGTCTGGGGATAGTCTATTCCCTATTTAAATCCCACTAGGATTTCGAGTGAAAAAAATCGATGCTGGTCACGTCAAAATCCCCATCAATCAAATGAATAAAAGCGCCCGGAGCTTACGGCGCCTTGGGGTACTTCGTGATCGGGATCGGTCGAGAGTCCCTGCAGGGGCCTCCGGGCCGGCTTGCCCGACACGTTCCATCTCCCGCCACCGAATTCCTGCCGATGCGCTGACGCGTTTCGGCGTTCGTTTCGGCGCCGGAAACTCAAGACCACTTACCTAGGCCCGCTGCGCCCTGGTCGTGATGTTGAATTGCAGTTGTTTAAGCTGCGAATGGAACCGGACTACTTCGGTGCTGTCCTCAAACAGCACAGGATCCTATCCGGTTTCCCCGAATGCATTCCGCCTCCGGGCAACCTCTCCTATTGTCAGAAGAACCTATAAATAATCTCCTTTTATCGACCATCTGGATACTAATCATTCCCGAAGAATCGTCATTATCTCCTTGGATAGTTTTTGAATAGGATATTTGAAGGCGAAGGCGCTCACCGCCCAAAACAAAAATGCCCGGGGTATGCGAGAACTGAGGAAGGATTCAGCGACCTCGCCTTGCCATTCCTCAAAATGGCTTCTTGCGTGGCGGCTGATGCCCCATTCCTGCTTCCGAGCGACGCGGCCTGCGCGCTTCGGGCGGATCCGCCCTGCTCCCGAGTTATCACCTCGATGAGTGACGGAGAGCCACTTCGTGGCACATGGGTCCCGATCGGGCCAGGTCGCCGAGCTTAGCGGCCCCTGTTATTCCGATCGCCTTCCCAGTTGTTTTCGCCCCCGGGCATGGATTATATCTGTGAGGGGTCTTATTTAAGGATTTTGTCGGACGTCCAGATGCTCGCTGCCTGGGTTGTCCATGCTCCCCCTTCTTTAGATAACCGCATGACGACCGTGGGCGGCAAGGGATGCCAAAACAAATGATGAATAAATAGAGGCGCCCGGGGTTTACGGCGCCTCTGGGTACTCCGTCGGTGACCTTGAGGCGAAGGCTTCTGCAGAGCGATCCGCTCTCCTGGCCATGCTCGACATCCATCTCTTGCACGTGCATCTATGTCCCAAAGGACATTGATGGCCGATGCGCTGAATCCGCCGTCGCGCGTCGAAGTCGCGGCCAACGACTGCTACGGTAGACCAAGATCCGAAGATCTTGAATGGATCCAGATTCCGCGGGTACCATCCTCAGACGATACAGGCACCGATCTGGATTCCCCAGTTGCATTGCGCCCCCGGGCGAATAGTAAGTAGGCCCCCCAAGTTATAAAAGGCTACGTTTTCGATTCTCCAGGAGAAGAGAATTACCAGCTTTATTACCAGATGTCGATTCATCGTTCGAGCTCATCTGGCTTACATCACGGTGAAAGCGATGCATCTGAGCCTTCTTGCCGTTAATCGCGGTTATTTTCGATTTTGACCGGGCAGTAAAAAACCTTTGAAGGAAAAGGGTTACGCACTCACTTCTTCTGGTGCAGCTTGTCCCTCGTCTCCCGTATCTTCTCGTTGATGCGCTCCACGTGCTCCTCGGTCCGCGCTCGCACCCGGTCAAGATGAGCCTTGTCTATCTCGCCCTTTTTGTACTGTTTCTCTGTGTCTTCCAGCTCTTGCCGATATTCCGCCTTGAGGGCGTTCAGCTCCTTTATCTTGTGCTCCAGTTTCTCCGTGCTCGAACCGAACATGCTGTCTCCCCCTCGCCTTCGTATGCGCCAGTGATATATGAGGTCCGCCTATAATAATGATTCACCTTGGCAGCTTCTCCGGTCGCAGGCGCTCGGGGAAGAAGCCCTCCAAGCGGGGAAGGCACTTGCGGTCGAGGATATGTAGATGAGTGCTGCAACAGCAGTCCGAGCTGCCGAAGCCTGGTGCGAAGGGGCGGGCCCCCTCCATCCGCCCGACCATTTCGTTGATCATGCACTCGAGGTCAGCTTGGCTCCTGAGGACCAAGGCCTCCACCGGTCGTGCCTTGGCCCGCAAATGGTCGATGTGCCAATGCATCCTCTTCTCCATGGAGAAATGCCTTGCCACCCTGGACTCCAGAGAGGTCAGGGCGCTTCCAGCGTAGACATAGGTGCCCTTGGGGAAATACAGGGATCCGAGCGCCCCCACCTTGATGTCCTCCGCGGCGTCCAGGCGCAGGACGAGAAGATAGGCGCCGCCTTTCCCTGCGTGCTTCGGGCTCACGGCAGCTTGACCTCTGCCTTCCTCTCGGGCTGATCGAGGTCGAGCGTCGTCTTGGCCGCCCTCTCCCCCAACGACCTAAGGTCCCTCGAGGCCACCTGCGCCTTCGTAAGGATGTGCACCATGGTGCTTCCGCCGAGGCGGGAGGGGGCGATGGTGGTGATCTCGCATAGCTTGCGACCATAGATGTCTATGGCGCAGAGCTGGTCCTTGACCTGCTCGTAGGGGACCTTGACCCTCAGGCCGTCCAGGTGCAGGACGATGGGCGCTGGCCGCAGGGATTGCTGCACCAGCTCCAGGTTCTCGATGCGCTGCTTGACCTCGGCCGGATGCACGAAGAGGGGGTCCTCGTCGATCTCCTCCTTGCGCTCCTGGACCACGCGCTGCACCGCCCTAGCGGTCTCCTCCAGCTTGGCGATCTCCTCCGCCCGGCGCATCCTCTCCACCTTGCGTCCCACGCCGCACACCAAGGCCTCGCAGCTGGGCAGCTCGGATATCTCCGGCCCGCAGACCACCGCCACTGGCACCTCGATCTTCTCGAAGAGGCGGACCTTGTCCTTGAGGATGCAGTCGGCGAAGTTGCCCAGGACGAATACCGCGGCGTCGTACTCCTCGATGAAGGCCTTCTCGTCCGCGCTTATCTGCGCCGTCTGGCGGCCCTTGCCTCGGGCCAGTCCCATCACCACGGTTATCGCCCCGTACTTGCGCAGGTGCTCGGCGATGTCGCAGATGGGGTGGGGCATGTGATGCCGGCCCAGGGTGGGCCCGACCACGGCAATCTCCGTCCCGGCCAAGGGCACTTCGATCAGCTTGCCGCCCAGCTCCCGGGTCTTGGCCTCGATGACCGGGCGGTCCTCGGCGGGGATGGCGATGGTGACGGTGATCATCACCTGGATCTGGGTCTTCTGGATGACGAAGCCGCCGATGTCCTCCACCAGCTCGTACAGCTCGTTGACGCGGTACACGCCGCCGTCGAACATCAGCACCTCATACATCGCCCTCGCCCTCCTCCTCGTCGTCCACGACCTCGGTGCCCTCGTCCAGGCCCATGCCCTTGACCATCTGCTCGTGCGCCTTCTCGCCCATTTGCAGGAACTCGTCGTCCATGGTGTGCTCGGTGGAGACGATGGTCATGACGTTCTCATCGAACAGGTTGTGGCGGACCTTGAAGCCCTCGGGCAACAGGCGCCAGATGGCGTCCAGTACCTCCTTCCTCAGCTCCTCGCCCGGGCTGATTTGAAGTCCCTCGACCCTTTCCGTGGTCACGCCATGGGCCAGGATCTCGAGGCGGGAGAGCTGCTCGATGCGCTCCCTCCCGAACTGCTTCCAGAGCAGGGCCAGAAGCGCCGGGGCGTAGGACTCGTTGCGGATGACCAGGAAGGCGTTGCCCTCCCGGTCGCTCACGTCCGCCACCTCGTTCACCTTGACAGATGTCCTGGCCTGGCGCATGCGCACGGTGACGATGAAGAGGTGCTTCTCCGGGTAGATGAGGAGCTTGGCCCCCTCCACGCGGTTCGTTAGACCGAGATCGATGAGGATGCGCTCGAAGAGCTCCACGTAGACCTCGTTGCCGTACTCCTCCGACCCCTCCACCTGGATGTTCATCTATGACCCTCGAGGAAGCCCGATGCCAACAAGGCCGCTCCCGCCGACCCGATGTACTGCGAGTTGGGCGGTACGATGGGCTTCTGCCCCACCACGCTCCCCACCGCCGTAACCAGTCCGGATATCAGCGATGTCCCCCCGACCTGTATGACCGGATGGCGCACGTCGATCTCCTGAAGCTGCTGCTCGTAGATCTGCTCTGCCACCGAGTGGCAGGCCGCGGCCGCCACATCGGCGATGGTGTGGCCGGCGGCCAGGGATGTCACCAGGTCCTGGATGCCGAATATCGAGCAATAGGAGTTCATCTGCACCTTCCTCCAGTCGCCCTGGTCCGCCAGTGCGCCCAGGTCGGTGATGTCGACCTTCAGGCGGCCCGCGGTGAGCTCGAGGAACCTTCCCGAGGCGCCGGCGCAGATCCCGCCCATGGTGAAGTTGTCAGGGATGCCATCGCGTACGGTTATCGCCTTGTTGTCCATGCCCCCGATGTCTATGATCGTAGCTTCGCCCTTCTGCCGGTCGGCCAGCCAGACCGCTCCCTTGGAGTTGACGGTCAGCTCCTCCTGGACCAGGTTGCATTTCAGCGCCTTGCCGACGGTGAAACGGCCGTAGCCGGTGACGCCGATCGCCTCCAGCTGCTTGCGGGCCACTCCCGCCTCGGCCAAGGCCTTCTCCAGCGCCTCCTCGGCACAGGCCACGACCTCCCCCGTCCTGTGCCAGAACTTGCCGATGATCTCGTTGTCGCGCATGATCATGGCCTTGGTGGTGGAGGACCCGGAGTCGATGCCGGCGGTCAGGCCCACCTGGCGCTCGCGGGCCAGGAGCTCCTTCTTCTCCACGATGGTCACCAAAGCCTCCATCCTGGTCAAGAGCTGCCCAGACTTGGTCCTCTCGGTGAAGGAGTAGGTGACGACGGGCAAACGGGAATGCTCCTGTACGTAACGGCGGAGCTCGTTGCGGATGAGGGCGGCCTCCGCGCAGCGGAAGCAGGAGGAGATGAAGACGGCGTCCGCGTCGTACCTGCCCTCGGTGACCGCCACGGCGCGGGCGATCATCAGCTTCAACTGGGCGCTGGTGGGATCGAAGCCGAACTTGTCCACCGCGTCCTCGATGTCCTTGGCCTCCACGTCGGGATAGACCATCTTGGCCCCCACGGTGGTGGCGGCCTTCTCGATCTCCGACTGCACCCCGGAATACTCGGTGCCGCAGGACAGCTGGGCCACCTTGATCACTGCAATCCCTCCAGGAACCCCTTGATCTTGGCCACCATGACCTTGGCCTCCTCCTCGTCGTTGGGATAGCGCACCACGATGAACGGGATCTTGCGCTTCCGGATCAGATAGCGGACCATCTCGTCGGTGCGGTGGCAGCCCACGCATCCGAACTCGAAGGGCGCATCGTCCATGATTATCGCCGCGTCGGCCTGGTCCACCAGCGGGCCCCACACCGCAAGCCTCCCGCGTATCCCGGAGGGCACCTCGATGCCCGCGTACTTGAGCCCCTTCTTCACATCATCGGGGGTGACGTTCATCGGTGGGGACTCGACCTCGGGATTGACGACCCTCTCGTGGATGGCCCCCATGAGGCTGAGCGGCTCGTGGCCGTACCTCTCCACCAGGTCGAACAGGATCAGGCTGTTGGGCGGGACGATGAAAACCTTCATTTCGACACCTCATCGACGATCTCCTTGAGTCTCTTGACAGATAGCTTGCGGGGAGGGGGGCGCTCGCGGACCGGCTCGCCGCGCTCCGCCGCGCTCACTCCCTTGTCCACCAGCCTCAGGCACTCCCATTCCTTCTCCAGCTGGGTGAAGCCCGGCCTGGAGCCGTGGTGGGCCCTGCACCTCCTGGTGTCCCCGATAGGGAATCCCCTGACCTTGGTGAATATGCGGTCGGGGTCGAGCTTGCGGATGGCTATGAGAGCATTGCGCACGTCCTCCTTGCTGCCCTCGATCATCGCTCCATAGCAGGTCTCCTTCACCGTTATCTCGAGGCTGAGCGAGTGCACCAGCCTCGTCACCTGGTCAGGGGTGACGGACGAGGAGGGAGAGATGACTATCATCCGGGTCTCGAACTCCTTAGCCATTCTTGTCCCCCTCCTTAAGCGCCTTCCTGGTCGGCTTGGATGACTTGGATTTGGCGGGCTTGGGCTTGCTTGCCGGTTCGGCCGGGGCGGCCTTACGCTTCGCAGCCTTCTTCGCGGGGACAGCGACCTCCTTCACCTCGCGGACGTAGATTATGTCGCCTTCCTTCAGGTCGCGCATCAGCGTGTCAAGGTCGCTCAGTACCTTCCCTGCGAGATTGGTGCCGTAGCGCTCCTCGCCCGTGGGCCCGAACTCGTCGCTGGACTGCAGGCGGATGCCGATCAGGCCGCGGTTGGGCCTGGACATGTTCGTGACGCCCAAGTCCCCGCGCAGGACCATCTCCTTGAACTCGTTCTCCGGCACCAGTTGGCCCGCCACCGAATAATTCCCATCGAACGTCACCATGGGCATGTCCTCGAAGGTGAAGTGCACCTTCAATGTGCCAATGGGCTTGTGGCTCAAGCCGGTCATCTTCCTCATGTAACCAGCGGTCTGCACGGCCTTGTCATCGAAGATGGCTATGTCGTTCACCTTCTCCGGCCTCACCCCCAGGGTCTCGACCTCGGGTTGGTGCAAAGCCTCCATCGTCAGCTCTGGCTCCTGCTCCACGATGATGGCGTCGTCCTCGACGTCCCCCTTGCGCACCTGCTTGAGCCCGAATGACTCCAAGGCCTTGGCCCCCAGGGCCTGGGTCATACCGATGACCATGACCCTCGGGGGATCGGTCACCACCGTCAGCGTGGAATTCGCTGGCGCGAGCTTGAGCAGCTCGAACCCTGACGTGACCATTCCCACCTTGGTGTGGAAGCTGGATATCTGTCTCCTCGTCTTGTAGAAGTAGACCCTTCCCATGCCCGCGCCCTGGTGGCGCACCGTCACCACGCCCGGTTCCCTGATGGTCGAGGTCTCCGCGACCAAGGTGACGTCCAGGTTCTTGGAGCAGGCGGAGTAGCTCTCCGTGCGCTCCGTGATGGGCAGCACGCCTTTCTCCGTGAGGACGAGGACGTGCTCGGAGTTGACCGGGGAGCTCCTCTCGAGCTTCACGCCCACGTACGTCTCCACCGACATGCCCTCCTCGAGGACTTGATCGAGGTCGCTGGTCAACATCGAGTTCTTCTCGGTGACCTCCTCGAGCACAGGAATGATATCGAGTATCGATTCCCCCTCCCTCAGCTCGGAGAGGATGTGCCGTCCTCGGGTGATCTTCCCGAAGACCGCGCCGGCAGTACCGTAGACGCCTTCGTGGCCCAAGCGCGAGATCATGATGTAGGAGGACCGCGAGTCGAACCCTCCCAAAGCGAAGAAGCATTCGAACTTGTTGTAACGCACCTTCTCGCGGCTGACCTCGATCTGGGTCGGGAAGGAGCCGATGGCCGTGACCTTGCTGGTCTGCCACCTCACGCCCTTCCCCGCTATCTCCTTGACCAGCTCGCGGAACAGCGAGGCGTACTTGCTATCGTTCAGGCGAAGCCCTATTGGTCCTCGTGGTGTGACCAGCTCGAACTCGTCCGTCTCCCTCTTGAACGATTCGCTTGGCTCGATGACGGCCATGAGCGAGCCTGGTCGGTAGGGCTGCCCCTTGATCACTTCCGAGAGAACGGCCGAGGCTCCCGCCTCGACCTCCGCACCGTTGACGATGATCTTCATCTGGCAGCGGTTCATCGGCCCTAACCCTTAAAATGCTTTTCTTAGCCATTGTGGCAAGAAGGAAGGAACGGCCCCCCGGGACGCCTTTTCCTTGTTCTTCCACCTCATGGTTCGGACTGGGCGCCATTTCCTTTAACTACGTCGATGTACGTTACGCCTTCAATGGACCGCGCCATGGTCTTATCCAGGGTGAAGGAGAGGGTGGAAGGGCTACCGGGCGTGATCGCCTTCCAGTACCTTGACGCTGAGTGGAGGAAGGGCCTCATGCTCCTGGAGAAGGAGGCGGAGTCCAATGGGGCGTGCGGAGGGCTGATGCCCTTCACCAACCGGGGGGTGTGGTCGGCCTTTGCGCGAGAGGTCCAATTCGTCATTGTGGCTTCCAGCGAATCCATCCTGCTCGGGGACAGTGAGCAGCTTGTGCACATCGAGGACCAGAAGGGGCAGGTCGTGGGGGAGTGGGTGGGAGCGAGGCGCTTGGAGGAGCTCCGGGGCCGGGAGGACGTCTGCTTCTTGAGCAGCGACTTCGTGCTCTACTCTGGAGTGGAGATCGCGGGCGAGCCATTTTTCGTGCTTCCTAACATCGACTTCCCCTACCTGGATGGATTGGAGGGGGTGAGGGACGTGGCCTCGGGCAGCGTCTCCACCTTGGCCGACGACTACATCCGCGAGCGGCTAGGTCATTCCCAGACCAAGCATTGGACCCATTTGGTCGGGTTCAATGTCGAAGAGCGATGATGGCGAGGCATCGAGATCTATGCCTTTTCTTCCGTGACCGTGACCTTGCTGGAGAATGCTGGAGATCTGGCAGCGAGGCTCTGCGGTCCCTCCAGAGGTGCGGTGGGCATGTGCTTCTTTATTTTGGAGATGATCTCGTCCAGTTTGTTCTGGGGACAGGTCACGCCCCGAACCACGCCGTTGACGATGTCGACGATGGAGCCCTTGGTGCCGATCTCCTCTGGCCTGGGCATGACCACCCGGGTCTTGACGCCGATGCGCGCGAAGTCCTCGAAGTCCACCGGCGCTTGGCAGACCACGATGGCCGGCATGTCCACGTTGCGCAGGATCAGGCGCGCCTTGTAGATGATGTGGTTCTTCACGTTCCCCAGGTGGATTATGGCGATCTTGAACTGCTGGATGCGCCGTATCTCGATGTCGTCCAGTCCGAATATGGAGCCGGTGGACACGTCGGGCGCGTCGTGGGGTACCCCGCTACCAGCGTTAATGACGATCACTGAGGTGTCGATGCCCTCCTCCCTCAGGGCGTAGGTTATCTCGCACACTGGTTTGGTGATGTGCCTCTTGCCAGGGCCCATGGCTATTGCCACCACGTCCCTCCCCGACTCGGAGATGGTCGCCCTCTGGGCCATGCCTCCGCCGACTCCCAGTCCCTTGGACTCACGGCACTCGACGACCTTGGTGTGGCGCCCGATCTGCTCCTTCAAGCGACCTCGACCCCGCTCTTCATCATCTCATCGCGCTCCTCGGCGGTCATGTGCGCCACGATCCCCTTGGGGTCGCCCTCGGCCACTACCTTTCCGCCCTTCATGATCGCAGCCCGGTCGCAGCAATTGACCACGAAGTCCATGTCGTGGGAGACGATGATGAAGGTCTCCCCCAATTCCTTCCTGGCCGTGAGGATGCTGGTGGCCACCGATATCTTGGTGATGGGGTCCATGGTGCCAGTCGGCTCATCGAGGATCACGATGCGCGGCTCGCGGATGAGCACGGTGGCCATGGCGACCCTCTGCTTCTCTCCCACCGAAAGCGTGTCCGGATAAGCGTAGAGTAGCTTCTCGATGTCCTTCTTCTCGAACCCGACCCCGGAAAGCACCTGGATGGCCTTCATCTTGCCGAACTCGGCCGGCATCTTCAGGCCGATGCAGTTGGTCAGGTTCTGCAGGACGGTGTTGAACGGGTATAGCGAATACTCCTGGTGCAGCACGCCGATGTAGGGGGTGGCGCGGCCGCGGCCGAACTCGCCCAGGTCGTACATGCTGACCCAGTCGTCGCCAATCCTCACCTCCACGTTCCCGGCCGTCCCGGGGGTGAGGCCAGATATCATGCGCGAGAGGGTGGTCTTGCCCGCGCCGCTCAGCCCTACCAGGCCGAATATCTCCTTCTCCTTGATGTCGAACGTCACTCCGTCCACGGCCTTGACCACGCCGCGCACGATCGAGTAATAGTACTTCTTGGCGTCCGTGACCCGCACGATAGGGCCGCCGATCGGCACGGGCTCGGGGTCCTTGGGGGCGAAACCGACCATGAATTCCTTGGTAACGTCCACGGGTTCGCCGCGCTTCATCATCTCGCCCGCTTCCAGCCAGATCGCCTTGTTGCTCAGGCGGTTGATGGCCTTGGGCCAGTGGGAGGTGACGACCATCCCCATCATGGTCTTCTTGCTCATCTCCACCAAAGTGCGGTGCACCAGCTCGGCGGTACCTGGGTCCAGGGTGCCGGTCGGCTCATCGGCCAGGAATAGCAAGGGCTCCCTGGCCAACTGACGGGCGAGCACGCATCTCTGTTTCTCGCCGCCGGAGAGGTCGCGGGCTATGTGGGTGGTGCGGTGGGTCAAGTTGACCATCTTCAAGAGCTCTATGGCCTTGTCCACCATCTCCTGTTCCTTGCACTTGCCCATGGCCTCGAATATGTTCTCTATGACCGACATGTCACCGAAGAGCGCGAAGGTACGTTGGAGCATGATGGCGATGCGCTGCTTGAGCGCGATCCTGAGCTTGTCGTTGTCCCCCAGTGACCAGAAATCGATGGTCAGGAGCTTGGAATCGCCACCGCACTTGGTGCATTTCGCTCCCTTGAAAGGCAGGTCGAGTTTTTCGCACGACTCACATTTGTTCACGCGATAGATGACCTTGCCCGCATCCGGTCTGTACTCCGCATTGCCACGGAGCATGTTGATGAGGACGGACTTGCCCGCGCCGCTGCGTCCGATGAGGCCGAGAACGTCACCCGGATAGATCACCGCGCTCACGTCACGCAGCACAGTGTTACCGTTGAAACTCTTGCTGATATTGTCGATGGTGACTAAGGGCTCTGCCTCGTCGGGCATATGTTCTGGCGTACGTTCATGGAAACTATAAATGTTTGCCCAGATGTTCAACGAGCGTTAATGTGGACGGTGTCTTAACATATTTAAGGAAGGATGCATTACCCGTCTACTTAACATTCTTAATCCGACCATCCCGCGTCGAATAGGTTTATGTGGATGGATGATATATCCATCCCCCGATGCCACTGACGTTCAGCTCGTATTTCGCAGGTGGCCCGACACCGAAGTTCTCCTTGTACCACATTTGGAAGGCGTACCAGGTGATAGAAATGCAGGGACCGGTGGGTCGCAAGGCCCTCGCCAATGCGTTGCAGATCGGCGAAGGAAGCACCAGGACCATCCTGGACAAGATGATCCGAGAGGGTTCGGTCGAGAATACCCGCCGCGGCGCGGTCCTGACCGAGAGGGGGCACAAGCGCCTGGAGTCCTCTGGTGTCTTGACCCAGCCGGTCGAGCTCGACGGCATCACCTTGGGGAAGCACAACTGCGCCGTCCTGGTGAAGGGCATGGCCGAGCGCATCAAGCTGGGCTGCGAGCAACGGGACGAGGCGGTCAGGGCCGGGGCCATAGGCGCCACCACCTTGGTGGTCCAGGATGGAAAGGTCGTGTTCCCTGGGGATGACAACTTCCCTGACCAGGAGAGCGTCGCCCCCCTGAGGAAGCTCTTCGAGCTGGAGGATGGCGACGCGATCATCATCGGATCGGCTTTCTCCTACGAGGTCGCGGAGAAGGGTGCGGTCACGGCAGCCCTGGCTATAGGGAATCAATCTAGAAGGTGCTGGACCGAGGGCGCGGCCCTCCTTTCCGCCGAGACCGAGGCGGAGGACCTCAAGTGCATTGCCTTGGCCATGCACGAGCTGGTTGGCCGCCTACCGTTGGCCATGAGGTCCAAGAACCAGTATGGGGTCCGATGCGAGGAGGGCGAGGTCGTGGACAGCAATTACACCGGTTCGGTGCTGGAGGAGGCATTGAAGAAGGGGCAGATCATCCGGCGCACCGCCGTCTCCGGTCCTTATCGTGGAGTCCCCGTGGTCGTCGTCCCCATCATGCGCAAGAAGGAGGCCATCGCCGCGATCGGCGTGTTCGACATCACCAGGGGATCGTTCACCGACCTCATGTCCCGGGCCAAGAAGGAGCGTTGACGACCATGTCCGGGTTTTTAATGGACCAAGGTAAAGTGTTGCTGCAGGTCGATCCTGGCGTCTGCCGCTTCAAAGCTAAGATCGAATGCTGGGTGGAAGATAATCTGTTGCGGTGCTCAATTATCAGTGGATGCAAGCACGTGCAGGACTTCGCGGCCGCCATGGAGCCCATGGAAATGATGGATGCGATGCGCATGCCCTTCTCCGAGAACAAGGTCTATGTCATTGGAGGGAAGACCCTCGAGCATTCCACCTGCCCCATGCCCATGGCGGTCCTCAAGGGCTTGGAGGTCGCGGCCGGGCTGGCTCTTAAGCGGGACGTGGTCGTGGCCTTCGATAAGTGAGCTCGTCTAACCCTTGGGGCCCTTGCTAGTGCTCAGGACCTTATCGATGATGGGGGACCAGACCACCGCGGTAGGACCGGCAAGATACATGGCCACCATCATCGCCTCGCGCAGCTCGTCCACGGTGGCGCCCTGCTTCCTCGCCTCCTCGGCATGGACCTCGAGGCAAATGTCGCACTTGAGGAGCATGCTTATGCCCACGGCGATGAGCTCCTTCTCCTTCACGGTCAGAGCGCCCTCCTTGAAGACCTCGTTCTTGTACTTGTAGAGGGCAGTGACCACCGATGGCTGCTGCTTGGCCAACAGCTCCAGGCTCATGAGGGGGGTTAGCGCCTCCTCGCATAAAATAGATTGTCCGGGCCGGTGCCGGCGGGGGCAAAGATAAATTACAGCGAGCGCGTTCTTGGCCGCGCATGGCAAAGGTGGAACAGGTAATCAAGCTGCTTAAGGAGATGGAGGGCAGCATTCACGTTTTCAAGCTGGACGACGCCACGCGCCAGAAGGTGGTGGAGATCGAAGGCGGGGTCAAGGCCACCCTGGGGATATCCTGCTTGAACCTCGGGGTGGAGGAATGCCTGCAAAGGCAGAACGTCATCGTGGTCATCAAGGACTCGAGGTTCAGACCTCCTCCGGAACCCACCGTCCTGCTCGTCGCGGACAAGGGCGAGCTGATCCTGGGAAGGGAGATCTTCCCGCACGAGAGGAAGGACTTCGAGGACAAGCCCAACATCATCTTCCTGTCTCAGGACTTCATCGTATATACGGACAGGATGCCCAAGGCCAAGGAGCTCTTCGTCATGCCGCCCGTCTCCTTCCCAGAGGTGGCCGCGCTCCCGGGCGTGAGCAACGTGGTATCGTGCTCCCCCTCGCCCCCAGCGGACATGTATGTTCGCGCCACCCACGGGCTCCCCGACGACCCCAAGCTGGCGAGCATCATGATCGGGTATGATAACTTGACAAGATGAAACGAGATGAGGCGGATCCGATTTCTGAGAAAGAGGTTGTCTAGCTATTCATCATCTCCATGCTTGGGACCGAAATCATCTGATGGAGCAGCGCATCTTAAGGATGGCCCACTGTGCCAATGGCAAGTCTGTATCGAATTGGAAGCCAAGCAGTGCTAGCCTGAAGGCATAAAAAAAATAGAGATAAGGGAAGGGGTTTCTACGTGCCCGATGGGGTGATGCGGCTGACGACCCTCTCGGCATCTTCGATCTGGGCCCTCAGCCTCTCCACCTGCTCCATCTGCTTGTCCAGCGAGGTCTCTTCCAGCTTCCTCACCTTGTACTCGGACTCCGTGGCGGTCTCGAGGTAGGAGGCATCGTAGTACAGCCCGTACGTGTCGAGGAGTACCCA